>Ga0074197_1000089_pt1 | contig 150358 bp, 152 predicted proteins | sample EPASupsiteSAE305_FD_64526 | JGI IMG/M metagenome (GOLD analysis project Ga0074197, IMG submission 64526) | Bioremediated contaminated groundwater microbial communities from EPA Superfund site, New Mexico - SAE3-05 reassembly with SPADES | ecosystem: Environmental > Aquatic > Deep subsurface >... | reverse complement strand
CAGGCTCTAAAGGCGAATGCCAGAGGGTATCGTAATGACGAGAATTTTATGACTATGATATACCTTCGTCATGGACAGTTAAAAATCAACTTACCCACATGAAACGACGAAGAGCCATAATATATTCATAAAATAAGGGAAAAGTAGTAGTATTCAGGCATCGTAGCCAAATCATGAAAATGACTGCGAAGATATGCGATTACTCTGATCAATTTCATCGGATTACCTGATTCAAAGGTATCCATATGAAACAACAAAAATCAGATAAATATCGATTTCACTGTATTTACATTACAATCGGTGTATTGCATAAATTAACAGGTATAAATTTGTGAAAATTATAACTACTCCCCATGCATTACCAGTCGAAACGATCCGTGATGCACTAGAAACAACTCCCCTTGGTCTGACCGAGTCAGAAGCACGTAAACGTCTTTCTGAGTATGGAAAAAATACTCTGAAGGAAGAAAAAACTAGTCGATTAATCCTTCTCCTTCGTCAGTTTCAGAGTGTCCTTGTATATATTCTCATCATAGCAGCAATTATTTCGTTGATAGTATCTGATGTCAAGGACTTTTTTATCATTATCTTCATTATTTTGGTTAATAGTATACTCGGGTTCTGGCAGGAGATGAAAGCTGAGGCATCGCTAGATGCTTTGAAAAAATTAACCCAGAGTAAAGTAACAGTCATCCGGGATAATACTGAACGAATAATCCCTTCAGAAGATCTGGTTCCCGGAGATTGTGTTATGCTTACCGAGGGTGATCTCATATCAGCTGATATTCGGCTTTTTGAGACATCTGCTCTCACGGTTGATGAATCTTCGCTTACCGGGGAATCGATGCCGGTGGAAAAAGATCATACGGCAATCGTTGATCCCAAATCGCCTCCCTATGATTTAATAAATAGTCTGCTCTCTGGTACAACGATTGTACGGGGATCTGGTAAAGGATATGTAGTAGCTACCGGGAAGAGAACATATTTTGCCGAAATAGCATTGCTTGCGAAGGAGCGAACCCCGGACAGTCCCTTTACTAAAGCTATCGCATCCTTTTCCCGGCAATATATCCTCCTCCTCCTCGTGATATTTGCTCTCGTTGGGATAATTGCATTCCTACAGGGTCGTCCTTTATCTGACATCGCATATCTTCTGGTGGCACAGATGGTTTCTGCCGTGCCGGAAGGCCTTCCGATTGTGGTTACCATCATTATGGTAGTCGGGGCTCTTAAACTCTCGAAAAGAAAAACTCTCGTACGGTATCTTCCGGCTGTTGAAACAATGGGCAGTACAACCGTTATCGCCTCTGATAAGACCGGAACCATTACCGAAGGCGTCCTTACCGTTCATGAGGTCTTTGCACTCGATCCCAAGATGCTAACCCTGGCAGCAACTCTCTGCAATGATGCACGGGGCCAATTGGGGGATCCCATTGATGTTGCACTTTCACGGTGGGTATCCGGTTATGAAGAGATCCGAAAGCAAAGCCCCCGTCGGTGGGTATACCCGTTCCACACGGCAAAGCGGCTCATGGCAACAGCAAACATTGTAGAAAATGAAGAGTTATTTTTCATCAAAGGTGCGTACGAGGAACTCAGGGAGCGTGCCGACAATGCTGATGCTCTGGGGGATGTCGAGACCCGAATTGATGAGATGGCCAGACGGGGTCTTCGAGTGCTTGCATTCGGTGCTGGTGTGTGGAAAGGTGAGGAACCAGCATCATGGAGATTTTCCCTTGTCGGGATTATAGGATTCATCGATCCACCAAAAGAAGGTGTTTATGATGCAGTTCGTATTGCCCGTAAAGCCGGGGTCAGGGTAATCATGATCACCGGAGATCATTTGTTGACCGCTCGTGAGATTGCCCGTTCTGTTCAGATCTGGAAAGAGGGTGATGGCCTGCTTACCGGACCGGAAATCGCAGTCATGAATGATGAAGACCTAGGGGTAGCATTAAAAAAATCAACAGTGCTGGCACGAATCCTCCCGGAACACAAGTACCGGATTGTGAAGGTTTTACAAGAGCGGGGAGAGATCGTAACGGTAACGGGGGACGGGGTGAATGATGTACCTGCTCTTCGTGCAGCTGATCTCGGTATTGCAATGGGCTCGGGCTCTGAGGCGGCGAAGAGTGCTGCCCAAATGGTAATCGTGGACAATAATTTGTCAGTTATTGTTGATGCAATCCGAAATGCCCGGGTGATCGTGGATAATATCCGGAAAGTGATCTATTACCTTGTCTCAACTTCCATTACGGAGATAGTACTGATTAGTTCGACGGTGTTTGTCGGACTGCCCCTCCCGCTACTTCCGATTCAAATTCTCTGGATCAACCTGGTTACCGATGGAGTTCAGGATAAGACATTCCCCTTTATCGAAGAGGAGGGTGATGTGATGAGCCGACCACCGAAAAGCCCCACCCGGCAATTTTTTGATGGCAGGCAGATACGTCGGATCATGACATTTGGCCAGGTTATGGGAATTCTTTCAGCGGTTATGTTCTGGTATCTGCTTGGAAGATATCCGTATGAAATAACAATAACTATTATGTTTACTTCTGTTGTCTGCTTTCAGTGGATCAACGGAATCCAGGCTATGCAGGAGCATGAACCGCTACTCCTCAACATTAGAAGGAGCATCTCAATGAATCCATATCTCTTCTATGGTATTGGGTTGGGTTTTGTGCTCCAGATGTTTGTCATCTATGGTATCCCGGGAGTATTCGGAGTTGTTCCCCTCGCCCCGGAGCATTGGTTGTATGTGATTTCACTTTCCCTGGCTGCATTTTTACTTGTTGAAACAATTAAGTGGATTGAATATAAGGGAAGAGTAATGACATGATGATAGTCAAATCCTCTCTTTTCTTATGATATGCCTTATATCAAGGGGGATGAAGACAGACAATACCCACCAGCAGAGATATCTGGAGCCTTAATTCCTGCTATTTGATATGCTTCCCATGCCCTTTTGGTAATATCAGTCTTAAAAATAAATTCGTGCCTGAGATCGTTCACGTAAGCTTTGGCTGTAATTTTTCGAAACAGTGGCAAATTTTCCACAAGTATGGTATATGGCCGGGTGTCTGAAACATATACATACCGGGAGGTAATAACGGCTTCTGAAAGAAGGCGGATCGCTTCTGAAATGTCTGAATCATAAGAAATATAAAGATCAGTAATAACCATCATCTCTGCAGAACCAGCGTTGGCACTGGAGACAGAATTACTGATTGCGGCATAATTTGGGATAGATACCCTGCTATCACCCGGAGTTATAATTATCGTCTGAACCAGCCCGATATCAACAACTTCTCCGTAATCATTACCAACTTGTATTTTATCTCCGATTTGGTAGGGTTTTTCAATGATTATAATAAATCCTGCAACAATATCAGCAAAGAGATCTTTCAGCCCTAATCCGAGCCCGGCTCCCATGATCCCGGAAAAAACAGCAAATTCGGTAAGTCCTAAGTGAAGGAGAGGTGTAATTATGAGGTATATGGCTCCGATATAGAGAAAGATCTTCATAACCGGGATAACCATTGCCAAAATATGCCTTTTTGTACCAAGTTGTTCGGAGAGGATCTTTAAGGCGAGATCCAGTAACCAGACTACAATATACGCAAATATCAGAATGAACAAACTTTGGATGATCCAGAACGGATTGAATATAACATCTATGAGATGAGGTGTTTCCGTAATTCCTGATGACAATGCGGAAATATTGGTGAGGTTTTTCACAATATTTGTTGCATTTGTCACAATCCCCACATTATCCGGGATTAATGATGAAGTATTTGTGAGGTTGGTGATGACGGTAGTTGCATTCGACATGATCACCACACCATCCGTATCTTCTTAAGTTCATTCGTTATACCGGCAAATGCAATCGGTTCAATGGAGACACGGTTATTTTTTATATGGATGATTTTTTTAGCTTCAAGATGAGAGAGGATCATGGTTAAATAAATACCCTCAGGAATTACCGAGTCAAGATCCTGGATGCTCACAGTTTCAAGGGAAAGAAGAAGAGAAAGAACATAAACAGTGTCTGGATCCATAACACCATTCAGAGAAGGTGGCGACATTGCACTCATTCTGATCTCCCATGCATCAAGGGATTTTTCCCAGATGTGTAAGGCTATACCCGGATTACCATTTGATATCTGAGCCAGTCGTTGAAAGATGAGTTCATCAGGCTCTATTTCATGACTTTTTCCCCGGAGAATGGCCCATATGAGTCGGAACCGGATACTATAAATCATCATCGAATACGTATCATGTGAAAAGGGTATCTCATATATCAGATTTTTCCGGACCATAATCAGACGACGGGGAACCGGGGTATCGATGACATAAAAAACAGAACTTGTATGCTGAGAGAGGATAAATTCTCGCAATTTTTCGTAATTTTTTTGAGGTATTATTATCTGAACAGGAAATGATGAACCAATTCCCTGAACTGCTGAAAGGTATCTCCAACTGTGAATATTCCACGTTGTTACCCATATTTGATTATTTTGAGATACTAAATCGATAAACTGACGAAAAATATGAAATCCATTTATCTTCCGCTGAGCGAGGAAGTGGCAGTTTTCAATGATATAAATGTCCTTTTCCGGGAGATTGGAAAGAACAGAAATATCATCAACAAATGATTCTAATCGAATTCGGGCAGTTCGTCCGGAATAACCACACTCTATTTTTGTTGCAAGGTCTTCTTTTCCTGCAAGATATTCAGAGATTATTGCAATATGTCTTGATTTTCCTGATAACCCCTCGTCAATTGCCTTCATGAGTATATCGATCTCATTACTCCAGAGATCATTGGTAGGCGGAGGGCAGGATAAAGGGTGATCATCTTCCATGACTGATATTGGTGTATTCTTCTGTATTATGGATATCCTTCCTGAAGATAGGAATCCTGTCCATTAAGAGAAAGGCGCTGTTTATCCTGATGCAGATATTCAAGTGAAAACTTTTTAGAATTTCTTAATTATTTTTGGTTTAAACTTGAAGAATTTCAAGGTGATTCCATTGGTATCAGAAGGTCATTTTCATGAGAAATTTTACCTCGAATTTTAAACTCTCATCAATTGATGAATCTATCACATCTATTATCCAAGTTATTATCGCTTTCCTCCTGAATTAAAAAATTATGAAGGACCTTTTATTTTGTTTAAAAGGTAAGGGATAATCAATGGTGGAAATTCTCTATTTGATGACGAGCCCGCAATTCTGGATATTGGGAAAGAACATCTGGAAAAAGATGGAGATATGGATGTAGATATTACATCTTCGGTTGAAGATGCCTTATCTCGCCTCTCCCTCGTGTCCTGTGAGTTATTCTCTCAGATTATCTGATGCCTAAAATTGACGGGATTGAATTTTTAAAAAGGGTACGGAATAGATATCCAAAAATTCCATTTATCTTTTTTCCGGGAAAGCGAACCAGGAAGTTGTCATTGACGCCATCAATAACGGGGCAGATTTATTTTTAAAAAAGATCCCCGAAAATCCATCCCGCCGGTTTTTTAGAGCTCGCCAACTTCTTAAGCAGGGGATTGCACGATATCATACTGATTAGCGTCTGAAAGAAAATGAGAATATTTTTCGAACTGTTGCAGATTATACATAAGATTGGGATTATTGGATTAACCCAGAGGGTGCTATCATGTATATATCTCCTTCGTGTGAACGGATCTCCGGGTATTCCCGCGAAGAGTTTATAAAAACCCGAATCTTTTATATGATTCTCCCCAGATGACAGGAATATATGGGATTCTCATGTATCACAAGAAAGTCACGTTGATGATTCCATTACGATAGATATTCGGATCATTCATAATGATGGAATAGAACGATGGATCAATCATGCCTGTCTTCCTATCTATGATGATAATAGAGTATATAGGGGAAGAAGGGTGAGTAACCGAGATATTACCGAGAAAATGTTGCTGGAGCTACAACTCAGGGAGAGCGAAGAGTCTTTTTGGAATATCTTTGAGAATCAACAACCGATGCTGATTGTAGATGCTAAAACGTATATGATATCCAATGTTAATGATGAAGCAACACATCTCATCGGGTTGCCCAAACAGGATGAAAATAGCTAAAAAACCCCGAATTTTTATCAGAGAATAATGAATAATAGTATGGACTATTTTACCTCACACATATTTCGTGATAACTATTCAGCCGTCAGCAGCGCCTGCAACTTATTTGTCCTTTATTTCCCATAATAATCACTAATTAATTAAAAATCAGAGAAATACCAAAAGATCTTAGTATAATGAGAGTTAACGTCCTTTTACGGTTATGGAAATACCTGAAGAAATAAAATCCAAATTTCCAGAATGTCCTCCAGAAATCGTTGCATATATTTACTATTTACATGAAAAAGTCGAAAAATTTGAAGCCAGGGTAACGGAACTCGAATCACAGTTAAATCTCAACAGTACCAATAGTGTCAAACCCCCTTCGTCAGATGGGTACACCCGTAAAAGCCGTACAACCTCCCTTCGTAAGAAAACCCAAAAAAAACCGGTGGTCAGCCAGGTCACAAAGGAAAAACTCTGGAGCAGAGTCCTAATCCAGATCATATTGAAACTCATTCTCCAGAGTTCTGTTCTTGTTGTGGAAGAAGTCTTCAGGGTGGACCAATTTTTTCCATTGAAAAAGGCCAGGTATTTGATCTACCTCCTCTTCCGACAATTGAAATAACAGAACATCGATCTCAAATCTTGGTTTGTAATCATTGTGGAAGTAAAACATCTGGATTTTTTCCTCCGGATATTACTCAGCCAGTTCAATATGGATCAAGAATCAAGGCGTATTTGAGTTTTCTTGTTCATTATCAATTCATTCCATATGAACGGGCAGTTGAAGCATGTTATGACCTATTTGGTGTTTTTATCAGTCCTGGAACAGTTGTAAATCTGACCCATAACCTTTCAGAAAAACTCACCAAATTTAAGGATACTATCACGAATACTCTAAAATTTGAACCGATTATTCATAATGATGAAACCGGAGTCAGAGTTGAAGGAAAATTACATTGGCTTCATGTAACCTGCACATCACATTGGACCCATTACTCTATCCAGAAAAAGAGGGGAACGGAAGGAATAAACGAAATAGGAATTCTTCCGGATTTCAAGGGGATCAGCGTCCATGATTTTTGGAATCCATATCTTTCCTATCCCTGCTCACATAGTTTCTGTTGTGCCCATATTCTTCGGAAACTCTAGCGAGTAGAAGAAGATACGAAGCAAGAGTGGCCAGGAAAACTGATCGTACTACTGATACAGACAAAGGAAATCAAGGAGGAATATCATTCGGAGGGGGTTCCTATACCTCCAGTTATGGGGAATAGTCTCACTTCTGTATATGATGAACTGATTCAAATGGGATTAGATGAGAATCCACCACCAATAAGAAATGCAGGAAAAAAAGGAAGGACGAAAAAGACCTTTGCTCGTAACTTACTGGAAAGGTTGGAGTTGTATCAAGACGGAGTGTTACGGTTTATTCAACACCAGATTGTTCCATTCGACAACAATCTGGCAGAAAGGGATATCCGGTGAAGGTTAAGATGAAAATTTCCGGAGGATTCAGGGACAAATCTACTGCGGAAGCGGTAGCTCTGATCAGAATTTAGATCTCAACAATAAGAAAAAAATCGAAACAGGGTTATTGAGGCAATTTATTACGCTTTTAAGAACAAACTCTGGATTCTAGGGGGGGATAAATTGAGAACTTATGGGAGAGACAGGAAAGTAGTCTCAATCTGTTCTTAACATGCCTGAATAGTTACTGAATTTTTTTTGGATAAATTTGAATGAATTTTTATATCCCGAATAAGTGGTCTTTCATCCGGTAAAAAAAAGAAGAGCGGGTTTGTGTGGGTGGATATACAATCTGCATGGGGATGACTGATTCATGAGAAAAATTCAGATTTTCCTCAAATTTATGGAAAATACGGGTCGATTTAGCCTAATACCATGTTGAAAATAATCCCTGTTAATGTGATAGCAACAAAGAGTATCCCAGCGAAGATTACCAGTAGTCGAATCTTCAGAACCTTTCTGAGTATTATCATCTCTGGCACTGAAAGACCTATGACGGCCATCATAAAAGCCAGAGCAGTACCCATGGCAACACCTTTTTCTGTCAGAACCTGTAATATCGGAATCATACCAACTGCATTCATATAAAGCGGAATTCCGATAAGAACGGCCAGGGGGACTGCAAATGGATTATCAGGACCTGCATATTGGGATAGTAACTCCATCGGAGCATATCCATGAATTATTCCTCCAACTCCAATACCAAGAAGAATGTAGGGAAGAACCCGGAGCGTGATGTTTTTCGATTCATTTTTTGCAAAGAATATCCGGTCTTTCCAACTCAGTACCTTCTCACTCGTTGTGGGAAGATTTGATGCATACACGAAATCCTCAATTTCACTTTCAAGATGAAGTCTGCCAATGATCATCCCTGCTGTCACAGCGATAATAAACCCGGTTATGATGTAAAGTGCGGCGATCTGCCATCCGAACATGGTATACAACATGGTCGCAGCGATCTCGTTAATCATGGGTGATGCAATCAGGAACGAGAAGGTCACTCCAAGAGGTACTCCTGATTCAATAAACCCGATAAACATGGGAACTGCAGAACATGAACAGAAGGGGGTAGGAATTCCAAGCAGTGCAGCAATCACATTCCCAACTCCCTCGTGGCGACCTCCCAGCCATTTTCGGATCTTTTGCGGCGTGATAAATGATCTGATGATTGCAATCAAAAAAACAACCAACACCATCATGATCGTGACGTAGATAGAATCAAAAATAAAGAAATGAACCGATGAACCGGCTGCTGATTCAGGTGAGAGATTGAGAAGCGTGTACGTAACCCAGTCTGCAAATTTTTCGATCATGATGCCCATCCGATACCCATGTGTAATTGATCAATCATGTCGCTCTCGAAAGAATGTTCAGAACTACCCTCATGTTTTCCAGAAGAGGATAATGGATTAAGAGGGGTATTCGGAAAAAAGAGAGAGATCATAGAACTGACCCCTTTGTTAAAATCAGTCATGGTCCTCCTCATTTTTGTTTTACGGCATTGATCACGGCTGTGAGATCTGACTCATTAAATTCCGGCCCTGAAGTTTTTGTTATTCCTAACTCGGTAATCAGCACGTATCGGTCAATGGGGATCTTTTTGGCTTCTAATATTTTTTTACCGCATTGAATCGGACAACCATCGATGACTATTCGTTCTTCTGCCCCTTTGGCCATAGTAATGAGTGCTTCGACATCGCCACCAATTCCTGCAAGACAAGATCCTGTTCCAAATCCTTCCTTGTTGAGTTGGCAGGCTGCAGCATTAGAGAGCTGACCGACGTTAGATGCAATTCCAGAACAGGAATATATGATGCGAGATACTCCTTTAGAACAACAAATGCAAGTAGTTTTCCCATTCATTTCAAATTCTTCCTTTTTCAACTTTTGTCGAAACAACATTGTATGCGAAACCGGATAAATCTTGCTGTTTCAACATAATTTGTATCAGTCAGAATCTCTAACTTTTTAAGAAATATTCACTCACACAGTCGGATTTCAGGCAAGGGATTCATCACAATGATATAATCTCGGTTTTTCGAAAATCATTTCTTACGAGTAACATAAGAAAGAGTGCCCGGGTTCAATGATCACTTTGGAATATTACAATTAACTGTGATCCATTCCAAATCGTTTGTTCAACGTTATGTTCAGTTCATTCATAAACGCCTCTTTGTCTCCCAGCGTATACCAAAGTCCTATCTGATTCTCAGCATGAAATCCGGTCTTGTTAGTATGCCCTATCATGAGCGACGATGAAGTCACTCCGTACCTGAAAACTAGATCAGCATTCTCTGGCAGTTCAGCATTGATATGTGCAAATATCAGCATCCCGTCTGCCTGTTCCCGGGCGAATGAGGTGTTTATCGTCTCTTCCGCAAGTTCGCCAAGGAGTTGACAGGAGTAACACTGCTGTGGATGATAAAAATGATAGACCTCGATTACTAATGGCGAGACTGATGCACGGGCTGCTAGTGCAGGTTCAACGGAGCACTGATTATCCAGTATGAACCTTTTATTGCACCCACACCCTCCCGAAAGGATCAATAGCCCGGTATAAATGCCAGAACAAGAAGCGGAGTCAGCATTCCTTTGTACCGTTTTATATCAGCAATACAAATCAAAAAAAGGAGCGTATAAAAGTTTACTCTGGTGAGCAGAATCACCGGAGCTGTTCCCGGACAACTTTGGTCAAAAGATCGATCTCATCGAACCGGGGATCTTCCATCCCGTTTTTTATAATTCCACACTCAGTTGCAATGAAAAGAATCTCTGGTTCATATCCCTGCTCCCGCACCTTCTTGCTCCCACAGCAATCACTGCATCCGTCAAGAACCACAATCTTCTCAGCATGAGAAAGAGCATCATGGAGACGATCCGGTTCGACCCGGCAGGAGATACAATGCTCAATCAAACCGGGAGATCGCTGCATCAGTATCTCTCCAACCTTTGTAGTTAGTTTCCCTGTATTGGATATCCCGGAGCAGGTGATCAGGGTAATACCATCATCATCGTGCATAAAAAAAATTAGATTAGCAGCACTTTCCGCCGCAATCACATCCACCGGTTTTTTTCTTCCCAGAAGACTCTGCCTCCTGGATCTTTCCGTCTCCTTTCCAGGCTGCAGATGCAATAGATTCGACCTGGTCATGTGTGAAAGAACGGTCGCCACTCTTCTTTTCTACACCAAGATCGGTGATCACGAGATGCTGGCGAACCGTGACTCCTGCAGACTCTGCAATCTTCCTTGCACAATGCATCGCACATCCATCGATTGCCACCACTTCATCAACCTCGTTGGCACGTTTTGCAAGAGCTTCAGATGATGCCAGCAGAGAAGTACAGGCATATCCTCCGTATCCCTCTTCATCAAGCTGGATGGCGGCTGCATTTGATACCTGACCGGTGTTTGCCTGTCCACAACAAGGAAAGATGATTCGTGATTTGTCCCCGCCTGAACAGGAACATGGTGTCTGCTCTGCCATTATGCCTCCTGGATGATCTCTACCAGTTCATTCACGGTCGGAACTCGACCTGCTATAACCTCTTCTCCGTCTTTAAACAGGGAAGGGGTCATGAGAACGCCCCGGCTAACGATCTCACTGAGCTCCTCCACCTTCACAACCTCAGCCTGGACCCCGGCTTTCTTCACTGCTTCGTTCACGTTATCATACAACCGTTTGCACTTTGTACATCCGGAACCTAAAATTTCAAGTTTCATGATTTCACTATAATTTGAAATATACTGTCTCTATGAGATATTCATTTTTCGGCTAGGCATTGTTGTTCCTTCTACCCCATCATCCAGTTGAAGAGATACCCGATACAGATGATTCCGGTCCCAACTACTCCGATGAAGATAGCAAGGAGCCGGGGTTTGAGAACCTTTCTGAGCAGGATCATCTCCGGTATCGAAAGGGCAGTTACCGCCATCATAAATGCGAGGGCTGTTCCCATTGCGACACCTGCACGGGTAAGTTCTGATACAAGTGGAATGACCCCGGCTGCATTGCTATACAGTGGAATACCGATGATAACTGCGACAATAACAGCGAGCGGGTTATCCTTTCCGGCATACGCAGCGAGAGCTCCTGCTGGAATCCAGCCATGCATCAGGGCACCAATCCCGATACCAATCACAACATAGAGCCAGATCCGCTTAATGATGTCAAGTGTCTCCATCCAGGCTTCTTGTTTCCGCTCTGAATATGTTGGTTCATACGTCGCCATCCGGGTTGGATTCACTTTGACCTGATAGACGTAATCTTCAACATACGGTTCAAGTTTCAATCTGCCAATGACCAGTCCGGCAGCGAACGCAATCACTTCGCCTGATACGATGTACGTGAGAGCGATCTGCCAGCCGAACATTCCGTAGAGCATCACCAGAGCGACTTCGTTTACCATCGGGGCGGCTATCAGGTACGTAAATGTGACCCAGAGCGGGATACCAGCCTCGACAAAACCGATAAAGAGTGGGACTGCAGAGCAGGAACAGAACGGCGTAATAATTCCGAGCAGGGCAGCCAGGATATGCCCGATGCAAAGGTTGTTCAGATCTGTTGCAAGTCCTGTGAATGTATTGTTGAACAGGAATCAGCAGAATGCCGGGCTATTCAAACCCATGATAAACTCTATGAATCGCTCCCTGTCGATCTCATCCGCCAGGTATTGGTAACTGCTGCAGACGAGGTTGAAGGAGATACACAATCGTCATCAAAATGCTGCGGATAAATGGCTTTTAGTAAATACTCTGGTGAAAGACCGGGACCGTAGCAATAGTGATTTCAATAGTTGTTGAATTAAATAAACATCTGTCAACGATAAACCGGAGTATTTCATACTATGAAGAGCAAAACAATACTTGGATTGTAACATATGGGATTACCTGAACCTATTGAGGAAAATTTAGATCAGATCGGTGGAGTAGATGGTCTAAAACAATACCTCCCGCCAGACGATGAACTTCTTAGAAAGAAGAGCGTTTTCACCGCTCTATCTGATGTATACCGCCTTCAAATTCTCTACCTCCTCAACGTTCAACCCCTCTGCGTCTGTGTGATTAAGGAGGTTATCGATATAGCTGACTCCAAACTTTCGTATCACCTAAAAACTCTTACCACCGTAGGATTGATAGAAAAAGAACAGGATGGAATCTTTCTCATCTATTCTATCACTCAAATGGGGAAACGGTGTATTCAGATCTGGGTATAATTTAACGATTCTTTTTTCCATAATTGCGTTATGAGAGGGGCGATACCTCTCGTTCAGTACATAATCACTGAAATTTTCTAATTTTTTACGGCAACTTTATTATCAATTCAAAATAAATTGAATGATGGGGCAGTCAGATATGAGCGTGCTCGGTATCACATCAACTCCAGAATATTTCCCATCATCTCGTACTGACAACCAACCCATTCGTCATATTTTCTTTCAGGTGTATGCATGAAACAGCAATCATCAACAAAATGTAGCAAAAGGAGTACCTCAGTATTCCTGCTCCTGTGTATCGTCTGCTTTGGACTTTTCATATCAGGAGCCGCTGCAGCAGAGGCAAACAATACCTCTTCGAGTGTGAAGCAGGTTGAAGTATATCACTTTCATCCAACGAACGGGTGTATAACGTGTACGACCATCGGAAACTATGCTGAAGAGTTGATAAAAAAATCCTATCCTGCAGAACTTGAAAGCAAGAAGATCGTCTTTGACCATATCAATTATCAAGATCCCAAGAATGCAGACCTTGTTAAGAAGTTTGGAGTAACCGGTTCTTCATTGATGATCGGAGTAACTGATGCAACCGGTTTCCACAAAGAAGAGAACGTAAAGGTCTGGTATATTGTCGGGGACAAAGGGAAATTTGATACCTACCTGAAAGACCTCCTAGACAAGAGACTCTCCGGTTCATTAGAGGCTTAATATCCCCTGATTTTTTTGGGTTTTTATGATTGATAGAACAGCAGGGCTTTTCACTGAATACATAATGAAGTATCAGGTACCAACAACTCATGCACGACGTTCTCTTTTTTTCCTGATCGTTGCGGTATTCGTGGGATTGATCTTGGTTACCGGATGCACAACACCGTCAGGTCAGTCAAAGACTGCCGGTTTCTCGTCGCCGGTTGAGAAGGTTGAGGTGTACCATTTCCATCCAACCGATGGGTGTCGGAGCTGCACAACCGTAGGAGATTATGCAGAAGAAACGGTGAAAGAATATTTCCCAAGCGAACTCCGGAGCGGGAAACTCATCTTTGATCACATCAACTTCCAGGAAGACAAGAATGCTGATCTTGTGCAGCAGTATGGAGTAACCGGTTCCTCACTGATGATCGGGGTGTACAATAAGACCTCATTTACGAGAGAAAATAATCGTAAGGTCTGGTACATGACCGGGAACAAAACCCAGTACATGAATTACCTAAAGGGTGTTATTGAACAACAGCTTGCGGGAGATCTCTCGTGACTGACCTTATGAGTTTCATGGAGGCGATGGGGACGAGTGATATTCCCCTCGTTGCCGCGTTCTTCATCGGCCTGATGATGGCTATTAGTCCCTGCCCGATGGCCACCAATATCACTGCGATCGCGTATGTCTCTCGCAAGATCGGAGACAGTAAATACACAATCCTGGTTGGGCTGCTCTACAGCCTTGGCCGGATGTTTGTGTATGTTGCCATTGCTGCCCTCATCGTCCTGTGCGGGCTTAATGTCCAGGCAATTGCCCTGTTTCTCCAGGAGTATGGTGATCTGCTCCTCGGGCCGATCCTTCTGATCTGTGGTATCCTGATGCTTGAGATCATCCCACTTTCCTTTGGGTTTGAACATGCCGGGTTGCAGGATCTCAAGGAGCGGATGAGCCAGAAGTTGTCAAATCAGGGATTACTCGGCAGTTTCCTTCTTGGCATCCTCTTTGCTTTGAGTTTCTGCCCCTTCAGTGCGGTCCTCTTCTTCGGGATGCTCGTGCCGCTGGCTTTGAGTACTCAGGATCCAATAGGTGTTCCTCTAGCGTTCGGACTTGCAACCGGTTTGCCGGTGATCCTCTTCTCGGTTCTTCTCGTCACCGGGGTAAAGCGGTGCAGTAATTTTCTCGGCAAGGTTCAGGCTGCAGAGGTCTGGTTCAGAAGAGTTGTTGCGGTGATATTCATCCTGATGGGATTATACTTCACCGTGTTGCTGTTTATGGGATAATTCCCTCTAACAAAATTATTTTTTAAGATTTGAATCAATCCAGGTGATGATCTCATCCCGTACCTGTCTGAAGATCTTTATCTGCTCTTCTTCACTCCCTGTTACAGATGACGGGTCCGGAAAACTGACATGGACCATCTGCTTTGCTCCCGGGAACATCGGACAGGCAGCATTGGCACTATCACAGACAGTCACTACGAGATCGATATCCAGGTCAAAGAACTCGATAAGTACCTTTGATCGGTGATGGCTGATATCAATCCCTATCTCTTCCATCGCCCTGATAGCAAGGGGGTGAACCAGTGTGACTTCCGTTCCAGCACTGAATCCTTCGTATCGCTCGCTGTACTTTGCATTGAGATAGCCTTCTGCCATCTGAGAACGGGCTGAATTGTGTGTACAGATAAAGAGAACTTTTTGTTTCATAGGGAGCACCAATTATTTCAGTTTAGTATCCTTCTTCTACTGTTGATGAAGGAACGTGATGATCTTCCTGTCTGCATCCTCCCTGAACCTGTAGATCTTGTGATTTGACCGGTAATAGGTCTCGATAAGTCCGGCATCCTTGAGGATCTTCAGGTGGTTGGAGATGATGGTAGATGACTCTTTGAAGATCCAGATGAATTCGCAGACACACTGGCACGATTACTGAGCATCAGGAGGATCTTCAGCCTGAGGGGGTGACTGATAACCTTGAGAATCTGTTCTTTTGTACGATTTCATCCTCCAGTGCTTATTTCACCGGGTTCAGTTCCTCCTCCCAGTCTTCCCGGAGGGCACAGTCGGCAGGACAACACCGGGTACTCACCATACTATCTCGCCTAAATAAGAAACCAGGTTATTCCTGGGAGTTGACATACGTAATCATTTCCTTTTTTTTTTAGACAAAATTCAGGAAAGGGAACATTCTCCTCCTGACTCATTCTTATACCATTTTCCTTTCAGATAGAGAGCGACATTGACCAGGCTAATAAGAACAGGAACTTCCACCAGTGGGCCGATGACGGTGGCAAAGGCGACCGGTGATACGATCCCAAATACGGCGATTGCAACGGCAATAGCAAGTTCAAAGTTGTTTGAGGCGGCCGTGAACGAGAGGGTAGCAGATTTCTGATAATCCACCCCTGCTTTCCAACTCATCCAGAAGGTAGCCATGAACATGATCAGGAAATAGCAGATCAGGGGGATGGCAACCCTGATGACATCCAACGGTACGGTGATGATGTATTCCCCTTTCAGGGAGAACATGACGATGATAGTAAAGAGCAGAGCAATCAGGGTGATTGGAGAAATTCTTGGGATGAAGACTGTCTCATACCATGATTTCCCTTTCATTTTAATGAGGATAATCCGGCTGAACAGTCCGGCAAGAAATGGAATACCGAGATAGATGAAAACACTGATGGCGATCTCTATCATTGTGATCGATACAGATGTGCCTGTGATCCCGAAGATCGGAGGAAGCACGGTGATGAAAACCCATGCATACAGGGAGAAGAACAGGACCTGAAAGATTGAGTTCAATCCTACGATGGCGGCACAATATTCGCAGTCTCCTCCGGCAAGGTCATTCCATACAATAACCATCGCAATACACCGGGCAAGACCAACCAGGATAAGGCCATACATAAGGAGTGGCTGATCATGGAGGAAAAGTATTGCCAGTAGAAACATCAGAATCGGGCCGATGAACCAGTTCTGAACAAGCGAAAGTCCAAGAACTTTTCTGTCTTTGAATACCAGATGGAGTTCTTCGTACTTAACCTTTGCAAGAGGAGGATACATCATGAGTATCAGACCGATTGCGATGGGGATCGACGTCGTCCCAACCGAGAGGCTGGTAATGTAGGCTGGAGCTGCCGGTGCGAAGTACCCAATCGCAATTCCGATGATCATTGCGAGGAAGATCCAAATCGTCAGGTACGTATCTAGGAATGATAACCGTTTGATAGTGGACATAATGATTCAACCGTGGGAGTCACAATAGTGAACTAACTCAGTATTATTTGAAATAATGTATATACTTATGGTTAAGGATGTAACCAAACGATACTGAAACGATATTTTTTTCATTTTGGAATAGTATGAGATTTTGAAGTTTGTTGAGATCTCAAAATCAATTATCTTACCTCTTCATCACTGTGGCATTGATATGAAATACTTTGTTTTTTCAGGAACGACTTCTCCGGTTATTCGTACGATATCGAGGTATTTTGGAGTCTCTCCGGCGTATTGGATTGCAATAGAGTTTTTGGCATTCTTCTCGGTACAGAGAGAACACCCGACCCGGTCAGCAACGGAAAACACCTTCTTTTCAGGAAAGGTCTTTGAAACCACTGCTTTCAGTGATATTGTCTTTCCATAATACTGAGAGGGATTGGTGAGTATTGATTGTACATCTGGTACCTCGATAATATCGGAGAAATTCGTAGAACTCGACCGATTTCCCGGGATTTGTGTCTGGTTTGAGCCGGATGCAATTCCAGAAAGGATGAGGAGTATCAGGGAGAAGGTGAGTATATGCCAGATATAAGTCATGATATGTGGTATGAGAGATTTTCGCTCTATCTATAAAAATTAAAGGATTTTAGGACCGTGAGGTAATTTCACCAAAGGATGAGGTGATGTAGGTAAAGATATCAATATTTATTAAAATGGACTCTCCAAGTACACCCAGATATCGTGAAGATTGGGATCGTGAGTGACGGGCAGTATGGGGAACGGGCGTATGAACAGATACGCAGGCGGTTTCCCACTGAGTGGATCCTGCTCCCATTTCCCTCATCGCTGGTTGTTGATGATATCGATCTCACAATCCCTCCCTGTGATCTATATATCTCCTATCTTCGACATCCCGATATTGCGATGGAACTGATCAAGACCGGTGTCCCGGTCCTGCTCGGGGTGAACTTAGGTCCTGGACTCATCGCCCAAGCAAAGGAGTATAACCCTGCTGTAATCGGACCTGAAACGATGTGTTCTTTTTTGCCAAACACGGAGTTCTGGCAGATCAACGAGTATGCAAAGGTGTTTGGCAGGCCGGTATTCCATGTTCTTCTGGATGGAGATCGGATTGCATGGTGTCAGCCGATTCGCAGATCACCATGTGGTTCAACCGATGCAGCGGCTTGTGAACTGAACGGGCAGGTGTTTGATCAGGAGACGATGAACAGGTTTGCCCTTTCCATCTGCCATAACTGCCGGGCTCCCCGGTTCGGTAAGACCTGTGATAAGGAGAAGGCCGGGATTATTCATCTGGAAGAACTCGTCTCTTCGTTGAAAGGGATACATCCGGAGCTCTGGGAGAAGAGTATCCAGGCTTTGAAGAGAGTAACATGTACGGTAGTTTCTACCTGTAATGATGAGACCAAAAAGGGTTAGTTTTCAAAGGTAGGCCACCGTCGGAAGATCGATACTAAAAAACTGACTCGTCCTAAGCATATGCCTACTCACCCCTATTCTTCAGAATGGTATCATTCTCATAAAAAACCAGACCGTTTGAATCCATTATCAGGAGATTGGTTTCGGAGTAAACCAGGGACAGACCTGACAGGAATAAAAAGAAAGGAACCCGTTCCTTATCGAAAAAAACCAGATGTATCTTTGATCAAAAAACGATCAATTACATCGACTGACGAATACACGATTTTGGTATCATAATCTCAAATCTGGCCCCATTTCCAAATATTCCGGTCTCGCGTATTGATATATTGGTTATTGATAATATTTCCCTGGAAATGAATAATCCAAACCCGGTATGCTTTCCATATCCCAGTGAAAAGATCTTCTCTTTATCAGAATCTTCGATCCCGATACCGTTATCTTCAAAAATAAGACATGGTTCAGGAGATTGAATAATGGAACAGGAAATTTGTGTGAGCGACTCTCCATACCTGATGGAATTATCCATCAGGTTGTATATCACCTTCTCTAACAACGCATCAGCAAGGATATACACATCGGTTTCTTCTTCAATTAATCGGATACTCCCAATACGCAGAGAATGAAAACATGTCGCAATAATTTCATGAAGATTCTGCCAGATCGGTGCTGCAATCCCGATCTCCTGATATTCCCGGGTAAACTCAATCTGATGGTGAATAGTCCTGATGGCCTGATTTACCCGATCAAACACGTCTCTCCCTTCCGGCTGGTCATACACATGATCCTTGAGATCGTCGAGATCAATAAACAGGTAACTCAACTGATTTACGATATCGTGCCGGGTAATACTCGACAACAGATTGAGTTTTTTGTTTGCGGTTAGCAAGGCATTCTCTGCATTTTTCCGGGCACTTACATCCCGTGCAATACCCATAACCTGGTGAATAGAACCATCAGATTCTGGAAGCGGGATGAGCCTGACTTCCATCCACCGCGAATGGATGTTTCTCAATTCAGTATCGTATGAACACCCGCTTTTACTTTCAAAAACACTCTGGACCGAATTATCAGGGATAAATCTTGATAAAAGAGTCAGGGTACCTGAAATCCGGGTCCCCATCAGTTCTTCTGGTGACTGCTCTATAAGACTGGCACCATATGAATTGATGTAGGTAAGGAGGCCATCCCTGTTGATAATAAAAATCGCATCTTCAGCCGATTCTGCCAGTGTCCTATACCGGTCCTCGCTCCTGACAAGGGCCTCTTCCATCTTTTTTCTGGCTGTGATATCAACGATAAGAATACCAAATCCGATAATTGCACTATCTTTTGAAAAGACCGGATACAGACTGACGAGCCAGTTTGAAATAACTCCTGAATTCTCCGGGAATTCATAAGTCATCTCCACATTCAGGGCAGGTTTTCCTGTTTGACACAGATCAATAAAAAAAGGTTCAGTTAACTTCCAGATTGACGGTGTAACATCCTCTATTGTTCTTCCAAGCAGATCAGTCCGGGTCAGATTCTGGATTTCAGCAAGGGCATCGTTGACATGAATGAAAACATAGTCCCTGTCAACGTATGCAAATCCGAACGGAGCATACGCGTATAATGTCTGGAGAAGAGAGAGTGCCTGTTCTGCAGCTTTCTTTTCAGCAAGGATCACGCCCTTCCTGTTTTCTCTCCCCACGATATTTATGATGAAATTTTCTATCTCCTCATACTGAATTTTGGGATTTCCTCCTTTCTGGAGATAAAAATCTGCCCCCCTGTTCAGCGCCTGAATTGCAATATCTTCATCTCCCTGCCCTGTAAAGACAATAAAGGGAAGGTCTGGCTGTATAGTCCTGACTACAGAGAGAAAATCGAGCCCATCCATCCCTGGCATCTTGTAATCAGAGATGATGACATCATACAGATAGGGGTTTAATATTTTAACCGCTACTTCTGCAGAGAGAAAGGTATCTACCTTCAATTTACCTGATTTTTCAAGAAAACGTTTCCCGATATCAAGTAAAGAAGGTTCATCATCCACGTATAAAACTGAAATCATCCTTCTCTCCTGCTTATTGTCCGAACGTGTGATGGGAAATTATTAATAAGTTGCTAGCGATAGAAAACAATTACAAGAATTTAATAATAAATTTTCTGTTCCCTGATTTTGGTACCATATATGAAGGTATTATTGATAGATGATAACGAAACCCTGATTCAGATTTATCAGAGGATACTTCGTGCCCAGGGCCATATTGCTGATATCCTTACAGATGGAACGAAGGCAATAGAGACGATCAAGACCAGTATCCCGGATATCATTCTCCTCGATCTCATGATGGAGCCTGTATCCGGATGGGAGATCTTAACCGCTATCAGAAATGACTCTGAAATATCTGATATTCCGATAATTATTCTCACCGGAAAAGTACTGACCATCGAAGAAGCGGTACAATACGGACTACAAATTGATGGGTTTGTAATGAAGCCACTTGAACGATCCATGCTTGTGACCGCAGTTGAAGAGATATGGGATATTATATTAGAGTGTAATGACCGCTATGACCGATCTATCGCCGCAGGATTAGACGAAGAAAAGGCACAATCCTGCAGGACCTTACATAGAAAACGGAAGATGCTTTCATACCTCAGTGATCTCCTGATAAGACAGGAAAAAATACTGAATTTACGCCCTGATGGGAATGTGAAATTAACAGGGGCAATTGATGAACTCAGGCAGATAATTACAACCGGATTCAATGAGTTGGCTCAGGAAGAGACAACCTGCCCCTGAAAATCCTAAACCCAGATTCATGTCTCTTTAATATGATCTCGTACCTCTGAATATTTTACCCATGCAAGATCCAACTCCCTGAGCAGAGCAAGGAGACGGTCTCCCCAATCACTATTACCATCTCCCTTGTTGTTCGGATCTTCATATATCGTTTTAATTAAGGTCTGGAGTGGGATCTTCATCTCCTGTGAGATGGATCTCAGTTTTTCTAATGATGAGAACAACTCAGAAAAGACTTTTTTGATCCGTTCAACCTCATATATTGCCTTTTTCTCATTTGTTACATCGATCATGACCGTTGCGATGTGAGTTGTAACATCATCCCGTTTCAGGGGAATGCGTGTGAACTGGATAAAAACTATGTCACCCCCTTTCTGAAATTTTTTTATTTTACGGTCAATATCGCCGGATCTGAATATTTCCTGAAGATCCTGCATATCTCCAAACAAAGTGAAGTTCGGAGTCTCAAACATGGGGCGGGTGAGCATATACTGACTGATACCTACCTTTCGTGCCAGATCTGTGAACAGACTGTTATATCCGGACAGAATCATTCGTTTATCCAAAACGAAAGCAGGAAGTTTGAGGGCAGCAGTTATCCGCATCAGGTGCTGAATCATTCCCGGACCAAGATGAGAGACAGATGTATCCTCACTCTCATCCTCTGACAGCATGTAGAATGTCCTGATATCCTCTTCTGCTTCTCCGGTTATCAGACCCAATGAGATGGTGACAGGTAGGGTTTCACCGGTTTTCTGAAGCAATGCTATCTGATCCGGCATCACAAGATGAGTGCCTGAACTTTTTCGTGCGTCGGCATCAGCTTCACGTGTATGCTCCTGCTCTCCGATAATCGAATTAAATGGTTTTTTTACCAAATCATTCTCTGAATACTTAAGCATCTTCAAAGCGGCCGGATTTGAGTACTCGATAGTTCCGGACTTTGAGGTTACGATAACCGCAGGAGAGAGTGATGAGATCTCATTCAGTATCCCGGAAGAAGGAGTGAGAGTAGAATCTTCTTTCAGTTTTTGTTTGACGCGATGCTTATGAAGACTCATCTCGATATTTGTCATCAGCTCGCGTTCTTTGAATGGCTTGAGCAGATAGCCGGAAGGAGAGACAGATATCGCACTCTCAAGTGTCGCTTTATCAGAATGCGCAGTAAGGAATATGATTGGCAGATCATATAGTTCAATTATTCGTTTTGCCGCAGCAATTCCGTCCATCTCTCCTTTAAGCCTGATATCCATCAGAACAAGATCTGGTTGTGTTTCCCCGGCTTTCTGAATTGCAGACTCACCGGTTATCGCCTGACCAGTAACCACATACCCCATCGCGATCAATTTCTGTTTGATCTCCATCGAGATGATCATCTCATCTTCAACAACCAGAATCTTACTTCCTTGTGGCATTTTAATTATCTCCGGTAATAAAGCCCTCTTTCATCGGAATTCTCATCTTAACCAGGATCCCATCTTCTGAAATCATGGACACTTCTCCGCTTGCCTGAAATATCAGGTTCTGAATTAGTTGCATCCCAAGGGAATCGCAGTTTTCAAGGACAAATCCGTCAGGCAACCCTTGTCCAGAATCACGGTATAAAATATCAAGCCATTCCTGATTTGTATGGAGAATTTTTATCGAGATTTTTCCGCTCTCACCTGCCTTTATTCCGTGTTTAAACGTATTTGTCAGGAGCTCATTGAAGATAAGTCCCAGAGGAATACCAGCATCGATTGTCATTTCAAGCGTTGGATCACAGACGATATCCAGGGTGATAAGAGATTCATCAAAAGAAAAATCAGTGATTATAGAATTTGCCAGAGAACTGACATATTCAAGCAGATTGATACTGACCAGGGTATCAGTCCGGTAGAGTTTTTCATGAACCATGGCCATAGAGAGAATCCGGTTCTTACTTTCTTTGAGAACTGCACTAACCTCCGGATTATCAATCATACTGCTCTGCATTCTGAGAAGACTCACAATAATCTGCATATTGTTTTTCACCCGGTGATGAACCTCCCGAAGCAGAATCTCTTTCTCATTGAGGGATTGACGCAGTCCTGATTCTGATGTCTTCCGGGCAGTGATATCCATGATACTGCCTATAACTGCAGGTCTGCCCTGGTAGACAAACTGACTGATCAGGTTTTCCAGGTAGATTATCCGGCCATCTGCCGTGATTGCACGAATTTCATAATCATCAGTTGTTCCGGTTGTATCGATCACCCTGTGATGACGATCAACAGCGACAGAAGCGTCATCAGGATGGAAAAACATGGTAAACGGTAGCATCTCAAGGGTTTCCCGGGGATATCCAAGAATGTCGCACATCCTTGGGTTAACGTACATGAGACGGTCATCCTGGACCAGGTATATGCCAACAAGTGATCGTTCCACAGGTCGGTGAAACAGTTCTTCAGTCTGGGACCGGGCAATAACTGATGCGATGATCCCGGTAGATGTGATCAGAGTGTCAATAATTGCATGAGAAAACTGCTGATCGAAGTGAAAGTTGAGAAACCCGATTGCTCCCCAGAGTGAGTCAGAAACGAATATAGGGAGATAGATATACGTAGAGGGTAATTGATCCCGGTACAGGTTTTTCAGATCCTGTGAAACATTCTCACCGGTACCCTGGATTGATGGGGATTTTGATAGATCTGATACCTGTTCAATAAGGATTCGGGTGGATATATCTCTGTAATACTCTTGATCTTCAGATATTCTTTTTTCATTCAACCAGTCGTGAATAATCGGGCAGGCGATGGTTTCACCATCAGGGATAATTTTTGAGAGAGAAATGTAATCATTTTGAACTGCTACCCCGAGGATATTGAGACATGTTGATATATGCTCCTCCCAGTCTTCACTCTTCACCAGTATCTTTGCAATACTACTGACAGCACTCAGAATAGTATCCCGGTATATCAATTCCTGGCGTGTTTTAACGAGATCACTTATATCAAGTGATGTCCCGACAATCCCGGTAACATCTCCTTTCAGATCATGAACAGGCACTTTGGATGTTACCAGCCATACCGGCACTCCCTCCTTCGATAACACGTGTTCCTCAATATTGTATACAGGCCTGTCTGTTTCGATAACCTCCCTGTCCACCTTCTGGCGGTTTGTTGCGATGGATTCAGAGAAGAGATCCATATCGGTTTTCCCTTCGAGATCAGTTATTCTTCCACCGGCAAACTGGATGAAAGGATTATTGGCAGTGATGTACTGAAGGTTTTTATCCTTCATGTAAATCTGGGCAGTAGAAGATGAGAGAATTGCCTGAATACGTTCATAGTATTCGTGCTCACTCCGCTCCGCTTCGGCTCGTTCACTGATGTCTCTGCTTATGCTGAAGAGAACATTTCTTCCTCCCCATACTCCCACAGTTCCCCGTGTCTCAACAGGAATCAGGGTCCCATCCCTGGTGATAAACGGAAATTCATTCTGTATATTTGAGCCGGTTCCGGTCAGATCAAGAAACTGATAAATTATCGCGTCACGAATATCATCAGAATAGAGTACATAAATGGGAGAGCCTACCAGTTCTTCCTCCTGATATCCAAGAGTCCTGGTAACTGCAGGATTTACACTGAGGATTGTTCCATCCATATCGATAACAAAAACGAGTTCCTGCATTGCAACGTAGAGTTCATTCAACTCCTCCTGTCGGTTGCGAACCTGCTCTTCTGACTGAATCCTGATTATGGCATTTCCAAGTTGGGATACTAATATCTCCATGGTATCACGAACCTGAGGATTAATTGGGTGCGGCACATCAAGGATGAATGAGAGGGCACCGATAACAGTATCGCCACCTTGAATAGGGATCTGACCTCCTGATATCAGGTCTTCTGATTCTTTTCCTTCAACAGGATAATAAACAGGTTGTCCCAGGAAGATCACCTTATGGATGTCCCCAAATGAAAACTTTTTAAGAAGTGAATTTGGCAGATTATGAGAGATCAGGAGTTCAACCTTTTTTTGGACAGGGTTAAGGATGTGAATACTCCCCTGTGTACACCCTGCAAGGAGCCGCACAGAAGTTAAACAGGCATCTGATGCCTGACTCTGTGTTGATGCAATCGAGAGATGAGACATCAGGTTACGCTGAATTGTTATAAACATCTCGCGTTGTTTGATTCCCGATTGGATCTCCTTATTTGCACGATATTTTGCGACTGATATCTTGATTTTCTGCGCAATCTCATTGATTAATATCGATATATCATCCGATTTTAACTGAATGAAATCAATTCCGGCGTCAATTGCCTTTATAAAAATTGAAGAGTCATCTCGCCCGGTCAGAAGAACAAACGGGAGATCAGGTATTTTATTTTTTATCTGGTTGTAAAAGGAGATTCCATCCATCTCAACCATCATGTAATCTGATATGATGGCATCTACTTCGGATGTGGCAAGATATTCAAGAGCCTTCTCAGGAGATGAGAATAGTTCTACCTCAAAACCCCCAATATCCTTCAGATATATCCCTAAAATCTCAGCAAATGCAGGTTCATCATCAACTGCAAGGATCTTGATCATAATAATCCGGACTGATAAATGAGAGTGAGTGTAAGGGTTGATATAGGTTTGGCATTTACCTGCAGAAGTATGCCTCATCCCTTGTTTCCAGGAGTTTCACAAGAATGACACTATTACAACCCGGAAGCATTAAGAGATATGATTGATCCATCCATTTATTAAATCAGACAGATGTTCATTGGGTTGCCGGGTCAGCGATCAGGATCCAGGGAGATCATGATAACGATTAATTTCCCGAAGAAACGAAGGATGAATGAGACATATGAGGAGAGGAAGATCCACCCGGACCTTCACACTCGGTAGTTATTTGGGAAAATGAATACGAATCTGATCGATAAATGTCTCAGGATTTATTGGTTTCTCGATATAATCGGTAGCTCCTGCAGCAAGAATTCTTTCGCGGTCACCTGCCATTGCATATGAGGTAACTGCAATAATCGGGATATCTCTGATTTCTGGAGAACTGCGAATTATTCTCGCTATCTCATACCCATCCATGCCAGGTAACTGAATATCGAGAAGGATGATCCCGGGTTTCTCCTCATGAGCCATGCGGATACCATCCTGCCCATTTAGTGCTTCCAGTACTGTATATCCGTTACTTTCCAAAAGAAAGTGAATCAGGTACATATTCTGCACATTATCTTCAATGACCAGGATTTTCATAATACCCTCCGATCTGATGAGTTCGTCTGTTAATTTCCAAGGCTCACTAGTTCTAAACAGGGCCTGAAATCACTGTTGATTCAGGCAGGAGAACTCAGATGTACTGGCTATAGAATACGGATGAATATATATGTTGGGTCTTAAGAAGTGTAGCAGAACTCATATAAACATCGTACGTTCCACGTTCCAGTGGCATGGGTAAAATTTTGTCTCTGTCCTGTGTAACCGCTATCTCTCTTTCCCAAGGCCATAATGTTTGAGTAAAAATGCCCGGACTGTTTCAGACTGAACCCACCCCTGATCCAGTCTGGTTACCAGATCATCAATCTGCTTCACTTGATCGATAATATTTTCAGAATCCTTTGATTCAGTCATGGAAGCAATCGACATGATGATGGCCAGGGGATTTCTTATTCTGTCATTCAGGATCTGAAACTGTTCCATATTCTTTTCGATCTGGACGAGCCCTTTCTCCTCAATCTCTTTTTCTATTCTGACCATATCGGAAATATCATGAAGAAGCCCAATGGCCTGAATAACCTCATCACCGGAGAAGACCGGGACAATCGTACAGTCCATCCAGATATCATCTTCATCTATCAGGTAATGGTGAGTCTTTCTGGATGACCTGCCATCCATAAAGACCGTCTTTATCTGATCTTCCAGTGTGATGAGGAGTGAATCTGGAAATACTGCCTGAATATCAGGGGATTCAGGTGTATCAGACAGATGAAAAACCTGTTTTGATTTCGTGTTGAGATATGGAACTGTGAGATCAGGGTTTATGATACAGATCGCATCTTCAGACAGTTCTGCGATCGTGCGATATCTCTTCTCACTCTCAACCAGGGCTTTATCCATCGAATGCTTGTAGAGAGCCATCCGGATTGTTGTATTCAGTGCCCGTTCTTCAAGCGGCTTGATGAGGTATCCGAAGGGTTCTGACTGGACTGCTTGTTGCACCGTAGCTTCGTCAGAATGAGCGGTCAGGAAGATGACTGGTATCCCATATCTACTCTTAATATTTCTGGCTGCTTCGATCCCGTTCATCTCCCCTTTTAACGTGATATCCATGATCATGATATCGGGGAGAAGTTCTCCGGCCTTTGTAACGGCCTCTTCACCCGTATCAATGATTGCAAGTACCTCGTATCCCAGATCTTCAAGCCTGGCTTGTATCTCAAGACCAGTTACAAATTCATCTTCAACAACCAGAATACGAGTGCAATCTGTCATTATATGTAAACCATGTTCAGAGAGGGGAATCGTGACGGGGAATCAGGGTATACTATTCTTCAGCGAAACCGTAAGGACATATCCCGGATAATCATGTGTATTATCATCTGACCAGATAGAGATTATGATCTATAGTCGGTTTTACAAAGGGAATGTAATAACATATCTGATGCCGTCTTCACGGTAAAGGTGAAATGTTCCGTTCAATTGTTTAATGAGCCCTTTTATGAGGTGAAAACCGAGTGTTTTTACATTATCAAAGGTTATCTCATCAGGTATCCCAATGCCATTATCCTCAAATACCAGAGTATAGTTCTCATCGCGTGAGAGTGAGATTTTGATCCATCCAACTCTTCCATTGGGGAATGAGTACTTCAGAGAGTTGGAGAAGAGTTCGTTCACAATCAGGCTACAGGGAACCGCCTTGTCAATGGGAATATATACCTGATTTGAACTGACTTCCAGGGAAATCTGATTGGGATCCACCTGGAAGGTCTCGAATATGTGACTTGCTATCTTTTTCAAATAGTCCGAATAATTAATCTTTTCAAAATCCTTTGACTGATAGAGTTCCTCATGCACCAGGGCTATAGATCTGATCCTGTTCTGTGATTCAAGCAGAATATTCCGGATCTTTGGCTCTTCCACATTGCGTGCCTGAACAAACAAGAGACTTGAGACCACTTGCATGTTGTTCTTTACCCTGTGATGGATCTCCTTAAGGAGGACTTCTTTTTCTTTGAGTGACTTATTCAGTTCTTCAGTCCGTCTCTGTACCTCTGCTTCGAGTTTTTCATTGAAATTTCGCAAACTGTTTTCGATCTTCTTCTGTTCAGTTATATCAGTAAGGACATTGAGAGAAGAAGGAGAGCCGAAATAGGAAATTGAGGTCCCTCTAACGACAACATTTCTCCGTGCTCCAGACTTCATGAGGATCTCGATCTCATATGGATCAATGATAACCCCCTCCATCCGTTTTACGATAGCGTTTTTAACAGTATCTCTGTATTCCGGAGCAATATACCGGGTAATAGGCGTATTGATCAGTTCATCCTGTGTATAACCCATCCCCTGAATCGCAGCAGGATTAACATATCTGATTACTCCTTCCTGGTGTACAAGGATAATATCAGGGATATTATCAATCAGTGACCGGTTCCGAATCTCACTCTCACGAAGTTCATCCTCAACCTCTTTTCGATGAGAGATATCGGTATGAGTTCCGACCATTCTAAGAGGATTCTTGTTACTGTCCCAGACTACTACCTTTCCGCGACTGAGAATCCAGAGATAATCACCAGTCTTCTTCCGGAGCCTGAACTCAATAATGTAGGGAGTTTGGTCATGGTGAAACTGATCGGACAGGGCAGTATTGAGTCGTTCAATATCATCAGGATGGAGAAGGGACATTAGTGTCTCAAATGACTGTGGTAACTCATATGGCTCATACCCGAGCATGGTATACCAGCGTGGATTGAAATGTGTCAGCCCTGATGGAATATCCCAGTCCCAGTACCCGTCATCTATCGCTTCGAGTGTGTATTTGAGCCGTTCCTCACTCTTTTGTAGTGCCTCTTCAGCCTCCTTCAGTTGTGAAATATCCAGACAGATACCAGACATCCTGATTGGAGTCTCCCCATCATAGAGTACCTTTCCTGCAGCTCCTATCCATCTGTATTGGCCATCCGGAAGTCTGACTCGAAATTCATTCCAGAGATCGGTCCGGTCCCTAATTGCCTGATTATGCCGAACTAGGGCTGGCCCTTGGTCATCAGGATGGATGATAGCAACAAGTGTCTCAATTGTAGGTTCGGCAGTTTCAGGAAGACCAAAGAGAGAGTAATAATCATGGCTCCATTTCTGTCTCGATGACTTCAGATCCCAGTCCCAGGATCCAGCCTTTGCAGCCTGTTGGGTAAATTGTAACCACTCCCGGGTATCACTCAGGTTCTCTTCAGCCTCCTTCTGCCTGGTGACATCATCGTACATGGCGACAACATCTCCATTCTGTAATTTATAGACAAAATTATCACGCCACCCGGATCGTTTCTCATCTGTATAATATGATACTGGAAACTGCCTGGGTTCTCCTGTCCTCCAAACCTCTTTTAAAATATCAAAAAGGCCAAAATCCCTGACACCTGGAAATACCTCCAATATTGAGCGGCCCACAATGTCGTCCCTGATAACTCCTTCAATCTGTTCCACTGCATGGTTAATATCTGAAATCAGGAAGTCATCGCCATCATTGACTGCCCGATATATCACTACACCGGCATTCATATGCGAGAAGAGCTCATGGAACCTGTCTTCACTCTCCCGAAGATCACATGTTTTTACACGAATTGTCTCATCCTGTGAAGAAATGAAGGTCTGAAGATCAAGGAGTGCCTGAAGTCGTCCCTGAACAAGCGCATTGAGGAAGAGAGCAACCAGGGCCGTTATCGAGATAAATAACTGAATTGAGAGCAGATCCAAAGGAGTGGATGCACTGGAACTCGCAGCGGTCATCGCAGTGATCACATCCACTGCATCTCCAATGATAAGGGTCAGAAATACAAAGAAAAACGAGAACCTGAAGACCGCATACATGATAAAAATGAGAAAGAGATAGGATGCACCCATCTGAAACATCAGAAATGTGGCAGGAATCAGTATGATAAAATATCCCACAATCTCAATCCACTTCCCCTTCTGAATGAAAGGAGGAGTGAAAAAGTGAGATGTGATCAACAGGGGGGCTATAAGGATGATCCCTGAGAAATCCCCGAGCCACCAGGTAAAGATGTTCAGCAGGAGGGCTTCAGTCTGCAGATAGCCCTGAATATACAGGGAAATCGCCCCGGATATACTTGCAAAAAGGCAGGATATTGCAGCGATTGTACACAGTCTGAAAATATGAAGTGGGCTGGATAACGAGAAAGGTTCAGTCTGGGTCTTCCTGAATAAGATTAAAAAGATAAAGGCTTCTGCACAATTTCCTATTCCAAGAAGAGCAGCGGTAACCGGGGATATTCCTGTTGTCAAGACGACAAGAAAGGTCCCAAGCCAGATCCCGGGAATTGTTACATAGCCCCATCTCACTATCACAGCAATTGCAATACCTGATGGAATCCAGATTGGTGAGACATTTCCATGGGTGATACCAAAGGTGAGACAGAGCTTGGCAAAAATAAAATAGGTTATCGTTACAAGAAGAAAACGGACGAACTCATTCCTTTTATTCTGGAAATGTGATATCATATCTGATCCCCCGGTTTCTGTCAATCTGAACCGACCCTGATAACTGTCTGACCAATCCTCTGATCAATTCAAGGCCCAGGGTTTTTGGTGCTTTTGAGATGCCGGAATCACCCATGCCAATTCCATCATCCTCATACATGAGGTGATACACCCCGTCATTTAGGGTAAAATCGATGGAGATAGATCCTTTCCTGTTTTCCGGGAATGCATGCTTGAGAGAGTTTGAGATGAGTTCATTTATGATAAGACTGCATGGAACAGCCTTTGAGATATTGATATACTCACTTTTCTGAGATAATCGGAGTGAGATACGTGAGGGATCAACCTTGTAAGTTTCAAAAATATTTCGACAGATCTTCTGCAGGTACCTGTTGTAATCAATCCGATCTAGATCCATCGACTGGTACAGTTCTTCATGGACGAGTGCAATGGATTTTACCCGGTTCTGACTTTCAAGAAGGATCTCTTTGAGCTGCGGGTCAGAGGAAAGCCGTGACTGCATAAATAAAAGGCTTGATACGACCTGCATGTTATTCTTAACCCGGTGATGGATCTCTTTGAGCAGGATCTCTTTCTCTTTGAGAGATCTCTCTATCTTCTGTTCCATCTCCTTCTTCAAGGTAATATCCTGGAAACTGTACACCCTCCCGACAATGCCATACCCGATCCGCTGCGGTTTTGAATACAGTTCAATGATCCTGCCATCTGATAAGAGGAGAGTGGTTAAAGTGTCTTTATCAGGTTCTTCAGAAAGTCCGGCCATTCCATCCTGAAATGATACAGGATCACAAACCTGCCCAACCATAATCTCAAGCACAGTTTTCTCATCACCTGCTCTCAGAACAGAATCAGGAATGTGCCACATCTCAACAAACCGCCGGTTATACACAGATATCGTTCCAGTGTCATCAACTGCGAGGATACCTTCGGGTGTTGATTCGATTGTTGCAGAAAGAATGGAAAGAGTTTTCTGAAGATTCTGCTCTGCAGCCATCCGCTCCTCCACCTCTGTCTGCAGTTCTTCATTGATCAATGAGAGTTGGTTTGTCCGGTCTGTAACCCGTACCTCAAGCGTCTGGTTGATAAACCGGATCTTCTCCTCATTTTCTTTCTGCGAAGAAATATCCAGAATAAAAGCAACGGACTCGGTTCGGGACGGTTCAAGCAGAATATAACCGATCAGTACCCAGACCCGGGATCCATCTTTTCTGATGTACTGTTTTTCATACGGAGTACAGCTCCCCTTCTCCTGTGCCTCAGAGACACCCTTCTCATCGAGAGGAATAAACTCAGGAGGAGTAATATCAGTCCATCTTATTCCCCCACTATCGAAATCTTTCCGAGAATACCCGATGATTCGGAGAAACTCATCATTCGCCCGAAAGATGGACCCATATATGTCACCATTTAAGATTCCTATTACCGGTGCATTCAAAAAGGCTGATAATTTCTCCTGATATCTTCTGATATCAGATTCCAGACGTCTTTTTTCGGTGATATCCTGAACAATTCCTGCAACTTTTAACGGCTTTCCATTCTCATCACGATACAATTCCCCAATAGAAATGAGGATCCGGTCAGGTGACCCGTCTGCAGGATGGATGGTAAATTCTACATCACACGGAATATTCTTCTCAATTACTTCATTTATTGCTGATATTATGTACTCTGGATCCTGGATCAGGGAAAGGAATTCAGAGAGATTCTTTGTCCCGTCAGGGGATTTTTCCATACCATAAATCGTGAAACACTCATCTGTTCCCCAAATGGTATTGGTTTGAAAATTATACTCCCAGACTCCCACATGCCCGGCTTTCTGTGCTTCAGTAAGCCTGATGTGAACTTCATGAAGTTCTTGTTCACCCTGTCTGATTGTCTCAATCTGGTCACGAAGTTCTTCCTGCTGGGATGCAAGTTCTTCATAACTTGCGCCAAGTTCTTCATTCAAAGAGGAGAGGGCGGCATTTTTCTCCTTGAGCTCGGTTTCGTATGCAATACGATCACTCATATCATGGATGATCGCCTGCCGGTATAAGGTCCCCTGGAAGGTTATCATCCTGACACTCTCTTCAACCGGAAAGACAGTGCCATCTTTCTTCTTATTTTCTGTGATAAAGAGGAATCCATCACTATCACCGAGCTGTGAAAGATCCGCTGCAACCCGATTCTTTGCTTCATCTGTCCGGAGATCAAACAGAACCATTGTCCTGAACTCTTCCCGGGTATACCCATACCACTCGACTGCCCGGTCATTAGCCTCAAGAATGTGCCAGTCTTTATCGAGTATCAGTATTGCATCATTGGCCTCCTGCATCAGAAAGCGTATCCGATCTAAAAGGAAGAGTTCTTCTTCCTTCTGGATGATTTCTGACTGGAGAAACTCATTTTCACGTGATCGCCATATGACAAGGATGATGAGCAGACCAATGATTATAACAAGGACGATGGTTCCCATTATTATGGAAGAGAAATCTCTAAACGAACCATAAACCTCATCCTTATCGATTTTGGATACAATATACCAGGGTGTCCCGGTGACATTGGTGATCGATGCCACAACTGGCACCCCCCGGTAATCAGCACCTTCAATTACACCATTATATCCTTTTGCAGCCATCACTGCCGGAACATTGGCGTTTGTGACCGGTATCGTCAGTGTCAGACCTGCATCTTTTACATACCTGAGATCATTGAGAAAAACCACCGAATCATTAACCTGCCTGACAATGAGTGATTCAGCAGTTTTTGATGAAGTCGGCCATGACTGTATCAGAGGATAGAGGTAATTCTGGGGATTGATCTGAAGAACAAGTACTCCCACAACCGGCTCAGCGGGTGCTCTTCGTATGGGAACCCAGAACTCCAGGGTTTTATCTCCGGTTTCATGATCCAAAAAGAGATCGGTAAAAACCGGACTTGTTGCGTTTAATGTTCGATGAAGATACTCTCTTTTGCTATATGAACTAATCTTTGCAGATTCTGGTACAGAATAGACCAGATCTCCGTTGTTCGAAAGGAGAAAGAGGCCCTGATACTGATATTCGCTCTGAAAACTCTTCATCCAGGCGATGATATCATTATCAGGGACAGATGGGAGCCCCGTTGATTGTGAAAGAAAAACAGCCAGATTATGGTTGTGCATGGCAACTTCAGCATCTGATCTCCTCTCACCAGCCCAGTCAGAGATTGCCTTTGCCTTCATTTCAGTTATCGTGGACAACTCAGAATGAACCTCTTTTTCAGCATTCTTCTGTTGATTCTGGACAAAGAGAAATCCGAACAGTAAGAGTGAAATTAATAAGAGAACACCGATGATGAAAAGAATTGAAGAACGATTAATCTGAAACGGTATTCGTTGCATCAGTTCATCCATGTTTACCAGATATCTCCATGTGACGGTTACCTAGAACAAAGCGGGTATTGATGAGTTCAGCGATAGTTCCTTTCGAATCATCTTCATTCTTCATAGAACCTATCCCACCAATCAGTACCTATGATATCCCAATGGTCTCATGGAATATATGAGATCTTCTTTTTAGACATGATGCACTATTTATATGTTGACGTGATATAATCATCCAATGAGACTTCGGACACGAGTCCTTCTTTTATATTTTTGTATCCTCGCACTCGTGTTATTCTGTATCGGGATCATCATACCATCCTCTCTCCATGAGCAGAGTCTGACCTCCATCAGGGAAGATTCAATTCAACAGTTGAAACATATCGACTTTGCCCTCTCCAATTTTTTCAAAGGAGCCGGAGATGATGTTTCAGAACTTCTCATGCACAGGAGGAACACCGATCCTGATGATACAGGATTTACCTCCTTTCTGAATGCTTCAAAAGATACATTTCAGTACCATATCGGGATCCGTGAGCAGGATATCATAGATGATTTCAATGCGTTCCGTCTCACTCACCCATACGTAAATTCAGTGTACATGGGCAGGGAGACTGGAACATTTGTCAGATCCCATCCCAGACCTCTCCCGACAGCATATGATCCCAGAGACAGGCCCTGGTATATCCTGGCCAAAGATCATCCGGAGACTGTAATGAGAACTGATCCCTACCGATCAGTAACATCTCCGGACATCAACATCGGGATTGTAAAAGCCATGACATATCCGAACGGAACTGTCTATGGAGTACTTGGAGCAGATATCACCCTCATCAACCTGACCGATTACATCTCCTCAATTGAGATCAGACGATCGGGAGAGATTATGCTGATCAATGAGACCGGCACGATACTTGCATCCCGGGACCAGTCAGTCATTTTCACCCATATACAGAATATCACCGTGAACCAGACCGGTTATCTTCTCACGAATAAAGAAGGAATAATCACTCTCCCGTCATCATATCTCATATTTTATACCTCACCGGTTCTGGGATGGAAACTGCTCATTACGATCCCATATTCCCAGATTGAGAGCGAGATTCTTGATTCTATCATGCAGATGCTCCTCTTTATTCTATTAGCTCTCATTCTCCTGAGTATCTTCACTCTTTATATTCTTGATCGGACCATCATCCGCCCCATCTCTTCATTGAAAGAAGTTGCAGGAACCATAACTGAAACAGGAAACCTTGACCAGAAGATCGATATGTCATCCAGGGGAGAGATCGGAGATCTTGCAACATCCATCTCCCTGATGATTGAGAAGATAAAAGCCGAGAAAGAAGAGAAGAACAAGGCGTTCATTCAGGTCTCATCGTATAGGGATCACCTTGAGGACCTTGTACAGGATAGGACTGTCCAGTTAGAGGAGACGAACACAGAACTTCTTAAGGAGAGAGATCGAGCAGAACAGGCAGATCAATTGAAATCAGCCTTCCTGGCAACGATGTCTCATGAACTCAGAACCCCTCTCAACTCCATGATCGGGTTCACCGGCATTCTCCTCCAAAAACTTGCAGGACCACTTAATTCAGAACAGGAGAAGCAACTCAGCATGGTCCAGCAGAGTGCAAGGCACCTGCTTGCTCTCATTAATGATGTCCTTGATATCTCAAAAATTGAAGCAGGGGAACTCAATATTATTAAAGAACCAGTTGATGTCCTCACTTCTCTCCAGTCAGCCATTAGCCTCATGAAAAAGACTGCAGAAGAGAAAGGACTGGAGCTCACGAGTGATCTTGCACCGGACACCGGACAGGTGATCGGAGACAGACGTAGGCTAGAACAAATTATGCTCAATCTGCTCAGTAATGCTATAAAGTTCACGGAGACCGGATCTATCACAGTGAGCAGTTCAATTCAGCAGGGGATGGTACGAATCTCAATAAAAGATACAGGAATTGGAATAGAGAAGGAAAAGATGGATATCCTGTTCAAACCATTCCACCAGATAGATACCGGTACGACAAGAAAGCATGAGGGGACCGGCCTTGGTCTCTCTATATCGAAAAAACTGGTTGAACTGCATGGTGGATCCATCTCACTGACAAGCGAGCCAGGAGTAGGGAGTGAATTTGTGATTTTATTGCCAGCATTGGAGCAGCCATGAAGATCCTGGTCGTAGATGATCAGTATGTCAACCGCTACCTCCTTGAGAAACTTCTCGAAGGATACGGGTACACAGTGACCTCTGTAATAGATGGGGTGGAAGCTTTAGAAAAACTTACAGAGGAGAAATTTGATTTGATAATTTCTGATATTCTCCTGCCCCGGATGGACGGATTTCAGCTCTGCAGAGAAGTAAAAAACAATCCAGATCTCAAAAAAATTCCCTTTATCTTCTATAGTGCAGCGTATACCGAACAAAAGGACCAGGAGTTCGGATTAAACCTTGGAGCAGACAGGTTCATTATTAAACCTACGGACCCTGCTGAATTTATTTCCATTATCAGAGAACTTTTGTCTGTTTACTCAGAGGAGCAGGAGTATGAGCCCAGGACCATAACACTTAAAGAAAATGAGTACCTTTCAGAGCACAATAAACGCCTGATCCATCAGCTTGAGAAGAAACTCGCAGAACTCGAACTGAGTAATGACGCACTGAGAAAATCTGAAAAACGATACCGGAATCTCTTCGAGAATGCAAACGATGCCATCATCCTGTATGTAATCACTCCCACGGATGAATTCGGGAGAATACTTGAGGCAAATGGAGTTACATCCTCATTACTTGGATATTCTCATGAAGAGTTACTCAACATGAATATGGCAGAGATAGACAATGCCAGGCAGTCAGCACATTACCAGGAGTTTATGACGAACCTCCTTAAATTTAAACATCTCACCTTCGATGCCGAAAATGTCTCCAAAGACGGTACAATTATTCCTGTTGAGATAAGTGCCCACCTCTATGAAGAGAATGGATCAAGATTCTGTCTCGTTGTTATCAGGGATCGGAGGTTTCGTGAGGAGGCAATGAAACAGATAGATGATACGATCCACCAGATTGCGATAGCAGGAGATCAGATCCGCAATCCCCTCTCGGTTATTCTTACCACCTGTGAAGAATGTACATGCCCCAGGCATGAAGAGATCATGAAGGCTATTCACAATATTGACACGTGTGTTCAGTATCTGGATAAGGGATCGTTAGAATCAGAAAAAGTCAGAAGAACATTGGTCAGACTCTATGGGTTTCATCATTTGGAATGATATGACAAGGATTGATGAGGCTGATGAGAGTAAACCCCGATGAAGTGTGTGTTACCATGAAACGATCGTCTCTTACGAATCCAGTCTTGTGGGGAGGCTGCACTATACTCATCGGGATCATCGGTCTGTGCGGATGGACAATGGGATCGCGGTTTCTCGTAACCATTATTCCGAAAAGCATCACCATGGCACCGGTATCAGCATTCCTGTTTATAATTCTTGGAATCTGTATCTGTTTAACCAGATGGGCTGAATCAGAACAGGATTATGCAATCCTCTATGATATCCTTCTGATCCCACCTGTGATCATTGGAATATGGATACTATACAATTCTCACTCTGAGTTCCCTCTGACCTTCTCATGGAATTCATTCCCATATAATCAGATTTTCCTGGTAGCCCCTGAAAGTCAGATGTCTCTCATGAGTGCAGTTCTGTTCCCAGCTTTATCAATCGGTGTGTTTATCAATCACTATCTGTCCAGGCATGGCTCACTTATTTTTCTTGGTATTATGGCATGCTCTGTGATTTTCATTATAGGATACATCTTCGGATACCCTTTTTTTTATGAAACAAATATGAAACCCATCTCATTTCTCAGCACTCTGGGTTTTTTCATCAGTGCATTTGGTTTCTGGATTAGTAGGAAAATGTGATTGGAAATCTGAAGTTGTAATTCGTAAAATTCTTAACAAACGATTAATTAACGAGTAGAATATCGAATCAAATTCAGAACCAAGAAAAGGGGTGCTTTCGCCTCTTCGATACGAAACCCGGTTCAGTCGCCATACATACCAATCAGGTATGCATGAAGTTCACAAAGTTCTTCTTCACGATGCTTCATCTCATCGAGTTCTTTCCTGACTAATTCAATGACCTTATCCGGATTTGCATGCCAGATCCTGGCACCACTCCGGGTTGTCTCTCTCGTGATAAGATTCTCTTTCTCGAGCTTCTCAAGATGAGTCTCGATTGAACCGCTAAAAGAGAATTTGAAGACATCATGCATGAATGATTTGATCTTTGTCTCCCTGACACCGTCCGGAGAGCCGGAGATGAAGTATAATATTTCACGTCCGGTCAGGTTTTTGGATAATTCCCGCCATTCAGTCCTGTGAAGATTCACAATATCATCTGATTGAGTCATTTTTTTGATTTACCAGTTAACACATGGAATTCAGTTATTTATACTGAAATAAATTTACCAGACATAAATTGAATATTCATTACACAGTAACTTCTTTTTTGGAGGGTCAATTGACAACACATATGAAAGTTTTTCATCAGTCAACAAGGTATTCCCATTCCTTGTTAGAATAAAAACATCAGCATCATCAGGATAATTATACCAGTTATCATTATTATTATAAGGATAGGTCTTTACACTCTCATTATTATCAATTGTAATTGCTCTTACTGTAATTAAGAATTTTGATAGATACGTAATGAGATTTGAATCCCAATAATCACTGTATCCATAATGCAAATTATTATCATTAAGGAATTTTATGAGTTCAGTTTGCTTCTGATTTGAATCAGTCTCAAATTTTTGATTTGAATAAATATTTCCAATTATTCCAATACAAATTATTAAACAAACAAGAATTGCAAACAATTTAGTATTTGACGAGATTGTAAGTGAAATCAATATTAGAAGTACCAACATAGGATATAGCAAATATTTTAGATGTGACAGACCTTCTGCACTCATACTTGTAAATATATAAAAAATAAAGAAAGAAATGAGTGTTAAACCAAAATAGGAGAAAATAAAATTGTCTTTACGAAACCCCTGATTCTGATGAAACAAATACATGTAAAGCAGGCTGAAAGCAGTAATAATAAAAACGATACTAATGCAACAATTTTCCAGGGTAACAGCATCCCAGATGTAATATAGATTAATATTTAATAAATCTGATATTCCTTTAAAAAAGAAAAGAATATAAGGTCCAACCTGTGTCATTGGCCTGATTTCCAATGGCATATAAGAAACGATTCTCGGTGGATCTACGATTATTGTTTCAATAATCCAATCTCCAAACAAATATGTAAGTAATGAAAATGTTGTGATAAAAATAAAGAGTAAATTTGTGAACTTCGTTTTGGTATTGTAGAAGAAAATATAGGCCCCTATAATCGGTATCGTGTAGCAGAGTATTACATAAGGGTCAGAGTAGGATGCAATTGAAATACAAATACTTAGGAAAATCATTAAAAACAGATTTTTAATGGTAAGAACACGATTTTGTGTACTTGATACAAAATAGGTTGTTACAATAAGAACGATACCACAGAAAAAAACTGAGAACATATGTGCAATTTCGGCAAAACTGCTAAATGCAGATGAATTTAATGTCAGAACCAGAGCTGCAAATACTAAAGCATTAGTAACCTGATTTGTTAAATAATACACAAAATATGAAAAAACCAGCACTGCACAAATAAAGATTAAAAATAGAGACAATTTTAGAATTAATGGATCATAATTTGAAATGAATTGTGGAAGAAGATGAAAGATTACCAATTCAAGGAAATATTTCCCTGAACTTGATAAATATATTTCATGAAATAAAATATTTCCGTGAATAATAGAGTAACTATACAGTCCAAATTGAGTTGAGTCACTGTCCAGTATAATATTCGAATATGAAATTAATTTGAAATACAGACCAATAATTATGGCAATAATCAAGCCTGATTGAAGCACTCTCTCTATTGACTGTAAGAGATTCTTCATTGAACTGAAATTATCAATATTCATCGAAGATTACCATGTAATAGTAATATACAAAAAATTTGTTTTTGATATATAACCAATGTGATTCAACATACCCTCGGTACGGGGTCTCCGAGCGGAGTCTCGATAAACCTCTCTCCACCGGCTGCTGTCTCCATGATAACCCCGGACCCGGAGACTACCCTTCCAACAATGGCGGCATCCTTCCCGTATTTATGGCCACGGAGAGCAGCAAGGATCTTATCAGCATCCTCAGCCTTTACTCCCATCACTACCTTCCCTTCATTGGCAACCTCGAGTGGATCAATACCGAGAAGCAACGAGGCACTTTTCACAGCAGGCCTGATAGGAAGAGCCTCTTCTGATATCCTGACCTGAACACCGGATTTTCGAGCCATCTCGTTTATAGCACTTGCAAACCCGCCACGGGTCGGATCCTTCATTGCATGAATCGACCCGGCCTTCATAATTTCCTGTACCATTCCGGCAAGCGGTGCGACATCAGATACAATCTGATCCCCGAACTCGAATCCTTCCCGGCTTGCAAGAACAGCAAAGCCGTGATCTCCAAGGGTCCCGGATACGATGATCACATCACCAACCTGAAGCCCGCAGTCCCGCACAATAGTCTCCGCAACCCCGATTCCGGTTGTATTGATCATGATCTTGTCAAGGTTGCCCTTCTCCATCACCTTGGTATCCCCGGTGACAAGGGCAACCCCGGCCTCATTCAGGGCTTCATTCATAGAGTCAACAATTCTGTTGATATCCTCGAAATCAAACCCTTCCTCAAGAACAAGCCCGCATGATATTGCAATGGGTTTTCCACCCATCATAGCGATATCATTGATAGTTCCACAGACAGATATCCTCCCGATATCTCCACCCGGGAAGAAGAGAGGTCTGACGATATGCGAGTCGGTTGTGAACACAATCTGGGAGTTTCCAATTGGGATCACTGCCCCGTCATCAAGTGATTCAAGACCGATTCCGCCGGCGTTCTTGTTGGTGATCTTTGATACGATATCGATCACCTCTCCCATAACTTCGCCACCCGCACCATGCATCAGTGTAACTTTCATTCCTCACCAGCCTCAATCTCAATATTTGTAACCACAATCTCCTTCCCCTTCTCGATAGACGGAAGAGCACCGCACGTAGGGCAGACATAGATCTCATTTCCCACGTACCCGCACTCACACCGCGTCTGCGGAGGTATGACTGTACAGATCAACTCGGCCCCTGCAAAGAGAGGCTCATCCTCGACGATAGCCTTGAAGAGGAACTCAACCTGTTCAGGATTGATCATCGAGATCTCACCAACATCTACGCACACCTTACTGATCGATCTGGCCTTATGATCGACAGCCGCACGCCGTGCAGTCTCAACAATATCGTATGCTATTCCGTATTCATGCATGGGGGGAGACTCCGACCGGAAATTCCGGCTCTGGTAGAGGAGGTTCTACCCGGAAAGGGTTAAAGCGTTGGATCTGTTCCGCAGCAGAGTAGAAATGGGGGAACACGGTATATCTTCTCCAGATGCTGATCGAAGCTGTACCTCAGATCCTGACAGGAGATCTTGCCAGTGCTGCAGGTACCTTCGGTCTTCTCATGTATCTTCTCCTCTTCCTGATCATCCTGCTAGAAAACGGGGTCCCCCCGATGATATGGCTACCGGGAGACTCACTGCTCTTTCTCACCGGGATGCTTTCAGCGGGAGGATACCTCGATATATCATACCTCCTTATAGCATACATCCTGGCAGGATTCTTCGGATACGAACTCAGTTACCTGCTTGGATACCGCCTCGGTCTCCCCCTGATCACCAGACATTTCTCACGGATCGTCACTGAGAAGGACCTGAAACGGAGCGGGGAATTCTACTGCAGATGGGGAAATACAGCAATCACCATAGGGCGGTTTGTTCCCATCATCAGGACAATCATTCCTTTTCTCGCCGGGATTAGCCGTATGAGGATAAACCAGTTTACTGCCTACAATATTCTCGGCGCATTTCTCTGGCCGCTGACTGTATGCGGGTTCGGATATCTCTGTGGCGTACTCCCCTGGCTGGCTGATTATCGTGATCTCATCTTCGCGGTTGTAACCCTGCTCTTTATTTTGAGTATCGCGGGATCAGGTGCCCTGGTTCTGTATTCATGGGCACGGACACGGGTAAAAGAAGACGAATAATTAATGGTGATGTGAAATGAATGCAGCCTTATGACTGTTCTGGCTGGCATTCATTCCCGACATACCGGTACCAGAGAAAGGATACCACAGAGATCAGAATGATGATACCAAGTATGAATACAACCAGGTACCAGAGGTTGAGGCCCAGATACTTATTCAACGCATAGGCAGAGAGTCCGATTATAAAACTGTGCAGGGCTGATCCGATGCTGATGGCACAGAAGATCTCTATCGGCGGCATCCCTGCCATCTTCCCGAGCACCGTCCCTGACACAGCTCCGGTGCCCTGTAGCGGGAGAAACACAAACACTGCCAGACCGACAAGGTAAAGCCTCTCCAGCCATGCATGTTTTGATAAAATCTCCCTTCCTCTGTGCATAAGCCTGATCAGCCTTGGCCCGATTACCGGGATCAGTACCAGGATCTCGAAGTTCCAGAGCATAAAGAGGCATGAGATGATGTCAATGAATGTAAGCGTGGCGCATATGGTGAGCCACGGGATGCCCATTGCTATGGCAGCAGGAATAAGACTCTCTTTTCCGGCAGGAGGGATGAAATACAGAAATGACAGGCTGGCTAATTCAAGATACGTGTTATAATCGTAGATAGAGTAATAGACCAGGAGCATCCCGATTCCTAGGAGAAACGGAATCGACAGACGCAAAACCCGATTGATCACCGGTGAAAAGAAGACAAGTCCTCCGGAGAGGGTACATCCCAGCGGTCTCATGCCCCTGCCCAGATATTCATTCACACCATGTTACCCTTCAACCGGATTATGCCTTTTGAACCAGGAGGTGGATCTATCAGCAGATCGATCTCACTCAAACACCAGACCCTGGTTATCAACCGTGGTGCTGATGGCGACGGTGAGATCCATAGGCTTTAGGATATCCCTGATCTTCTCTGCCGGCATCGATGTGATAATAGCTATTGAAGGACCTACCGAACTCATACCAACAAACTCAAGACCTGCTTTCCGGAGTCTGTTCATGTAATGATAGAGTTCAAATGAGTGGTGTTCCACCTCGGCACGTTTCGATCCCCTGAACTCGATCTCCCACATCACATCACCCATCCGCTGGAGATCACCACATCCAAGGGCAGGGATAAAGTCCATAAGGATGCAGTATGCCTTCTGCTCCCGGTCCCGGTAATCGAGAGTCCGTGCTTTGTTCATGAGCAGAGCGAACTCCTCCTCACCGGCAGAGGAGATTGAACTCGGGGGAATGACGATATGCACATGCTTGTCAGCCGCAAATTCATGCCTGTAGACCAGGGCAAGGTCATCGCCCATGACCGCCATTCCCCCGTAGGTGCTGACCGCCGGGCCGACACCGGTCTCAAACCCATATGCAACAAGCCCTCCCTCGGTCTCTTCAACGTAATTATGACCGATAAGGATCCTGAGCTGGTCCTGGGTCAGCGGCTCTCCAACCGCCCTGTTCACAGCTGATGCAACTGCTGTCAGGATGGTGCTGGTAGATCCGAGACCGACATGCTTGTACTCATGATCGCGGGCATCTACTACAAACCCGCCGGTGTACCCGACCGTCTTTGAGAACAGGGTGAGGAAGTGCTCAATGATGGCAGGTCTGCTGTACGTGATCTCATACCCTGACGGGATCGCCCTGGCAGTTGCATACGCGTAGACCTGGATCGCAAATCCGATGCCGCCGCCGCCCGGATGCCCAGGTGCAAACCGGTTCATATCCAGCACAGTCAGATGAATCCGTCCCGGGGCCCTGACAGTAACCGGATCCTGCCTGACCTTCAGGTTATACGTTCCTTCAAGTCCGGCAGTCTTCAGATCCTCGCCCGGTTTGAATGAGTTGAACTCGTATTCAACCAGGTCAAGATCTCCTCCCCGTATTTTTAGTATTGTCATTGCTGTTACCGATCAAAGAAGATGTTCTTCCCGGTCACTGAGAGCGGGATCGCATACGCAGTAGTGCACCCGGGAAGGTGACCAAGCGAGAGGGCTGCTACTCCGGCAGAGAAGAATACACGGTTATCTGCGTTGTGAATCTGGGCAGTTTTCACTGCTGATCCTATAGCAATACCGAGATCTGCCATACGGATAGCACAGACCGGACCTTTAAACAGGGTTGACTCGTTCCGGTTAGAAAAAGCCTCTGCCATCTCTTTACAGGTGTTAAATCCACACCCGCCACAGTTTAGCCCCACGTGCTGGTCCCCGTGACATCCGATCAAAACACATGCTGAAGCGGCGGCAATATTTTTCGCATCACGCATGAAGAACTGAAATCCAATCCTGCTTCCTACTGCCTCCATCTCCCGGGAAAGTTCAGCAAGCTCAGGCCCGTACAGGACCTTCGTCTCGATGGTGTCAATGCCCTTCCCTTTGGGTGCAGTACGGACACTAACAGCCATCAGGTTAGCAATGGTCCGGACTGCTTCCTCTTCAGGATCCATACTTTCAGGTGCAGGCCATGAGGTAAATATCCTGTCATTTGCATCAGGGAGAAAAGGATATAAAATCCGGATTTTTCATCGTGCACGGGTATGCTGGTTGATATATGCAAGGATCGCGTTGTATGCCATCTCGGAGCCCATGTATGCCTCCTGGCGGGCAGGGTCAGGCTCTGCAACCCCACGATTCTTCATATCCTCGTACTCCTTGAGAAGAAATGTCTGAAACAGATAAAGGTCATCCATGCCACCAAACCGGTCAACGGCAAGACCGCAGGCACGATCCCAGCCCTGTTTGGCATATGAACTGAGAGAGTACTTGGTTGGACTGTGCTTCATCTCAACAAGCATATCAAGCATCTCATCGCGGCTAATGGCACCTTTATGTGCCTTATTTGCAGAAGTCACCTGGTTGAAGAAATCCTGCCACCCCTCAATCCACCGCTCCTGCAGCTTTGCCGGGTACTGTTCACCGGGTTCGGGTATCCTCTTTATAAACATCTTTGTGAGGGGTGTAGAAAATCCCTCTATCTCCTGTGAGAATGAGAAGGTGATGCAGAACCGGTCCCTTTCATCAGGTTTCGCAGTATATATCACCGAGTAAGGAACAACAAGGTAATCTGAAGACTTTATCTTGACAAGGAGATGTTCACTAGTGGCATAGATCGTGCAGACGTTCAGTTCGGTCTCATCGAACCAGACCAGAAGTTTCTCCTTGGTCTTCACGATAGCGAAGGGATCAAGCCCGTTCGGTCTCCGCTGTATCCCTTCGATAAAGAGCAGTTCATCCTCCTGGTTCTGCATCTCCCGTTTCTTCCGGGCCACCGCAGTCTGGTGCTTCTTCACCAGTGAGTTCAGGTACCGTCTCCACGCATCAGGCCACTTGGAATCATCAAGCGGGGCGATCACACCTCCTTCCTTCTTCTTGAGACCATGAAGGTAGAGCCGTGTGTACTCCTCACGCTCAGTGAAGAACCGCTGAGGCGTATTACATCTGATACAGAGCCTGTACTGGTCTTCAACCGTTATCTCATGGATGTGATCGAACGAGATCCTGATATATTCATTTTTTCGGTTTTTGATGACTATACGTCGGTCAGTCACATACACCTTTGAGATGTGACGTACTTTCAGAGTGTAGAATACCGCTGCGATGGTCTTCTTCAGGACACTCTCCCCATCCTCACACTGAAGCGTCATGATGTCAGCAGACCAGCACGAATTGATCAAAGTATTTCAGGTTCCTGACATATATATTCAGAATCAGATCAGGTCCCGGTAACGTTCAAATAATTCGCAGTCAGGGAATTTAATCAGAGAGGAGAAAAGGGAGTCAGATGTTTACCGGGATTGACATCGGCGGGACCAATACAGATATTGCATTGATAGATGACGATATCCGGACCATCAAAGTCCCGAACTCAAAGGGTCTTGAGCAGGCCCTCGAGATGGCAGGACAGAGCGGAAGACTTGCGGTCAGTACTTCCCAGCCACTCAATGCAATGGTTACCGGCACAGCAGGAAGAATCAGAACGATTACCATCCCCGGACCAGGTCTCGTATACGGGGGCGCAGTGAAAGGTGCGGTAGGTCCCCGTGGTGATATCCTTGAACCTGTTGACACAGAAGAGATCGAGAAACTCCTCAAGGGATGTCGTGCGGACGGGATCGCGATTGCAGGTAAGTTCTCAATCAGGAACCCGGTACAAGAGGAGATTATCAGGGATATCGCCAGGCAGTTCTTTAATGATGAGCAGATCGCTATCAGTGCATCGCTTGGTGGACTCAACTTTCCTGCCAGAATAGCAACAACCAGGATCAATGCAGGGATCAAATCAAAAGTTGCTGCATTATCGGACAGGATACGAAAGACACATCAGGACTCTCTGTTTGTAACCTCTGACGGGGGACTCTGCGGACATGACCGGGCAATCGAGAACCCGTCCCTGTTATATCATTCTAGCCCGGCAACAGTAGCTCTCGGGGCAGGATACCTCTCAAAGAAGAAAGACTTCCTTGTTGTTGACATCGGCGGCACAACCACTGACCTTGTCCCGATAAAAGACGGGAAGCCTATTTTGGAGACCCTGTTCGTACAGGGAAAGCGAACCCTCATTCAGGCCGTCTCAGCCGATACAATTCCCTTCGGAGGAGACTCATGCATCAGGGATGAACTGATGCAGTTCAGGTCAGGCAATGCCCGGGCATTCGGAGGTGCTGAACCAACCTTGACCGATGCACTCAATGTGCTCGGAGCTGATATCGGTGACACCTCCCGATCGTGCTGTCTTGACCCGCAGAAGGCTGAAGACGCATACAGGGAGTACCTCGAGACGCTAGGAGGAATCATTCACCAAATGGATCCTGCCCTGATCGTTGGTGCCGGATTTCTGGCCCCGTATCTGATACCGGATCTTGCAGATGAGGCAAGGGTGAGGTTCTTTGTTCCTGACCATGCCGGTTCTGCCAACGCAGTCGGTGCAGCAGTCTCACGGATCAGCATCAGCATCCACGCCCATGCAGACTCCCAGCGGGGAGTTCTCACGCTGAACGGGATCGATCACCCACTTCCTGCCGGGATGAGCGATGATGATCTCCTCGTTCATACCGGTGAACTGGTCAGGACAATGGCAAGAGAGGAAGGAGCACCACAGGAAGATCTGCATGAACTCATAACCAGCCGGTATTCGGCATACAATGTGGTCAGGGGAGGCAGGGTTCAGGCCAGGATTACAGACTTCGTGATCGGGATTGCACCAGGTATCACATCGGAGGCACCATGACGACAGGGATCATCTTTGCCGAGGCATACCTCCGTCACGAGCAGAGTCCCACACATCCGGAACGGAGCGAACGACTTGCGTATACCATGGACCAGTTAGTGGAGGAGGGTATCTTTGATATTCCTTCAATCAGCCTGATTGAACCCAGGAAAGCGACCAGGTCAGAGATCCTTGCAGTCCACGATCCTATATACATAGGATTTTTAGAGGAGGCGAGTGTCACTGGCGGAATGATAGATTATGATACCACGATCCCGCACGGGCTGATCGGCGATGCCATTCTGGCTGCAGGAGGGGCAGTCACCGCCGTGGATGCTGTACTTGACCAGGATGTGAGAAACGCATTCGTACTCTGCCGGCCCCCCGGTCACCATGCCGGATGTGCCCACGGGGGAGGGTTCTGTTATCTCAACAACGTGGCCATCGCTACACGGCATTTCCAACAGAGAGGGATGAAACGCGTCATGATCCTGGACTGGGATGCCCATCACGGGAACGGAACCCAGGAGATCTTCGAGGATGATCCCTCTGTGCTCTTCTGTTCGGTGCACCAGTTCCCCTTCTACCCGGGGTCAGGTCAGATAGATGAGATAGGAGCCGGAGAGGGGAAAGGATATACTGTCAACATGCCGGTCCCTGGCGGTAGCTCTGACCAGGTGTACCAGTATCTGCTCCAGGAGATCATCATGCCCCTTACCGAAGAGTTCCAGCCTGACTGTATCGTCATCTCTGCAGGCCAGGACAACCATTTCACTGATCCGCTCACGGGTCTTGCTCTTACTGCCAGGGGATACGCCTCCATAATGCAGGAGATCTGTATCCTTGCAGACAGCATCTGTAATGGAAGACTGGTAGTTATCCTGGAAGGAGGATACAGCGTGGAGGGAGGACTCCCGTACACGAACCTTGGTATCATCGCGGCCATGGCAGGGCTTGATATCTCAGCCATACGGGAGCCAGACACCCTGCTTGATCTGCTCCACCGGTCTGTTTCAGAAACCGCACTCTCCCAGGTGATCAAGACCACCAGAGAGCTGAAACAGATACTTCTTCCCTACTGGAACTGCTTCAGATAAATCTGATCCTTTTATCCCGTTATCCGTCCTACCTGACCGGTATTGGTCAGCAAAGCTGGCCCGAGGAATACCATGGCTGTCCGTCAGATTAGTGAACACACTTTTGCCGTCGGTGTCATTGACTGGGACCGACGGATTTTTGATGAACTGGTTCCCCTTCCTGAAGGAACATCATATAATTCATATTTCATTAAAGGAAGCGAAAAGACAGCACTCATCGACACTTCTGATCCTTCAACTGAAGAAGATTTCATAGGAAACCTGATCAGGCTCGGAATCAACAGGCTTGATTATATCATCATCAACCACGCCGAGCAGGATCATGCCGGATGTCTGCCGATGCTTCTTGAACTCTTTCCGGGAGCAAAGGTCTGCTGCACACAGAAATGTCAGGAACTCCTAGCACTCCTTCTTGACATTCCTGCAGAGCGTTGCCAGATCGTGACATCAGGTGATTCTGTAAACCTTGGTGACCGGACACTGTCATTCATCTCAGCACCGTGGGTACACTGGCCTGAGACCATGATGACATACTGCCCTGAAGAGGAGATCCTCTTCTCCTGCGATCTCTTCGGTTCACACTATGCAACATCTGATCTCTTTGTCCAGGATATGGCACGCGAGGAGATCCTGGCAAAGAGGTACTACGGCGAGATCATGATGCCATTCCGGTCAAGTATCGTAAAGTACATGGCAGAACTGAAGGAGAAGAAGATCGCGACGATCGCACCGAGTCATGGTCCTCTGATCAGACCGGCATCCCGGATCCTGGATCTCTATGAGCAGTGGACAGGCGACCAGGTGAAGAACCTTGTCCTCATCCCGTATGTCTCAATGCACGGAAGTACCAGCCAGATGGTCAGGTTCTTTACCGAACTGCTGATTGAACGCGGTGTCGGTGTAAAGCCGTTCAAGGTAACAACTCCTGACAGCGGGGCACTTGCTATGGAACTGGTGGATGCAGCAACAGTGGTCTTTGCAACGCCAACAGTTCTCTTCGGTCCTCATCCGGATATGGTCTCTGTAGCATACCTTGCCAACCTTATCAAACCCAAGACCAGATATGCCTCCATCATCGGATCGTACGGATGGGGAGGAAAGACCGTTGAAACCCTGAAGTCAATGATTCCCCACATCAAGGCAGAACTTCTCAACCCGGTATACATTCAGGGTGCACCAGGTGAGCAGGCGAGATCAGACCTTCAGGCACTTGCAGATCTGATCGCTGCAAAACACAGTGAAGATTCACTGGTTGTCTGATGACACCGGTGATATCCTGTTTTTTATTACCCTTTTCCACAGATTCAGCACAACTCTGCACAACCTTCCACACCGACAGACAACATGAACGAGCGGACGATCCATAATGATGCGGGAATAGTCGCTCAACAACTATCGGTATGATTCAGCATTCACGCCTGATTATTCCTGGATTATATTCAAGGCAGGAAAAGGGTATTCATGCTTGCACACACAACCAACATCACAGAAAGGAAGAGAGTTGTGTGAGAATATTCTTCTGCAATATATAGAAAATATATAATATTTTTATATTTATTAGTAAAGCCAGAAATACCCGTATTATTTAGCGGGTTCATCCGCCTGAACTCCACCTCGTCCGCTCTCCCACTCTGCCACCGGGACAATCGCATTACCATCACGAACGTTCGAACATAAAAACCATTATCTGACAGACAGCCGAATCAGAAGTACGAACAGAACCAGAACCAGGATCTGCTAGTGAGAGGAGAAACATGACAGCGCTTTATGAAGTCTACAAATGTGAGAAATGCGGCAACATCACGGTGGTATTTCACCCGGCCGCAGGAACACTGGTCTGTTGCGGTGCTGATATGGTCAAACAGGTAGAGAAGACCGCTGACCAGGGAAAAGAGAAACATGTCCCGGTCATCGAAAAAACTGCAACAGGTATTCTCGTCAAATGCGGTGATATCCCTCATCCGATGGAGGAGAAGCACTACATCGAGTGGATAGAGGTTCATGGCGGAGACTACTACTTCATCAAGAGACTCTCACCCGGTGAAAAACCTGAAGCAGAGTTCCCCTGTGCAACAACTGATGTCATAGCACGTGAATACTGCACAGTCCATGGCCTGTGGACAAGCGCAAAATAATTCTGGCTGAATCTGCCAGACGTTTCATTTTTTGAGTTCCAATGAGTAGTTTAACATTTCACGACAGCATCCGTGCTTCACCGTATATCTATATCATCGGTGTTGCAGGTGATTCAGGATCAGGAAAGACCACCTTCTCAGATGCAATTGTCTCTATCTTCGGACCCGATCTGGTATCCACAATCACACTTGACGATTATCATCTGTATGACCGGGATGAGAGGGCACGTCGTGGAGTCACGCCACTCGATCCTATGGCAAATGACCTAGACCGTCTGGCAAAGGATGTTGCAACCCTGAAACAGGGCAAGCCCATAGAAAAGCCGGTGTATTCACATGTCACCGGAACATTTGGTGATCCTGTTCTGTTTCACCCGACCAAGTTCATCATCCTTGAAGGACTCCACCCGTTTGCAACACCTGAACTCCTGAAACACCTGGATTATACGATCTTTGTAGATCCTGACAACGAGGTGAAGTACGACTGGAAACTCAGAAGGGATGTAGGTAAAAGAAATTACACCCCAGAAGCTGCTCTTGAAGAGATACAGCGACGAGAACCTGATTACCGGAGATATGTTCTCCCGCAGCGTGGATCTTCAGGCACGGTCATCAGGATCGCATACTCCGGATATGGCAAGGCACTAGGAACAGCCAGAAACATCTACCGTATCACGCTCGCCATGAAACCACCGGAGACCTGTCTTGAGGATATCGAGCTCAATATCGATCTCTGCGATCTTTTCACCCGGTCATCCCATGATTTCCTGCTCGAATGCAGCACTCTTGACCAGGATGATCGAAGGATGAGAACCCTGACAATAGACGGCGAACTCTCTCATGAGACGATACACCGGATAGAACGCAACATCGAGGATCAGACCGGTGTTCACCCTATCGATATCTTCACCGAAAAAGATGTGATTGCAGGGTCAGATCTGGTCAGGCTGATCATCTCCTGGCAGATCATCAATCACCGGATCCTCATCGATATCAGGGAAATGCAGAAACCCTGACCGTGAATATCTGTACAAAGATCCCTTTTTTTGTAACCCGGACATTTGGGAATAATAATTAATCCTTATACCACTGCCCCTCCCACGTATGAGCAATGAAACAGATCGCCATCTATGGCAAAGGGGGCATCGGGAAATCAACCACCTCTTCAAACCTTTCTGCAGCTCTTGCAGATCGGAATCTTGCCGTGATGCAGATCGGATGTGATCCCAAACGGGACAGTACAAGAATGCTGATGCAGGGGAGACTAATTCCAACTGTTCTTGATCTGATCCGGGATCGGGGAGAGGCGAACCTCGGCTTAACCGATGTTGTCTTTCAGGGGTACAGAGGGATCCGCTGCGTTGAAGCAGGCGGCCCTGAACCCGGTGTCGGATGTGCAGGCAGGGGGATTATAGCAACCTTCCAGTTGCTCGAACGGCTTGAAGCGTTCAAAGGCGATGTGATCCTCTACGATGTTTTGGGCGATGTTGTCTGTGGCGGATTTGCCATGCCGATGAGGAAAGGATATGCCCAGGAGATCTATCTCGTCACATCAGGTGAACTGATGGCCTTGTATGCAGCCAATAATATCTGCAAGGCAATAGCCCGGATTTCTCAGAATTCAAAACAGATCTGCCGTTTAGGGGGAATTATCTGCAACGCTCGTAACACGCCCGGTGAAAAAGAGCTTGTTGAGGCCTTTGCTGCAGCGGTCGGTTCCCGGGTACTTGCATATATTCCCAGGGATGAGATCGTCCAGCACGCTGAACTTCATACCATGACGGTTGTTGAGTACGCTCCTGAATCAGAGCAGGCTGCCCGGTACCGGGACCTTGCTGAGGCAGTCATGACCAATGACTCATTTATTATCCCGTCATACATGGAGATGGAAGAGCTTGAGAAGATGGGACGCTCCTTCCTGACCCCGCTGCCACCATCCCGGTGAGGGTCATCAGACCTTTTGCGAAAGTGAACAGAAAAAATTCATTCGTTGATATGCCATTTTATCACCGAAATTTGTAACAATATTCAATATTTTTTTGAAAAAATAATATTCCAGAATACTTTCACCCTGTTATTTTAGCATTTATATACCTCGTTCCCACATGGTATCAGTAGACAGGAACGTGAAGAATATGCTCGAGAAAGCAGGTTTTATCCAGAAGAGCCGCATGATCACCATCGACGAGATCGGTAACCCGACCGAGATAGTAGAAGTGGTTATCGATGGCAGACGGTACGGGATCCAGGTTGATGAACTTGTCCAGGCACTACGGGGATCACTTTCAGCACGTACATTTAAACTGCGGACAAACTGGAAACAGTATGTCGGTGCTCTTGCAGGGATTGCATATCTCTCAAACTCCGGACGTGCATTGAACTTTGAGTTCATAGACGGGAGTAAGTTCACCACCTCTATCGACTCGGTCCGTTCACTGCTATCACGGCGTTCCCAGTATGCCCCGGTTGCACGACTCCCGATCAGTACGACCCTCGGATCACACCCCCGGGTAGGCAGCAGCCAGCGGGCACTGCCTCACTTCTGATCTTGAGATCAATAAATTTCGTTTCTGTATTGTTTAACGGTAAGAACAACCAACCGAAAAGCAATTATTAAAGTATTATATCAGCAATATTAAAACGGTCTTCCAGTCAAAAGAGATGTTCAATATATTCCAGCCCCCGTATTTTCAACATAAGGCAGGGGATGGTATGGATCTTTTGTTATTTCGGAAAGCCATCTTCGGATACTTCTCTAAGCGAATATGGAGATTGTTTCACTCATGGAACGTACACTTGGATTTAAAGAGCGTAGATATATCGAGGAGATCCGCATCCTCACCAAATCCACCGCACTCGATTGTGTCATCGATGAAAAGTTCGATCGTATCATCTATGTAATAAAAACCGGCGATATGGGCTATGCGATAGGTAAAAAAGGAGATAATATTAGAAGACTTCAGAATGTTCTGGGCAGAAAGGTCGAGATGGTCGAGTATGCCGAGAAACTCGAAGATTTTCTCGCAAATATCTTCAAACCAGCAAAAATTCTTCGAGTACAGGTTGATACTGATACCAACAAGATCAATACCTTCGTGGCTACACGAAGCGAGGTTGGAATCGCAATCGGAAAGAACGGATGTACCATCGAAAAAGCCCGTGCCCTGGTCAGACGGTTCTTTGGCATGGAGGTCGGTGAGGTCTTTCCGGAAGGAGAGGCTGAATGACCAGTTCTGCCATTCTTGAAGAACTCTGGGATATCATAGAAGACCGGGCTGTCCACCCGGTTGAAGGATCCTATACAACACATATCCTGACACACCGGAAAGGTGTTGACAAGGCACTAGAAAAGGTGGGTGAAGAGGCAGTTGAGTTTATCATAGCCGTGAAGAACAAAGAGCAGTCTGCAATCGCAAGTGAAGCTGCAGATCTCATGTATCACACACTTCTTGCACTCAAGGCCGCAGGCGTCAGCCCGTCAGCGGTTTATGAAGAACTGCAGTCGCGTAGAAAACCCTGATCAGCGGTCTGTCTCGGTCGTGAACAGATGAGGATTTGCCGTGATCCGAAAGAGCCCTGCCCGGAGACCGGCATCGATCCATCCGTACCCGTAACTGAGAGATCCCAGTTCGCTCACGTACGCAGGCTCTGATCTCTCGCATTTCACCGCGTCTTCTCCTTTTTTCCTGATGAAGATCGCTGCAGCATAGAGCGGTGAGCCTGTCTCAGGTGCTACCTCTATCGAACCCAGAGCGTCACGGAGCATCTGGTCATACCGGTCATGCTTTTCCACAAGCCGGTCATGGAGATCACAAGGGATGATCAGATCATCTGGTAGAAGTGGATTAGGAGACTGACCGGCAATGTACCCAAGATACACAGCTGCATCAAACCACCCGTGAACATAAAGGAGGGCAGCGTACTCGTTCACCAGATCTTCTCGCTGGTAGAATACCTCAGCATCGGTAAGGTATGAGGATATCATCTCCCTGATCCCGGCGGTGACCGATCCGAGCGGGGTTTCTGCAGGAGGAAATGATCCTGAACCTGTATATGCACAGGTCAGATCATTCCGGTACTGTTCCAGTTCTCCGGTATTCATGTCTTTAAAGATCTGCAAAGATCCGAAGATACTCTTCCTCAACCGGGTGCAGATGAGCAGGAACAACCAGGATATGAAGCGGTGGACCGAATTCAGCACTCAGCATCTTTGCCGCATCACCGGCGATCACCACCGGCCCTGATGAACCGGCCCGGGCTATACCGACATAGAGGGGGATTGGAACCCCTTCTTCTGCGGATAGTCTCTCAAGGATCTCAACAGCCTCCCTGACACTCATGTACCTGTTCTCCTGGATGTCCAGGAAGACGATGGTGTGCAGGTCTGCTACAAGATTTGCTTTTATCGTCTCAAACGGCGTCCTCGGGAACCAGTTTTTTGCAGGATATGGAACGGAACAGGACTTTCCGAACCGGTAGTTCTGTAGCCCTGACAGCCCGCTCACCGCACTTGCAATCGAAGCCCCGTGAATGATCCTGGTTTCAATTCCCTGCTCTGCAGCCCGGATCCTGATATCCGAATGGGTAGTCGAGACCATGGGATCACCGCCAGTCAGGAATACCACCTTTCCCTGCTTTGCAGCTTCAAGGATCGGCTCAGGGTGCTGCTCAACATCCTCACGTTTCAGGATCTGTACCGGTTTTTTGTACCGTTCTTCCATGGCCACCGGGTCAGTTCCCATCAGCCGTGATGTGTAGGCTTCCAGAAATACATGATCAGCCTCCCCGATGGCATGTACACCTTTCACCGAGATGTCGTCGAGATCATACAGACCGAGTCCTACAAATGTCAGCATACTATCTCCGTTTATTGAATACAGACAACAAAATATTCAGATTCACTAAAATCAGGAGGTGATGATGACTGATCCGTTCTCTACCTGGAACTGTTGCCAGTTCATCGACATTCCCATCGTTCCCTGGATCCTCATAGATGTCCCTGCATCATCTGTTCTGATCTCAACAACCATGTTCATCAGTTGCTTGACGATGGCTATGGTCTTCTGATCAAATGACTCGCTGTTGATCAGAAATACACCGATAGAACCCATCTTCTTCAGCTTTGAGGTGATGATATGAAGGAACTGGTAGATGACATCCACCTTTCGAAACATAAGCATCGATGTGAGTGAGAGGACACAGTACCTGATCGGGGTCGGAAAGAGCTGGTTTGGGTCCTCGGTGAACTCACCCTTCATGATCTCCTCGGTGAGCTGGGAGAACCTGATATCCATCCCGGTCAGATCGTTCGGACTGCCGACATATTTTACCTTTTGACTGTCCTGGGATGATGCTGACGAACTTCTGGTGATCGCGTCGATGATTCCGATATAATTGGTGTCAAAATTATTTCCTTTAAAAAAATCAAGCAGTTCAGGGGCCTGATTTTCCGTAGTCAGGACTATCATGTACTCACCCTTCCTGGGCTTTGCAAGGTAGGTAGCCACTTGCTCGCCATTAGAAAATGCAGGAGCGAGGATGAGGATATTTGTTCCCGGGTTCAGACCGCCTGTCCTCTGGTCAATACTATCGATACCGGTCAGATATTTGTACATCGGTCTGGATAACAGTTGTCCTGCAATTATATTAACACTGTCAGATCCCCGGGAAGATATCGGAAAAAAGTTGATCGAATTCTTTTATACTTCATGAAAAAAACTAATAAGGCTGGTCAATGAGTTGATCAACTGAAGAAATTACTATATCTTCAGCAATTCAGCACTCTATTGAGAATCAGGTTAGTATATTTGGAGAATATATCCATGCTCTACAGGTTTTATGAATGGTGGGTCGCGCGAAGCCTGGAGCATATTCCCCAGTACCTCTGTTTTATGATCTCTGATGAAGAGATGAGAGATGATCCTGGAAAGATAAGCCGGGTGGTTGACTGGTGCCTCGAGATATCATCAGATGTTACCAGACACTATGGAAAAGATGCAGGTATCATCAGCATCACTATTCATATCAGCACCCGTGACCCTGATCCTGATCCCCCGTACCTTGACCTGATCAGGATCATCTCAGACAGGGCACACCTGATCCTTCATCATGGAAAAGAGACAGAGGATGCAGGAGTAGGAATTCCTGTCGCTGTTGCAGTTGGAAAATCAGGAAGGGAAGAGATCATCGATGCCATCAGACAGATGGCTGATGAAAAGACCGAACCTGGCGATGTAGATGATCATAAACTCGAACAATATCTCACTTTTCAGCATCAGCCAGACTTTGTGATCAAAACCGGTGGCTCACACCTGGTCGATTTTCTGATCTGGCAGTCCGTATACTCAGAACTCTTCTTCCTTGATCTGAACTGGAGAGAACTCAGAAAAGTTGACCTCATCAGGGCGTTTCGTGATTATCAGTCACGGGTCAGACGGTTCGGGGCCTGATAAACCGACAGGTACCGGAACAGGACCCACCCATAAAAAAAATTAGAAATAGGCGGAGTTCAGGTACAGGCTCCGGCCTGTTGTTGTTGTGCTTTTCGCTGTGAATAAACCCTGATTGCTCTGAGCATATCGAGTTTTCTGAACATCGGCCAGTACGGAGCACAGAAGTATACTGCTGACTCATGCCCGTTTGCAAGCCAGGGTAAAAAGTTGGAGGTCCTGCACTCGTTACCGGTTCTAACGATCAGATCAACTGGTGGAATATTGATATTCTTTCCATACAGGTACTCTTCCAGGAGTTCTTCAGAGATCTCACTGCTCTTTAGTTTGTTATCCCTGACATCGCCCAGAATGCTCTTTGTTGCCTGCAGAATCTCATTTCTCCCACCATATGCAAGTGCCATGTTCAGGTAGAAGTTATCATAATGTGCAGTGGCTGCTTCTGCCCGCTCAACCGCTTCCCTGAGATCATCCGGGAGAAGATCACGATCACCAATCATCTGGATCCTGATTCCATACCGGTGAACCCGTTCATCATCAATGATACTTGCCAGTTTCTCCTTGAACAGAGTAAAGAGATCAGAGACTTCGGTATCTGTCCGATTGAAATTCTCTGTAGAGAAGATATAGAGTGTGATGTACCGGATCCCGAGCTGCTGTGCCCAGTCAAGGACCTCCTCGGTCCTGTCTGCCCCGACCCGGTGACCATACGAAGTGGCAAGCCCTTTCTTCTTTGCAAACCGCCGGTTTCCATCCTGGATGATGGCGATGTGGGTTGGAATATACTGGCACTGCCGGGTGATGAAGTACTCATAGAGAGGCTCGATGAGTGATCTGATCATAATGGCGTCACCTCAACAATCAGGCCGTTATCAGGGTATCTCTCAACCACGTACTTCTTACCGGGCATGACCTCCACGAGTGATTCAAGTGCCCACCATGCCATCTCGATCCTGTCATCAAACCGGGTGTACAGGTCTTCATCAAGATCCCCGGGAACCGGTGACTGATCACCGTCACACTCACAGACACCATACACCACAGTCCCGTCAGGTGTTATCTCATCAAACTCCCGGGCTGTATTTGCTGCGATGCGTTTGAGCCGCATCCGGAGCTGTACACGATCCTTGAAGTCAGATGAACACCAGTGAACTTTTGAGTGGGAGAGGATAGGTGCAACTGCCTCCTTTCCGCCCTGAACCGCGTTTGATACATCACCCCTGAGTTCAAAGCCCCTCTCACGCATCTCTGATGCGTTCGACTCACCCCATTCGAGTTCATTGATGTTCAGGAAGTCAAGGTCATCGATGATGGCAAGGAACGCCTCAATACCGGGCAGGGACGGGACTTCCACACCGACATCAAACCCGAGTTCCTGTGCAGCCAGTACAGAATCGTGAAAGTCACTGTCTTTGATGTAGGCCCAGGTTTCATGAGGCGGATGAAGACGGATCTCATCAACAAGACCCCTGATCTTCATCAGCTGATCCCGTGACGGGGCGATCCCTGAGTACAGATGAATCTGATGAGAGGGTCCGAACTCATCCTTGAGTGCTGTTGTATAGGTTACCAGCCGGTCGATGACCGCAAACGGTTCACCACCCGTGATCCCGGTACCTAGAGCTGACATCTTGTGTGCAACAGCAATCATCTCATCCGGAGATGTGATGGCATGCTCATTTGCAAAAATGACATCCTTGTTTTTTCGCTGTCCTGATAAAGGACAGTACCAGCATGATCTCTGGCAGAGGCCGGTAACAAAAAGAACCAGTTTAGCCCCCTCAAAACAGAGTGTGCAGCCGGCACTGAGCCGACTGTGAGGAGGAATATCTTCAGAACTGCTATCGTCCATTGGCAATCAGATATTTGTATCCTTTAATCTATCTCTCAATAGTTCTATATATTCATGATCGTTCACGAATCTGATCAAGGACAATAAAAAAGGAGATTAGTCGAGCCGCTTCTGCTTTGCAGACGCGAGTTTTTCGATGATCCCGGTCTCGACTCCACTTTCGGTTGTGAGAGCACCTGCTTTAGCAGCATTGTCTACAAACCCTTCCCCGTCCACAGTCCTGACAACCAGGGTTGTGTAACCGGCCGGCGTTCCAACCGAACCTGCCGAGATGTCTGCATCCAGGGCTGAAAAGTCTCCACAGGTGTGACATCCCTGCCTAACTGCCCGTGCAACCTCTTCAAGCGAGAGGGTGCTTGATGAACCGTCGGTCAGGGTGAGATCCAGTTTCCCTTTCACATCCATCTTATCTATCTGATGGGGAGCAAGTCCGGCACTTTTCAGGATATCCTCCATCAAGGTGTGATAATCAAAACTCTCTGTGCAGAAGAGTCCGATGATCAGACGGATGGATCGACCGAACGGGACCAGAAGATCATTTGAAGAGTTCTTCATGGCCCGGGCTGCCTGCACAACACAGGGAGTCCCGACGATTGCTATATGCTTCAGCTTCCTGTCTACTACTGCAGCCTTGAGGGAGCGGAGAACAGGAACAGACCAGTTGTACCTGGAACCGGCATGTTCGATCAGTTCACCGGCACTGGTGATCAGGATCGAACGCGGGCGATGGGTCCACCGGTCCTCAGTTAAGGTGACAACTCCATCGATCAATCCCTTCTCCATTGCTGCGGTCAGAATTGCAGTGACGGCTCCACCGTTCTGCTGGTGGGGTACCACTCCGGTTGCCTGGGCCTTGAGTAGATGACGGTACGAACCGAGGGTTTCCTTCTTCTGATCGCGGGTCCGGGGACAGGCGTCGTAGCAGGCACCACAGGGGACAGAATCGATAGCCATCTTGCAGTACCCTGATGATGTCGGGTGGTTAATCCCTGGCTCATCGATGAAAAACAGGGCATCTGCAGGGCATACGGCAACACATGCCCCACACCCGCTGCAGGTTCCTGCATCCCAGACTTCCTTGCTCAGATCCTTGTAACTCTTTGTATCAGCCATCTGCTCACTCCCAGATATATTTACTTGCAAAAGGTCTGGCACTGACCGGTGCAATCCTCGTAAACATGGATGATAATATTTCTGCAGGATTCAATCCAAACTGCTCAGCAAACTCCTGCACGTACGGGGTGATAACTGAGAGATCCTCCACAGTTGCTTCCCGTGCAGCCGCACCGATACCAAGCGTCCACTTCTCGACAGGCCCCCTGATGTAGATCGCACCACCATGGATACCGCTTGCAAGACTCATCTCTGCAAACGGTTCAGGCTCCTTCTGATCAAGTCTGAGCAGAACGATAAGTCCTCCTGCCATAAACTCGCCCAGGAACGCCCGTGCGTTTCCTCCGATGACAAGGACCGGCTTCTTCTCCATATACTGTTTCATATGGATCCCGCCACGGTACCCGATGTCATCTCTCACATAGACCCTGCCACCCCTCATGCTGTGGGCTGTCGCGTCACCGCTGCTTCCATGGATGACGATGAGGCCTTCGTCCATCGTGTTTCCGGGAGCATGGTCTGCGTTCCCTTTCACGATGATCGTCGGCCCTTTCATGAACATGCCAAGGTCTCCGCCAGGAACACCCTCCACGGTGATCCTGACATTCCCGGTCAGCCCATCGCCGATGAACCGCTGGCCCATAACATGTTTCAGAATGATCTCACTCGCACCGTCTGCCACTGCCTTTCTGATCAGTTTATTCAGAGGCGTGTAATGCATGCCCTGTGCTTCGATCTCGACCACAGACATGTTCAGGCCCCCACCGGCTTGATATCAAGGACATCGAGCATCGACTCATCAAGCATGTATCCCCTGAGTCGATCCCGGTTTCCACGCAGCGACTCGATACTGTTGATACCGGCAGCTCCCATGAGTTCTGCAAGTTCGAGTGTCCAGGCATGAATCAGGTTCTCGACGTTGACCGAGGCTTCATCTGTGTTGAGACGGGCAACAAGGTCAGGCTGCTGAGTTGCAATACCCCAGGCACACAGATTCCTGTAACAGGTTCCACAGACCCTGCATCCCATCGCGACGAGTGCAGCGGTTCCGATGTACACTGCATCTGCCCCGAGACAGATCGCCTTCGTTACATCTGCACTGTGCCTGATACCACCCGATGCGATGATCGAGACCTCGTTCCTGATCCCCTGCTGACGGAGTTTGGTGTCTACCGCCGCGATTGCCGCCTCGATCGGGATACCTACGTGATCCCTGAAGACTGCCGGTGCAGCACCCGTTCCGCCCCTGAACCCGTCGATCACCACAGCGTCTGCACCAGACCGTGCGATACCGGCTGCAATTGCTGCAACGTTGTGAACCGCTGCAATCTTCACAAAGACCGGTTTCTGGTGTTCGGTGGCCTCCTTGAGACTGAGAACGAGCTGCTTGAGATCCTCGATAGAATAGATGTCATGGTGCGGAGCCGGACTGATGGCGTCACTGCCTTCGGGAATCATCCTAGTGCACGAGACATCAGCACAGACCTTCTCACCAGGGAGGTGACCACCGATACCGGGCTTTGCTCCCTGCCCGATCTTGATCTCAATCGCTGCTCCCCTGTTCAGGTAATTGACGTCAACACCGAACCGGCCTGATGCGATCTGAACAATCATATTGTTCTGGTACGGGTAGAGCCCTTCATGAAGGCCTCCTTCACCGGTTCCCATGAACGATCCAATCCGGGACACAGCTTTTGCCATCGCCATCTGGGCATTGAGCGAAATTGCTCCGTAGCTCATATGCCCGATCATGATCGGTGTCTCGAGCTTGAGATTTGGCACAAGCTTTGTATTCAGCTCGACATCGTTGCCCGGACCATATGTAATATCGAGTTTCCGGGGCTTTTTCCCGATATAGGTCCGCAGTTCCATCGGTTCACGAAGAGGGTCGATACTCGGGTTGGTGACCTGGCAGGCATCGAGGACGATCCGGTCAAAGATTATTGGATAATCCCCGGTGTTACCCATTCCACCAGAGAGAATCTTACCAGATTCAGCCTGTTTATAGATATTTTCCCTGACCCGGTCTGTCCAGACAGGGTGATTCCGATAATCGCATGGCCGTTCTGCGATCATGATGGCATCACGGGGACACTGGGCGAGGCAGCGATGGCAGGCGACACAGTTTCTTGAGTTGACCTTAATTCTTCCGTCTTCCATCCGGTAGACATTATAAGAACAGTTGTCAACGCACCGGCCACAGAGCATGCACTGATCATGATCAACAGTTACCTGGAACTTCAGCGGGCGTGATCCAATGATCATGCCACGACCCTCCCGACGATTGGCTGACCTGCACGGGGCATGGAGATCTTCTTGACCGCAGGGTCAAGGGTCCTGATCGAGGCTTCTTCGCTTGAGATATACAGCCGTTGATCATGTTCACCAACAACAAGAGGCCGGAGTTTGATACGATCTGAGAATCCTACCAGAGAGTCATGGGATGCAACTGCTATTGCAAACGGACCGTTCATCATTGCCTGGCCATAGGTAAGACGGATGGCAGTGTTGAGTTCCTGCTCGGAAGGCTCCATCCTCTCAATCTCCTCCCAGAAGGGAGGAGCCAGGGCACGGACAGCATGCTCAGGACTTAACCGGTGCTTTCTGGCAAGAAGATCCATCAGATATGCAACGACCTCGGTATCGGTGTACATCCGGCAGAGGTATCCGAAACTCTCGATGTATCTCCGGTTCGTTCCGTATGATGTGATCTCACCGTTGTGGACAACACTCCAGTTCAGGAGGTTGAACGGGTGGGCTCCTCCCCACCAGCCTGCTGTGTTTGTCGGGTACCGGTTGTGTGCTATCCAGAGGTACCCTTCATAGTCCTCAACACGATAGAAGTCTGCGACCTCCTCAGGCCATCCGGATGCCTTGAAAACACCGATGTTCTTGCCTGATGAGAAGATGAGTGCCCCGTTTATTGTGGTATTTACTGTCATCACCAGATGGGTGACGATATCATCATCAGGTGTATCACTCTGGGGCATCAGCTTCCGGTTCGGCCTGAAGAAGTATCTCCAGGGGATGTGGACCTTCTTCATCCGGCCTGATTCATACGTGGGGATCTCTTCGTCATGCTCTATCATACCCCAGGTTTCAAGCAGTTCTTCGACTTTTTCCTTGGGCTCGACTATATTGTCGTAAAATACATGTATTGCATACAGATCTGCGTAATCCGGATACACTCCGTATGCAGCATATCCCGCGCCCTCACCGTTACCTCGTTCATCCATGATCGCGAGGGCTTCTCTGATTGCAGACCCGTCCATTGCCTCGCGAGTCTTATCAATCACGCCTATTATTCCGCACATATCACCACATACACCAAAAAGTCGGCATTATTACTGCCATTAACACATCCGGATCAAAATCCAGGGATGGAAGCTTTTTTGTTGTAACCTCATTTATACGTTCTTCGATCATATTAATATGAGCAGAGACAAAGATCGAGCGATCAGAGAAAAGAAAAGCGAGAACAGACGTTAATTTTTACTGAACTCGTGCAGAGACCGGATACCAACACCACGTAGATACAATTGAGATCATTACAGGCATATGAAATACCGGATGTCCGTTATCACTGAGCAATAGATCCTCTTTTTTGCCTTATGGCATTTAGTTATTCCTGTCATTCAGGGTATTTTTTTATATTGCAAGGTAGAAGCTTGTTTCAATGTCTGATGCAAAGGTCAGCGAGATGATCGCTCGGGTAAAAGCCGATGATGTAGGATTCATCAGGCTCCAATTCACGGATATCCTTGGTATTCCGAAGAATGTTGCAATTCCAACCTTCCAGCTTGAGAAGGCCCTGACAGAAGGAATCTGGATTGATGGTTCATCTATCGAGGGATTCACCCGGATTGATGAGTCCGATATGATCCTCAAGCCGGATATCAGCACCTACGCAATTCTCCCATGGAGACCATCAGAGAAGAAGGTTGCACGGTTCATCTGTGATGTGTACACCTACGGTAACAAGCCGTTTGAGGGTGACCCACGGTATGTGCTCCGGAAGAATCTGGAAGAGGCAGCAAAGCTCGGATTCACCTTTAACACCGGTCCGGAACTCGAGTTCTTTGTCTTCCAGCGTGATGAGGAAGATAACCCGACGACCAAGTTCGCTGACCACGGTGGCTACTTCGACCTTGCACCAAATGACAAGGCAGAAGACCTTCGCCGTGATATCGTCCTTGCTCTCACTGACATGGGCTTTGAGATAGAAGCATCACACCACGAAGTCGCAGACTCTCAGCATGAGATCGACTTCAAGTATGGCGATGCACTTTCTGTTGCTGACAAGGTTATTACCTTTAAGTTTGCAGCAAAGACACTTGCTCTGCTCTATGATATGCATATCACCTTTATGGCAAAACCAATTGCCAGAATCAACGGTACCGGTATGCACTGCCACGGTTCACTCAGCAAAGACGGGAAGAACACCTTCTTTGATGCAAATGGGGAGAAGCAGCTCTCAGAGACTGCATTATACTATATCGGCGGTCTGATGAAGCACGCAAAAGCAATCGCCCGTATTGGAAACCCGACCATCAACTCGTACAAGCGCCTTGTGCCCGGATACGAAGCACCAGTGTACATCACCTGGAGTGCAGCAAACCGGTCAGCCATGATTCGTGTTCCTGCAGCCCGTGGCAACAGTACCCGTGCAGAACTCCGCAGTCCTGACCCGACCAGCAACCCGTACCTCCTCTTCGCAGCAATGATTGCAGCAGGTATTGACGGTGTTAAGAACAAGATCAAGCCACCGGCAGCAACCGATGTCAACATCTATCACCTCAGCGAGGAAGAACGCCAGAAACTCGGTATCGAGATGCTCCCAGGCTCACTGAAAGAGGCAAACGACGAACTTCTCAAGGACAAGGTCATCTGTGATGCACTTGGACCGCATGTTGTCGAGAACCTGACCAATATTGCAATAGCCGAGACTGACGACTACCGACTCACAGTTCACGACTGGGAGATCCAGCGGTACATCAACAAATTCTAACTTTTTTTTCAGGTTTATTTCGAAAGATTGATGGTATCCGGAACTGTCTTTTTCTTATGCACCGGGAACCGGCGGTGTCACACGTTCTCAGCACTATTTTGTTAGTTGTAATCGTAGTAGGAATAATTGCCATTATTCTTGCATACCTGCTCGGCTTTCTTACCGCACTCACCCCTGTCAGTCGACTGGCTCCCCCAATCATCCAGGTCACGTCGGTGATTCATACTACAGCGTCCGGAACCATGAAAGACGCAAGCAGGGTTTTTATCCAGAATAAGGACTCAACAGAGTTCAAAAACAGAGACCTGATGGCAGAGTTTTACAAAGGTCGTGAGAAACTTTATGCCAGAATTTTTACCCTGCATGGAGCAGATTTTATACCGAGTCATCATTTTGGAGTTTCCACGATGGGTGGAGCCGGGTGTAGTAAAGAGTACTTTTCACCGGGTGAGATGATCGAGATCAATCTCAAGGATGGCTATTATGCTCCTGGAGATCTCGTTGAACTCAGGATATATCAGAGATCGTCAGACACCTCCAATATCCAACTCACCGGTAATGTCGGGGATGATAAGTATATGCAGGACTGGCTCAAGGAGAACTATTACTCAGATCACAAAGGATACCGTATCATCTCGCAGCATCAGTTTCGTGCATGAGTATACTGCATCATGCTCCTGGCAGCGATGCGGGCAACCCTGAGCGGTTCAGGGATCTTCCCGTGATGAGTAAATATGATACAGGCTCTTGAGAGTTCCTTATCGGTTACTCCCCATCCCCGTGCAAATAGTGAGTAGCCGGTCGGAAGGGGAACCTCAATTCTTTCTCCCAATGCTTTGTACCGGTTGATCCGCCCGGTATCTCCGGGAAAATGGTGTCTGATATGCTCCTCCAGCCCTTCTGACTCTTCATATGAAATAGAAATGACAGGAATTCCGGTGAGAGAGTGGATTGCTGCCGGATCAATGATATTGTACCAGGCGATCACTGATCCACTGAGCATAATAAGGTTCAGGTCATGGCGATCCAGTTCCCTGATCATGCTAAGAATCTTCCCGGTGGCATCATCGCCCCCGACGGTCACGTTACCGAAGACAACACCGTCAATGTGCAGGTCCCGACGCATCACGACACCGCAGAGAAACGATCGCTCCCGGGATGAGCAACTCTCTGCAATTCCGAAAACCCGGATGCCAGATTTCTGGAGCTGCATGAAAGAACCATATATACACGCGATAATATGTATATGATGGATATCGAGAAGGATCAGGTCTGTGTGCTCATTCCTACCCTGAATGAAGAGCCAACAATAGGTGACCTGATTCAACGATTTTTAGATCTGGGATACACTGATATCCTTGTTATCGATGGGAAGAGTTCTGACCGGACACGGGAGATTGCAGCATCTTCAGGAGCAAGGGTTGTTGTCCAGACCGGTAAAGGGAAGGGTAATGCATTTATTCAGGCTCTTACACTTTTGGAAAAGCCCTATATTCTGCTTCTTGACGGCGACGGTACGTATGATCCAGCAGATGCGGTGAGTCTCTTAAATCCCCTCCTGATGGGGTATGACCAGTCTATCGGAAACCGGCTCGGCCAGGAGAACATTGAATCCTTTCACCGCCTGAACCTGACCGGTAACAGGATTCTGAACTGGCTCTTCAAGGTTGCCCATGGCAGATATCTGTATGATATCCTCTCCGGGTACCGGGCCTTTACGCTCTCGTCACTCAGGCGTATGCACCTGTATGAGGAAGGATTTGGCATCGAGACAGAGATATCATCAGAGGCGGTCAAGAACAAGGATCGTATCGCTGTGATCCCGGTGAAATACGGGGTCAGGGTAGGGACAGTCACGAAACTTGATCCGATTCATGATGGGATCAAGATTGGACGGACGATCTACCGGCTTGCCAAACTCAACAACCCAATCTTTTACTTCGGGATGATCGGAGCTCTCATCACCCTTGCCGGTGTGATAATGGGAGTGTACATTATCAGTGAGTGGTTCAGGAAGATCGATCATATTCCACTTACGATCCTCTCCATGATGCTTGTCATCGCGGGGCTCCAGATATTTATGTTCGGGATTCAGTCTGATATGCTACTTGCGTACCAGCGGGAGATGCTCCATGAGATCCAGAACCTGCGGGAAGAAGTGGGAACCAGTAATAAATCTTTAAATGAATAAAGGTCCAACGGATATATCGCATCTGCGATAATAGTCTAGTGGCATGACAGAGGCTTCCCAAGCCTTTAGCCCGGGTTCAATCCCCGGTTATCGCATCGTAACAGCGGGTTCAAAGCGATAACAACCTTTTTCTTGATCCGGTCAGATGCCTGATCATGCACCCCGCCGTCTTAATGTCTGATAACGATAGGTTCCATTGCTTCAAAGTTGATTATGCGGACCGGGCCATCACTCGTGCATTACATGAAAACCATATCACACAGGACGATGCCCTCCTCATCTCTACATTCATTGCTGAGCGAAAGATCACCAACAATATTAGTATAAGACGGGCTCAAGAGATCACAAGCAACCAGATCACCTTTCGCCGGGGAAAATCTGCAATATTTCTGCTGAAGGTCAGTATTTTCCGTTATAGGGTGATCATTCCGCTAGCACATTTCCGGTGAGTGAGATCAAGGCCGGGGACTATATCGAGATTTAGAAGGGGTTCGGTCAGGGGTCCGTGTTATTGTTGTGGATCGAAGTGGGTGAACTACCAGGAGCGAATGAGCAGGGAGAAAATTACTGCACGGCCTGTTTCGTTGCAGAAGATCTGTTCCCGGTGTTATGACAAAGCCCGGAAGAAGGAGGCAGATTCATTCCGGACGCTTCCGTGTATTCTGAATCCAGCTGTCATGAGACGAATGACCATGGATCTTGGTCGCTGATATCTTTGTGATTCTCAGAAGGCTGTCTGGTATGATCCGGAGTTGAAGATGGCGATCTGTGAGATCTGTTATCAGCATGTGGTTTCAGATTCAGTAAAGGACCGGGCTAAATGACGGTGATCGAACGGTTCTCTGATACTACCGGACTTGTCCGAGCTGAGCATTATTCGAGGATTTCCCTCTATCCGGATCCGGATCTGGTTCGTCTTCTGAAGGAACTTCCTCAACATGAGGGATCTCTGGCTGAGTTGGCGATTGTTCCCTGTCATGCAGGTGAGCGGTTTCTCCTTATCAGACCGGCAAATGCCCGGTCTCCGGTGTGGCTCTGTGCCTGTCCGATGGTAACGGGAGGTGGATGATGTTTGCGTCCCGGATAGAGCGGTTAATCCCGGATGCAACGGGATTGATAGCCGTTATCGTAATGGGATGTGCATTTCTTCTCTCGTTTGCGAATCTTCAGGCCGGAGCGGGAAAGGCGGGTATCTCACCGTGGTTATCCTGGGCCTGGCCGGTCTGTGTTGATGCGTTGCTGATTGCCGGGAGTTTGATGATTCTCCGGTCATCTCTTCGAAAGGAATCAACCTGGTTTGGCTGGTTGGTGGTATTCGGATTTACCGGGGTGAGTGTCGGGTTCAACGTGGTTCATAGTTCGGGGGATTTCTCTTCCTACCGAGATATATGTTATTTGTTTTTTTCGTATCGTGGTTCCTTGTGGCTTATGTGGTTTTATCAGTTTATGATTTTTTTATTAGAACTCCAAGATAACATATATCAAAAGTACAAATTAAAGATAACAACTCAATAAAAAGAAAAATAGTGATATTATGATCCCTTCTCGATTAAAAAGTAAATTATCTCTGAAGAAAAAAGATGGAAATGTCATTGAAAACATCTTGGGTTTAGTTTCTCAAGATTGGATAACGATCGAAGAACTTGATTTAATAATAGATGAAGGTGATGTTTTTTTTCGAACTCTTCCAAATCAGAAAGTAGAAGAATTTGAAGTAATATCATTGACTTTTAGTGAGATGCCTAAGCCTGGTATGTACCGAATAAAATATCGAAAGAAATTATTATCTAAAATCGAACAAAAAGAACCAGTTACTATCATTCACGCGAATAATAGTCGTATCTATTCCCATTCAGTAGATAATTCAATCAATATTGACGTCGGTAATAATTTGGAAACATTTTCGAAAATTGAAGATATTATTAGAAACAATATCGGAGACGAAATTGAAAAAGATTCTATATTAAAATCTGTTGAGGATTTAAAAAATTCAACCAATTCATCCACTTATATATCTAAATATAAAGCATTTATTGATCTAACACAAAAACACATATCTCTAATTGCCCCCTTTGTTCCATTTTTAACAAACTATTTATAAGTGATTTATTCATTTTTTATTTTTTTCCTAATTACTCACTAAATAATAAAACGAATAATCGTCTAAAAATCATTAATAAGGTGATTACGAAGTGTGACACTAAAAAAAAGACTATATATGATATTATTTTTACAAATGTCGTTGAGGTATAATTATCATTAATTATTACAATCATTAAAATAAATAAAATCAAAGTCGAAAGTAGAAGAGCATAAATAGAATTTGCATAAAGATGGCTTAGTAATTTATCTTTTATATCATTTTCATGAGAATTAGAGCCACCCAATTGATTTTTATTAATAATTGCATAAAGAATCATTATTATATTTAACAATAATCCAGTAAAAATCGAGAAGGAGGTGATCAGTGCATTTGTAGAATTTAATGTTAGAATTTTGGGATATAATATTAAACACCCTGCAAAAAAAAACGGAATAATAAGGAAATATAATGCAATAAACCGTAATTTGATATCTTTTTTCAATGTATCGTAATGTTTATTAAAAATTAACCCAATTCCAATAATTGGTACTTTCATTATTAAACCCTCTTTATCATCTATATTGAAGATCATTCATATACTGTAATGATCTCTCTTTGATAGATTCATACTCTGGATGATCTTTGTATAAACGAATATCTCCTAAATACATTAATTCTCCCATTCTTGCAGCATTTATACCAAATGTTGCAGTTCGGTGCATTTTTTGTTGTTTAATTACTGCCTTAATCTCACTAAAATGATCATTTAAAAATTCATATTGAGATACTTCATTATTTTCTAACATTTTAAATAATGCATTCGGAAGACTGATTTTTTTATTACGTTTAGCCTTAAATGTAATTTTTTCTGTAATATCGCTTGATTCTCCAGTATGGACTTTATCAGCAATATCTTTGGGAACTGTTTTTTTTATTAAAGAGATTTCCTTTAGGTCGGATGAATTAATTTGTTCTAAAAAATTTTGTGAAACCATTCGACTAATAGAAATTGAATATTTCATTGTTTTTAGATATTCATTTAAATGCGATTCAAATTGCATTGCAACCCCATGAATTCCAATAGATTCAAATATTACATATCCTTCAACAGCATCATTTGGTATAAATATATGAAAGAAAAATGGGAGTTCTTCTGAATCTGTTTTTTTTCGAGCGTCTTTTATCCGACCCTTTGTAATTGTATTTAAATGATCAGCTCTGATACCAAATTCTCCACCCCTTATTATCCCAAAAAGATGCCTATCATCATCCTCGATCTTTTCAAGAGAGATTGTTTTCATATATTCTTCAGATATATATGGATCAATAATTGTATCAAAATATTTTTTTATAATATGGATAATATCAGTTTTTTTTAGCTCTTCAATCTGTTCTTCGGTAAAAATAGGGTGACTCTTTTGAGGATTTGTCCTTTTATATTCATAAATAAATTCCCTTTTTACACCTTTTAAATCATCTAACTGTAAATAATCCTTCTCATCTTCATGTTCAATTCGTATAGTATAGGGTATTAATTTAAAATTAACCATCTATTGGTTAAATTGATTGTATACTCTATAAAAATTGTGATTTGATATTTTATTTTAGACTAGTGCTCCTCGTCTCTTTTTTTTCATATAGCCACTCTAGGGGATTTACTTCCAAATTTAAGTGACGAGGGGCACTAGATTATATTCAAAGTTTGGATAACTATGATATATCGTATATAGATATTGAGTTTAGAACAGGAGAAAGTATCACATTAGGTCACTATAATATCTTAATTCCGTATGATGATGTTATTATGCGACTAAATAATACTGAGAATTATTCATATTATGTCGTTTTAAAGCCATATTCAAAATATATTGCTAATTATATCCATGAGGAAATTGGCTTTAATATCGATCCTGAGATATTTGAGTATATAATGGTCTAAAAAATTAAATAATAATTTAAAAGTCTCTATCTTTTTATATCCTTGCGCTGTTTATCTCTTTTCTCATTTTTTAAATTTTTTTATATACCCATCAACCTAATAACCAGCCGCGAGAAAAGCGGCGGGATGATCGAACATGGCAGATTTTACTCAGAAGAGCGTCGTAAAGTCAGCGGTCCGGACCCTTGCGTCTTCGATTGCTGATCTCACGACCTTTAATTCCCTCATCCAGGACATCCTGGAGAATAACCCATGGGGATGTACCGCATACACTTCAGCCGGAGTGAACAAGCCACCGGTTGAGAAGACTTCTCAGTACTTCACCGGGAAGGTCATCTATGAAGATGCTGAAGCCAAGACTATCGGAAATGTCACCATCAAGGCAAACAGCACTTCCGGGTTCAACACGGCGATTTCTAACACGCTCGCCAATGCTGCCCTGACAACCGCAATGGCCGGGAGTCCGTCACATGACAGCTCAGAAGATTCTTTCAGCACCACCCTGAAGTGTCATAACAGCAACGGTGAACTCTACTCGGTCACGTTTAAGCGGGACAGCATCAGTCTTTCCAGTTACGAGGCTGACTCCATCAGGACCAATCTGGATACCTGGGCCGACTCTATCGGCATCCTGGCATAATATTCTCTCTTTTTTATCAATCGAGGCTGATGAGAATGCAGAAGATATTCATTGCTGCCGGAATCGTTTGTCTCATCCTTGCAGGCTGGATGTCAGCTGATATGATCTCGTCTTCGATCTCGGTTGACGGATCCAGTTGGTTCAAATCATCCCTGACCGGAGATCGGACGTATTCCACGCTTATGTTTACCAATGACCGTTCCGTCAACAATCGAGGAATTGATTTCACGAACGATGTTGATTCCCAAGTTCGGGTTTCTTCATCCGGTCCGGTTGGGATTCGTGAGTTCTCTTCGCAAATCACGATACCCGAGGCTGAAACCTGGCGATGTATGTTTGAGGAAGATGATACCGAAACTGACCGTGAAGATGAGATCTCTACTTCTGGGTTGTGGTCATCCGGGAATTATACCGGAGTCCGGGGGATGTCCGGGAACCTGACGACTGCCTCCACTGAGATCGATGGGTCCGGGATGGTGTCGCTGAGGAAGCATACCCAGACTGTAAATGTAACCCAGGATGAACGGTCATATGCTGCCGGGAAGATGAACGTAAGTGAGTATGTTGAGTACAGAGGTGGGATATGAACCTCATGGATATCGTTGCAGTTGCATCAGCAATCATGGCGGTTGCCAAGGAATCGGGATGATTCTGATGTACCTACGATATGCACAAACGGCCCGGAATGTGATTATGTCTATCCGGGCAAAAGAATCCGGGGAGGTTGAGATCCTCGATCTCCTCTGATTTTATTGAACGATGCTCCGGAGTTGGTGGAACTCTTATCCATCCGGAGGAGAGATACTGTATTGCCGTGAGAACGGCGGGGCTTTTCTGGTGGTCATCCGGGTCAATTCCGGGTGACTGCTATTGGGGTTGTGTGCCTCGACATGACTCCAGATTTAATAATATTTTGGCTCTGTTGAAATCCTCAGAACATGAGTCTGTCCGTTATTTTTTCTCATTATCTAAACTCAATGGTAGCCCAATTGGAGGATTTCAACAAAGCCAATATTTCACAATGAAATATGTCATTCGATAATATTGTTATAATATTTTAGTTGAATCATAACAAAAATAATATGATTATCTTCTATCAGCTTCATGGATTAAATGTTCAAATGAAGTTTTAGCCCCATAATTCTAATATGATAATCTTTGAATTAAAATTCCTTTCTTAAATCAGAAATGTAAGGATTTATCTGAATTGCAATTAACCATATCTCCACTCTCATTATCCGAAATATAACTTGAATATTTGACAGTAATTAGTTTGCTTGGCAATAATTCTTATATAAAAACTTAAAACCAAATAAATTGAAGATGGAGGAAAAAATCGGAGAGTATAAGTGGATTTGTAAAAATTGAAAAGACTGTAAAAATCAAAAGAATTTAAGGTAATCTATGGATAAAAAATTTTATACAACACTATCTCTAGCCCTTATTGTTACAATCATTTTTTCATTTTCTTCAGTTACGGCCGTAATGGAAAAACCCATTTCATCAATTTATAGTAATGATGCCGTCGGAGAAAACCAACATCAAACCAAAGTAGAAACATCCACAGATTCTCGAAATCTGCTCACGAAATTAGATCAACCTAAAGTGGAAGTAAAAAATTGGTGGAGTAAGCAGTACAAGAAAGCAAAAAAGAAAGCTTTGAGATGGGTAAGAAAAGAAATTAGAAATCAAGCGGGAAAACTTGTAACAAAGTGGGTATTAACCTAATTCACTTTTTTTTGACCATATTTTATGATGTTCGATGAGAACAATTTTAATTATCTGAAAAATTTAGGTACATATTTTATGGTCTTGAACATATTATCAAAATATATGTGAAACGACTAATTTTGTATATAGTTTTAGATACTAACGATTATTCTTTTACATGAAAAACCCGCCATGCAATAGGGTGGACACTCCCCATATCAATTTCAGAATGTCCTAGACAACAACCCTTGGGGATGTACCGCATACACCTCAGCCGGAGTGAACAAGCCACCGGTTGAGAAGACTTCTCAGTACTTCACCGGAAAGGTCACCTATGAAGATGCTGAAGCCAAGACTATCGGAAATGTCACCATCAAGGCAAACAGCACTTCCAGGTTCAACATGGCGATATCTAACACGCTCGCCAATGCTCCCCTGACTACCGCAATGGCCGGTAGTCCGTCACATGATAGCTCAGAAGATTCTTTCAGCACCACTCTGAAGTGTCATAACAGCAACGGTGAACTCTACTCGGTCACGTTTAAGCGGGACAGCATCAGTCTTTCCAGTTACGAGGCTGACTCTATCAGGACCAATCTGGATACCTGGGCCGACTCTATCGGCATCCTGGCATAATATTCTCTCTTTTTCATCAATCGAGGCTGATGAGGATGCAGAAAATATTCATTGCTGCCGGAATCGTTTGTCTCACCCTTGCAGGCTGGATGTCAGCTGATATGATCTCGTCTTCGATTTCGGTTGACGGATCCAGTTATATCAAATCATCCCTAACCTGAGATCTGACGTATTCCACGCTGATGTTTCCCAATGACCGTTCCGTCATCAATCGAGGAATCGATTTCACGAACGATACAGATTCCCAAGTCCGGGTTTCTTCATCCGGCCCGGTTGGGATTCGTGAGTTCTCTTCGCAAATCACGATACCCGAGGCTGAACCCTGGCGGTGTATGTTTGTGGAAGATGATACCGAAACTGACCGTGAAGATGAGATCTCTACTTCTGGGTTGTGGTCATCCGGGAATTATACCGGAGTCCGGGGGATGTCCGGGAACCTGACGACTGCCTCCACTGAGATCGATGGGTCCGGGATGGTGTCGCTGAGGAAGCATACCCAGACTGTAAATGTAACCCAGGATGAACGGTCATATGCTGCCGGGAAGATGAACGTAAGCGAGTATGTTGAGTACGGAGGTTGGGTATGAACCTCATGGATATTGTTGCAGTTGCATCAGCTATCATGGCGGTTGTCAATGGAATTGCGATGATTCTGATGTACCTTCGATATGCACAAACCGCTCGGAATGTGATTATGTCTATCCGGGCAAAAGAATCCGGGGGAGGTTGAGATCCTCGATCTCCTCTGATTTCAATGAACGAAGCTCCGGAGTTGGTAGAACTCTTATCCATCCGGAGAAGAGCGGATATTGTAGTGCCGTGAAAGCGGCGGGGACTGTTTTCAGCGGATGAATCGGATCAATCCGGTCACTGCTTTAGGGGTTGAATGGCTCATATTATCACAGATTAAGGGCATTTTTTACCAATCGGTGGCAACAAACGTGTTGAGAATATGAATATCCTAAAAACAAATACCGGACAGGATAGAATTGGATGAGCCAAGTAGACTCATTTTCGGTGAGTGAAATACTCTTATATGTCAAGTAGTTTCCGGGATTTTGGTTTGTTTTTAATATCTCTATAGATAATAGAAGAGCCGACAATCTCACCAGATTGACTATACACAGGCGTAATAATTTGAGACATGTCAACAATTGAACCATCTTTGCATCTTCTTCTACATTTCTGTCGATGAATGGACTCACCACTTATCACCCGAGTAAACACATTTGAGAAATCGTTGGACTTTGGTGGACAAAGAACAGAAATGGGCAACCCGATAACTTCTTTAGCAGTATACCCAAATAATCGTTCAGCCCTAACATTCCAACTTTTTATAAAAAATGTCTTGTCTACTCCGATAATAGCATCTTCAGAGCAAAAGACTATCGTTGCAAGAAATTTTAATTCTTCATCAATTCTTTTTTTTTCAGTAATGTCTTCTACAACTATGGATATAGTCGTTTTAAAAAAAGTGATGATCACTTTTATAAATGTTAACTCATAAAAATATTTGCAATTGTTACGATTTATTTCTAGGATATAATTTTTCACCTCACCAACTTGGCAATTTTGTAACAGATCAAGGATGTTTAAATTAGAAAAAACGTCAAGATTTAATGCATCAATTCTTCTGCCAATTACCATATTCTTGGACAGGTGTGAAAAATTTAAATATGCATCATTAATATAGATGATTTTAAATTCGCTATTTAAAACAATAATTAAATCTGAAGTTAGATCAGATAAAGAACAAAGATTCAGTTCAGAAGTAAGCATGTATTTTTTAGCTTTCCCAACCTCAAATCTCTTAACCTGACCCGAAAAATGTAAAAGTTCAAGGTATCTTGCTGCAGTAAATCTGGAAATATTTGCTTTTTTAGCAATCTCTGATATTGATAAGGCCTTATTTTGGTTTTTTAATTGATTTTGGATAATAGCGATGATATCTGAGGGCATTAATAAAAAAGATCATTATTACTATAATAGGTTATTACTAATGTATACCATAAAACTATGTTTTATCAAGGGATCTAAAAAGATATCTATTCGTGAATTTGGATAATTCGTCCCCAAATATTATTCAGGCTAATATACAATTATCAATTCTTTTCGTTGATGATACTTTGGGGTGGTTAGAGGTCATGAAACGTATATTAGAAAAAGAAGGTAACTGGCATGTCCAGACCTGCCAAAAACCTGACGAAGCATATCAATTTCTTATTAATCAGAAGTTTGACATAATTATTTCCGATTATAATATGAACAAAATAAATGGCATTGATTTTTTTCGATCTTTGAGACAGAAAGGAATTAAAACTCCTTTCATTCTCTACTCCTGTTATTCTAAAGAGGAAATATTAAAAATTAAAATTGATGATGAAAAGTTTTATTTTTTCCAGAAAACTGGAAATATTGTTCAATTTATTAAAAGTGTCCATAATATAATAAACGATGATTTTAATATCGCTCTGTAAATGGTTAACTACATTATAGTTCTTTGAACAAGTCATCCCATGCTATTAACCCGTTTAGAAACACTTGGTCTGACTTATGTTGAAGATCTTAATTCTGATGACCGTATTTTTCTTGAACATCCTGTATATGGAATCCTTGCCAAATATAGTGCACAATGATGATCTCCATGCTGTGCGAAAGTATTGAAAACTCATCCAATTAGGGCAGATGAAATAATAAATAGATTCTATTGATGAAGGATTTACAAATTAATTCCTATTAAAGGATGATTATATCTCATATTATAAAACCAACACAATAAAAAAGACCTGCCATCTACATGTCTCCATTACAGTTTCAGCCAAACTGATGGAATCAACTAAAAATGAAGATAGTTGTCAAAATTCTGGTTCAAATTATACCTATCCGGAACAGGTAACATCGTCACTGGAGTTCCTGAATGATCTTAATCGCACAGAAATCCCCGCACATTGTGCATTCCGGCTCACCATCTGAAAGTGAGGAGGCCCGTTCAGGATCGATGGCACACCTTACCTGTCCCTCTCTGTCAAGAACAGACCGGAGCATGGCAACGGACCTATCCTCAGCCATAAATCCCGACTTAACAGTATCACCAATGTGGGCAGCGATCCTGAACGCAATCAGACCCTCTTTTACAGCATCCACTGTCGGAAGACCGAGATGTTCAGCCGGAGTGATATAGCAGAGATAATCAGCACCGGCAGCACTTGCCGTACTTGCTCCGGCACAGCCAGCAATGTGATCATACCCCACCCCAATATCTGTAGGGAGCGGGCCGGCAACAAAGAGGGGGAAGTCTGCCATTTTTTTATAGCGTCGGATCATCGGGGCGATCCGATCCAGGCGGATGTGGCCACCCGCACCCTCGATAATAACCTGAACCCCGGCAGCATGGGCCTTTTCTGCAAGATATACGTTGTTCTTCTCCTCCATCCGCTGGAGCATATCACGCTGGTCATTGATACAGCCACTCCGTGCCGTATTACCCAGCGAGAGGACAATATCATGGTCCTGGCAGATGTGGAGGATAGTATCGAAATGTTCAATGAATGGATTTTCACATTCGTTGATCGCCATGAACGCACTGGTGATAGATCCTCCTTTGGAAACTACCCCCAGGATACGCTTTCTTTTCCTTATCTGTGCGAGCATTGCTGAAGTGACAGTATGTATGACCAGTGAACTCATACCCTCTTCTGCATGAGACCTGACCGTTTCAATAATATCATCAGCGGTCATCTTCTTCAGGCCAATCTCCGAAACAGTCTGGTATACGGGAACAGTGGTGATTGGAAGACTGGTCGAAGAGAAGATTGTCTTCCGGATTCGATCAATATCCCCACCCATTGATAAATCACTTATCGTATCAGCCCCGAATTTTTCAGCGATTTGAGCTTTTTTTATCTCATCATCAAGACAGACTTTCGAGGATGAGGTTCCCAGATTGACATTGATTTTTGTACGCAGCCCTTTTCCGATACCAGTGTAGTGTCCGTCTCTCTGCATGATGACGATACTGCCGGATCCTATACATTCCTGAACATATTCAGGAGAGAACCCCTCACTGGCAGCAACGGAATTAACTGCTGATGAAACTTTTCCTTTCTGTACGGCTTGGATTAGTGTGGGTGTCATGGGCCAGGATGCTCCGGAATTCTGCTGTATTTTTTGGCTGTTCCCACATATGGTTCTTGAGGAGATTCAAATAAGCATGAGAGATGAAATATTCAAGAATTATGGCAGATTAGACGTGAATAGAGCCCGCACCATGCGGTAGCCGGTTGGGTCACTTTCGTATGGAATGACACCTGGTTGTGACACTGTACCGGGGGGGCTAGCTTCTGCTCGTTGCACGAATAAATTGATTGTAACCCGTCGAAGCGGTTTTTTTGATGGAGATGGTCTGTTGATCATCATTCGGATTGTTGGATATCCCGATATTTATCAGCCAGATTGGATTGAAACGTTTTTTACGGAATATCTGATCGATAGGATGGTAGGGAGTATTGTATCCCGGCTTTATCATAACCAGGAAAAAATGTTCATGGCGATGGGTGAATCGACCATATGCACACAATATTACAAATGAATTAGGTTGATCCGGATGATTTTCAACTCTTGATCAGTATCATTATCCTCAGAAGTATAGTAGATGATTCAATCTGACCTATTTACATCTTCTCATTGGACAGCCTCTTCTTCAAGAGCCAGATCCGGAAAAAGGTTGGTCCGGTACTTCGGGTACCCGGTTTTTCATGACAAATGATATTCAAATTATATCCACCTGTGGAATGTGAGAAAATAATATAGAGTATGGATCTAAAAAAGATTCGATTTGAATTGATAATATAAACAGTTTCATGACCGCAAGAGGATTACCCTAAATGACAACACTAAAAAAGAGAGGTTATTAAATACCACCGATCAACACATCAAGTCTTCTTCTTTTTTCTTCTATCCAGACGTGTAGCATTTCTATTTCAGGATCATGGATCTTATTGGAATAATTCCCTCCTTCCAGAAAGATTTTAAAATTTTGTTGTAATTCAGAGGTAAGCAGATCCAAAACCGGAATATTGAGACGAAGATTTCTGATCTCAAAGAGTTCCTGATCAGAAAATTGTAATGTAGCTGCTTTTTCTATAAGAGATCGAGTATCTTTCTGGCATGATAAGATCCGGTCAATTTCTATGATAATTTCCGGAAGCCGGGTTGGTTTTTTGATATAGCCAACAACTTTTTCCCCATACCTCAAGATCTCATGTGCATACAATACTTTACCGGAAAAGATGATGATGGGAATCTCCTGCCAAGACGAATTTTCCCGGATCTGCTCAAGAATCTCCCACCCATTAATGGGTTTCATCATCAGATCGAGGAGAAGAAAATCCGGAATTGATCGTTTCAATATTCGCTGGGTTGTAGGCAGGTCTCCAGATACCTCTACCTCATATCCTGCCATAGTGAGAATTGACAGATATAGCTCCCTGATGAGTACATCATCATCGACAATAAGCAGTTTTAGTTTCACTGTATTGCACAATCCCTTAGCGAATATAATCAGATTTGATTATTTATTTATACAATATTCGATCGTATATAGAATTAATATTATGATTTGAGGATTCACCAATACGAGTCAACAACCCGTTTAAACCTCTCAAATATTTGGGAAAATGCAAAACTATGCAGAAACAGATAGAAAATCTGCAGCAATACACATCCCATAACTCATTCCATCAGATCTCTTTAGGGGCATTCCTGATATGATGACCTGGAACCAACTGGTTCCGATCTGCATATGGCAGGGAATTTGGTGAAAAGGGAGGTTCCACCTACCTGAAAATTCAAAAAACTTCTCATCTGATCTTGGATCTTGCACAAAGAAAATATTCATCAGAAGATGTCCTATGAGTTGATCCCTGGAGATTATATGACTGAGTTTATCAGGGACGGTCACCGAGGTCACTATTCCTGTAGATTCGGTCTCCAGAATCATTACAGGATGATCAGTGAATAGTGAACTGACAAGATTCTCCCGGTTTTTAAGTCGGTGATTTTCTGCTTTCAATTCTTCAATCTCCTGACTCACTCGGAGAGTGACCTCCCGCATTTCTAAGATTTTTTCGTCAAATAGTTGAGCTATTCCCCGCCTGAGCTCCCGAATCTCCATCTCCTGATACTTCTGTTCAGTTATGTCCTTCCCATGAAGATGTATTTGATGCAAGGTCTTATTGGTGAATTTCGGATAGGCGGTCCATTCCTGCCAGCGAATATCGCCATCAGGAAAAAGAGCCATAATATGTACCGGGCCAGGAAAATGTTCAGGTGTTGTGCTCATGTATGCTTCCCGGATCAGACTCATATACTGTGAAGAAACAAAAGGGAGACCCTGTTCACCGATTAACTCATGAATCGTCAATCCACAATATGTCAAATATGGCGGATTAGCAAAAACTATCTTCTCATCAGATCCGAGGAAAACAATAAATTCAGAACTCTCATGAGCAAGGGAAAAATCAGGGTTTAATCCACTTATAACAGGTTCACCTCTCATGTACTCAGAAGTTTGATCACTAATCAGAATGCCGACTCCGGTCATTGCATCATTAAAAATACAGGATGCCAATGTGATTCGAAACATTCGATCTCCAAGTAATATTGTCCGGTGGAAGGGTTTGCTCCCCTTCCGTTCGATTAACTGTCGAACCTGATCCTGGATAAGTTGATAAGACAACACAGGATGCTTAAGTTCCTTCAGTTGAACTCCTATGAGCTCCTCTTTCTGGTAGTTAAAAAGGTGATCAACCGGACCAGTTACTTCTCTAATAATTCCAAGACGGTCAATCCCTAGAACGATACCATCACTTATCAGGCAGATCGCATGGAAAGGCACCCGGTTGCATGTATTATACAAGCGTACTTTACCATATGAACGCAGATCAACCTGCCCCTGCATATACAGGGTGGTCAGATACTTTGCTGCAAAATTCCGGTTGAATCCAAGAGCGGTAGAGATCTCAGATATACTTGCTCCTTCATTATGATCTTTCAAAAAAGTGAGAATTTGCGATATCGGTGACAAATGGAGATCTCCGGAATGATAAATCCATACTCTTTATTCCATTTATAGATTTTATCATGCATTGCATTGATGCATTCATCAATGAGTCATATATTTGTTCCAAAATGGATCTTCATGTGGCGTATTCTGATTGATATGCCGATTATTATGATGAATTAATGAGGCCATGTCATTTGTTTTAAATATTGAAATTGCTGAAAGGGGGAAAAAGTCAGTCAATTCTGACAGTATTCTCCTGTTGGTCTCCAGGTATGTATAGAAAAAACCGTGAAAATTGGGAGAAGATAGGAATATGAGTTATTTAGATGATTTAAAAATGAGCAAAAAATTGCTCATCCTGGTAGTAATTGGATTGGCGGCTATTATCGCTGTGGGGTATCTCGGCATATCCGGTTCTGGGTCGATAAATGCTCAACTAAACACGATGTATGAGCAAAAATACATCCATACTATTCAGTCTGAAGATGCCTATGTTGAATTACTTACCTATGCCGAGGGTATGAGTAATTACTTACTTGAATCTGATAAAACCAAGATGGACACCATCAAAAAGGATACTATTGAACCATCAATTACTGCATTCAATAAAAAAATATCAGAATATGAATCAATCCAGATGAGTGATGAAGGAAAAGTTCTCATTGAAAAAATAAAGACAAATTATCCTCAGTATATTGACACAACCACAAAGGTCATGGCATTATCCTATGAGGGGAAAAATGCTGAAGCAATGGAGATTCGGGCCAAAGAAGCGATTCCAAAGAGAGCCCAGATTCAGGAAGACCTCAAGAAACTTGTTGATATCAATAACCAGACTGCATACCAGTTTTATAAGGATTCTGATACAGTTTACTCCAATATCATCCTGGTAACGGTAATAATCACTATTATCGGTGCGATTATTCTCATGTTCTTCGGTTTCTATATCAGCCGTGGAATTACCGGACCGCTAAACAAAACGGTTGTGATGCTCTCTGAACTCTCAAAAGGTCACCTACAGACCCGGCTTTCCATGAAGCGGAAGGATGAGATCGGACAGATGGGAATAATGATGGATACTTACGCAGATCATATGCAGAAACAGGTGGTTGCTACCCTGCATAAGATCTCGATGGGTGAAAAGAATATTACCCTACTCACAGCAGCAGATGATCAGGACGAAGTCTCACCAGCCTTGAACCAGACAATCACGACCATCAACGATATTGTTGGAGATGTGAATTTCCTCATTACCGAATCACAGGAAGGTAGATTGAAGAGGCGAGGAGATTCGTCAAAATATGTGGGAGTATACCAGGATATTATCATCGGCATCAACAACATGCTCGATGCAATCGTAACTCCGATCAACGAGGCACTCAGGGTAGCTGACCTGTTTGCTCATGCAAAGTTCACCACCCGGTTTGATGAGAATGTAATCATTAAAGGCGATCTTATCGCATTGAAAGAGGGACTCAATACCGTCGGAAAGGAACTCTCAATCGCAATTAACGACGTATCCGAACAGATCAGTTCTTTGAGCGCTTCATCAGAAGAAGCCGCATCCAGTGTTGAGGAGATTACCGCTGGATCTGCTTCAGTTGCCCAGAGTTCTGCAGTGGTGAGCAACAACGCTGAGAACAGTGTCTCCTCAGTTGAACAGGTTCTTACTGCGATGGAAGAATTGACTACTTCAGTCTCAACCGTTGCTGCAAAGGTCGATGCCGTGAGCAGGCTCACGCAGGAAGCCAATGGTACCACGAATAAAGGAGTGGAACAGGCAGCAGTAGCAGAGACGGGAATCAACGCGATCAACACATCAGTGAACGATGTCGGGATTATTATTACCGAGATCAGGGATCAGATGAATGAGATCGGGAAGATTGTCGAGATCATCAGCAACATTGCAGACCAGACCAACCTCCTTGCCCTCAATGCAGCCATCGAAGCGGCCCGGGCAGGGGATGCAGGTATGGGATTTGCAGTCGTTGCGAACGAGGTCAAGACACTCGCACAGGACTCCCAGGGTTCTGCTGAAAATATTGCAAAGATCATCTTCTCACTTCAGATACAATCTGAAAAGGCTGCATCTGCAATGAATCAGGCAACAAATGAGGTTTCTAAAGGTTCCGTTGCAATCACTGATACGATCCGATTCTTCAACACCATTGCTGAACAGGTATCTCAGATTGCTCAGAATATGACCGAAGTAGCCAGCCTTTCTGAAGAAGAAGCCGCAGCTGTAGAAGAGATTACTGCAAGTGTCTCTGAAGTAAGAAGCATGGCAAATGATACGGCCAAAGAAGCAGGGAACTCAGCTGCTGCTTCGGAGGAGGCTTCCGCTGCACTGAATCAGATGTCTGAGATAATATCAAATCTCGCAACGATTGCGAACCGGATCAATGAATCCATGTCACGTCTAAATGGATGAAAACCGGGATATCCTCCGGTTTTACAGAATAGAGAGAAAAATATGAGAAAAATATAAGGAGAGTTATCATGGGAACCAATACACTTGACGAATCACCTGATGAATCATCAGGAACGATGATTCAGACTGAACACCGATCTCATAGCCGGATAGGAAACAACGAAGATAATTTGCAGTTTGTAGAGTTTATACTAGGTCATGAAAACTTTGCCATAAACCTGTTTCATACGAGGGAAGTACTCACCCCCAGCGAGATTACTCCTCTTCCTAATGCACCGGATTACATCAAAGGAGTGATGGACCTTCGGGGTTCTATCACCACGATTATTGATCTGAAAACTCTGATGCATATCACTGCAGAATCTGCAAGCACCAAACGCTCCCGGATCATCATTCTGGATCAGGAGATAACTGAAAAACCGATCGGTATCCTTGTCGATGATGTCTATTCGGTGAGTACTCATCCATCGAAAGACATTGACCGGGATTCTGAAAGGAAGACAAATAATGTCAGAAATGTGATGGGAATAATCCGGAAAACACTGAAAGAGGGGGATAAAGAGAATTATAAACTCATTCTATGGCTTGATATTCACTCAATGATGGATGCCATTTGCAAGGATCTCTGATCATTCATCTGCATAAAAGAGAAGGTGAGAATTATGGACGGAGCAGATATCAATCGAAAGATGCAACGATGAGTTCTGTTACCCGTTATGACCAGTTTAATACGATCAATTATGTAGGGATTTTGATAGAAGGGAACCTGATGGAGGATGGTGATCACGGAAAGAAGGATGATGACCTTAATTTGAGTGATTTTTCAACTTTTTTCTTTCCTTGATCTTCATTTACCTAAACAACGACCATTTTTTCCACGATAACGCAGTAGTGATTGATCTCAGTAATTGAACCAGATCAATCAAATATGTCCTGTATTATCATTAATAAAATTTCCAACAATATCTTTCAAAAAGTGAAATAGCATTACCTCCAGATCAAAGGTTTATCCTAAAAAACGAAAATTGTGCTAATAATGAGTTCTGTTACAATTCAGGAAGTTATCATAAATTACTCTCCATTGAAGAGCATATGGTTACCAAAGAAGAACTTGAACCACGTATTGACACCAAAGAGATCCTTTCCAATCATATAACCATACAGGCACTTGCAAAAAGTGACAATGACATAAAGAAAGGAAATGTCAAGTCAATCACCGGAATTGATGATCTCCTCGCTGAATTGGATACGGAATGACTTGAAAATTAATCAGGGCGGATACGTTTTCTTGAATCCCTAAAAACATTACGACAAAATAAAAAATTCAATCTAAACTTCAAAAACGCCTCCTCCTTCTTCGGGAAACTCCACATAATATGACGGATGGTTATCATGATCATTGTGAGGAAAGATATCTTCACGGATATCGGGAAGATATCGTATCATTTTCACCCCGGTTATTATAATTAAGGTTGTGTATCTGAATCTGATAGATCATCGATCAGAAGTCTGTCTTATTTCTCTCTGAAGATCCTCTTTCATTACACCAAGACCGGTAAAATTGTGGAATCCTGTTCAACCTTAGGTAATTCTCCCTCATATTGTATCCCATATCTTCGCTCCTCCACAAATCTCGTATTAAAAATGAATCAGGATACCCGGTGTTTCCTCCCGATTGACCGCGATACGATAACCACAGGTGTCTGGTTGATGGATAGTAACCGGTACCCTATCAAACACAACACCCGGTCTTAATCTGGCTTTTTATTGACACCCCCTACTCCATAGCCGTGTCCTCCACACACAGAGGTTCAAAACCCGGACCTTTCTTATGACATAGTACTGCTATCTCGCGGAATCGCGGAACGTCGCGGAAGATTGCGGACACTTTCCGCGACGAATCCAGGCACTTACTGACCCTGTATCTAAGATATATAAAAAATTATTAGCTTTTATGTACTTATCGCGGAAAATGAGAATATACAGTGCATGATCAGACACACCATCAATAGTATGTGAGTACACATGTGAGTTTTAGTTTTCCGCGAGATGAGATCCAGGAACCCAATCTGACAAAGCAAAGATGGCGGATATTGAATCAGAGGATTTTGGTACTCGCGCCCATTTCCGCGAGATGGCCGCGAATCGAAGGATTGGGCTGCGATCAGAATCTAGTTCCGCGATGACCCCTGTACGTCATTCACGCCAACCCCTTGCCCCGGTTTCACCTGAAGAACCGATGTATCTGATCACAACCCCGGATTGGTCGCAATAACCCTCACCCGTTTCGCTGCCAGCACTGCGGTTGAGAACGCTGCCTGAAGGTTATACCCACCAGTATCCCCGTCAATATCTAAAACTTCACCTGCAAAGAATAATCCGGGAACAATACGGGACTCCATCGTCTTCTGATTTACCTCTGACAACTCGACCCCGCCCCGGGTAACCATCGCTTCATCAGGCCCACCAAGTCGTGCAACAACGAAAGGACAGGCAGTCAGAAGATCTACAAGAGCAGTCCGGTCTTTTTTGGAGAGATGGGCAGCAGTGAGCTCCAGGTTAATGGCAGAAAGTTCCATAATTTTCCTGATAAACCGGTCAGGGAGATCAAATGACCCAAGCACCGTCTTGACCTGTCGATTACCGGCCGCTGCAATCAGACTGACCAGATCCTCATTTACCTTATGGGCATCAGCCCCGGGCATATACGAGATACGAAGCGTATCACCAGGCCTGATAAACCGGGAGAAATCAAGAATTCCAGGCCCTGAAAGTCCGGTATGAGTGAAGAGAATATCTCCGGTGTGCGTCTTGATCTTCTTCCCGTTCCTGAAGAGAGAGATCTGCCGATCAGCAAACGAGATCCCTGACAAGTCTGCGAACAGGTAATCACGCACGTATACACCGGTAAGTGCCGGACCGGTCTCAGCAACCTGATGACCAAGATCGCGGGCAAACTTGAACCCGTCACCGGTTGAGCCCGTGGCAGGGTAGGTATCACCACCGGTTGCGATAACCACTGCATCAACCACCATTTTGTCAGTGTCACTCGAGATCACAAACCTGCCATCATCAATAGACACTGAAACGACCGGCTCCTGACTCCGGATCACAACGCCACGCCTGCGGCATTCACGAAGGAGAAGATCAAGAATATCTGATGCCTTTCGTGAGACCGGGAACACTTTACCTCCAGGCTCGGTCTCAAGGGGAACCTCATTCTCTGTGAAGAACCGGATAAGATTCTGGTTTGAGAAGTTCATCAGTGCAGGTTTCAGAAATGAAGCATTCTCCCCATAATGAGTCAGAAAGGATCTCACATCACCGTCATGGGTTACATTGCACTGACCTGACCCGCTGATCAGCAGTTTGTTGCCACATGACTTCTTCTTCTCAAATACGACAACATTCAGACCGTCATCTGCTGCATGCAGAGCACAAAAAAGCCCTGCAGGTCCACCCCCGATAATACCCAGCGAAAAATTCCCAGACATGAAACAGGTACCTCTCACACCGGCACTGCTTATCACTATCTATATCAATCATCCGGAGCCCTCAACCACAGACCATGAGATAGTGTCCCGGGATTCATGTTCAGTTCAGGATACTACAAGACACGAAAGCCGGAGGATTGTGATTTAATAGTCCAATGGCACCAGTATCGCACTCAACACAGGTGATCATCCCAATCGAAGTACCATCAGGCACTACCATTGAAACCGGTATGCACCGGTAAAAAGACAGGCAGAAATAATAACCCGAGAGCCCGGAGTCAACCTGACAATGACAACAGTAGGTCCGGGATATTTGCGATGGTTACGTTCCGGAATCTGAATCCTTTTCTATATACATCCCGTGCTGATAATGCCTGAGCAGGAACTTGTGTACCTTTTCAGACTGCACCCAGGCACGATCCAGTTTATCGATGAGATCGTTGATGATACCCAGTTGCACCTCGATCTTGCCTGAATACTCACCGCCCTGAAGAAGATTGAGCCCTTTTATCACCTGTATCGGGTTGCGAATCTCATCATTGAGGATCTGGAACTGTTCCATGTTGAGTTCGAGCTGGGCAAGACCGGCACGACGGATCTCCTCTTCCCGCTGTACCCTGAATGAGACATCATGGAAGTAAACAACGAGTGATGATACCTGCCCGTCGTCAATCTTGAGTGGGGTTATGGAGATATCAAACCATCTGCTCTCCTGGTCAGGCAGGGATATCTCCATGCTCCATGACCGGATATTCCCGTCAACGATAGACTCTCCGACCAGTCCAAGAAAGCCTGCATAGATCTCGTCTGTAAAGACATTCCTGATATCAGACGGGGGTTCGTTGCCAAGCCCGGGAAAAGCCGTCATACCAGCGGGATTGACATACGTGATCATCCAGGTGGGATCGATGACCAGGATCAGATCATCAAGCTGCTCTGCAAGCCTGCGGTATCGCTGCTCACTCTCCTGGAGAGACTGCTGAATGATCCTTCGGTCAGTGATATCAATAATATTCCCGGCAATACACCGGGAGTCCAGAAGTTTGATGGTAGTCAGGTATATCTCAAGATATATCTCCCTGCCATCCTTTCTGATTCCGGTACATTCAAAGTTGTGCGGCTGATCCACCCCCTCCATCGCTTTGGTGATGCTCTCCATGAACAACTCGCGATCAGAGGGGTGAATCAGGACGAGGGGATCCTTGAGTTTGAGCAACTCTTCACGGCGGTACCCGAAAATAGAACATATTCTGGGGTTTACGTACCTGAACACCGTCTCACAGAAGAGAAAGATCCCAAGGTTAGCCTCCTCCACCGGACTCTTATAAAACTCTTCAATGTGCCGCCTGTACCGGGCAGAACCGATAATCTCTGCAGCCATGATAAGGGTCTGAATCTCGATCGTAGATCGTCTCTGCTCCTGCTCATGGTCCTCGAAGACCAGATACCCGCACATCTGGGAGTTTGCATATATCGGAAGAATAAGAAGTGAAGCGAGACCTTCTTTCAGAAAGAACTCCCTATCCTCTTCAGACACGGTTGAGAGGTCACCTGAAAACGACCGGCTTGTGGTAAGTATAGTATGCCATTTCTTAGGCCAGTGAGATGGTGATCCCGGTTGCCTGTTCTCGATACGTGACCAGACAACAGAGACTTCGCAGCCTGATGCATCGGTCTCACAATCTATGATATTGACGATATAGACCAGATCAGCACCGGTCGCGACACCAAGCCGTCCGAGAATGTCACGGGAATCGATATGGAGGATCGTTCCTTTCAGAAACTGTTCGGCTGCATAACTGATGGCTTCGAGGACTGCATCCTTTCGTCTGACTGCACGGACTGCTTCCCGCTGGCTTACAAGGACCCGTACCTTCTTTGCAATATCCAGGGTCTGGATATCAAGTTCGTCTCCCTTGTTCTGGTAAAAGTCAGCCCCTGCATTCAGTGCCTCAATGGCGATCTCTTTGCTGTCCTCACCGGTCAGCATGATGAACGGCAGATCAGGGTACTCATGCTTGATGACCTTTAAAAAGTCGATGCCATTCATATATGGCATGGCATAATCAGAGATGACAGCATCAACCTGATGTGCCTTCAGATATTCAAGCCCGTCTTCTGCTGAAATGCAGGTATATACCGAAAATTCCTTGCTGGCTTCAAGAAATAACCGGAAGATTCTGCAGAGATCCTCATTGTCATAAACAAAGAGAACACGAATGATAGTTATATCCTGCACGACAATCCCCGGAAGTTCTGATGATATTATGTTTCAGTTTGCTGATAAAGATGCAGGGAGTACCACCGGACCGGTACATAAAACTGATCACTTCTGCTGAATATCCCGGAATGCACGGGTGAGATCAGCAAAATCAACCCTGCCATTCCGATTGAAATCAAATCTTGGGGATATATCGCTCTTTGAAAGCCAGTCGAAATTTCTAAAGAGCAGGACAAGGTCCTGCATGTCAGGTCTTCCATTCCCGTTCAGATCCTCAAATTTCCCGTCTTTGTTGGGATCTGACATCTTCTGAAGAATGGATGAGTCGAACTCAACCGGCGACGCAATGTCTGCCCGGTAATGGACTACCACCGGTGCGGTTCCGTTCTTCTCACTTCCGATGTCCATCTCTGCAACAGACTCAATCTGTGCCGAGTCAACTCCCATCGCCTGTGATGAGGCACTCACTGACTGATATGAGGCAGCCGTACCGTTCGTGGTAGACGTTCCGCCTCCAAAGACACAACTTGGATCAGTGGATGTATTGGTATTCCCGCTCACCTGCTTTACTGCTACAACCCTCTCCTCGGTCTGCATTGCATTTGAACCGTTCGCGTGGTAACTTACCAGCCGCTGTGATGAGGTTGTCTTATCTGCTGAAAGTGACCGGGTCTCTGCAAGGGTTCCTCCGTTGGTGAGAAGCGTGGCTGCATACACAGTTGTTCCTGCCCATTCGCTCTCTCCGGTGGAGTTTCTGCTGTCATATACATGTTCAGCAACTGTTCGCGAATTTACCATACCGGTCCCCTGGGTCTGTGCCTGAATAGTGGCACTTGTATCACCACGATAAACCCTGTTAAAGAGGTCGAAGAGGCCTGTAACCTTCGACCGGTCTGATGCCATGTTCATATCGCCTGGAGTTCCTGAACCGTAGGTGAATGAACTTCCGATGATGGCAGGACCTGATACATTTCCTGCAGGGCCGGACGTGTTTGCACTTACCGAGTACTGGATTTCTTCTGTTGATATCCGGGTCCTTGATGCAATCTGAAGGGTGTTTGCGGTGATGACATCCATCGATGCAGACGCAGTGAACGATCTGTTTGAACCGGTGCCGGAGTCACCAGATGCCAGAGCACATATGACATCAGAACTGTCATTAGAGCCCTTCGCTGTAGTAGTGATGATATTCTCGCTGGCAGCGAGATGACTGCCTGTAGATCCGGCATCATAACTGAGAACCTTCTGGGAGTCAACCGACCCGCTCTCCGGAGTCTTTCCTCCGGTTGAGACAGTCTTTGAAAGGGCCAGGGCTCCGCCATTGGTCATGGTTGAATCACGAAAGAGCTGGGCAGATCCATTCACGTACGGGTTTCCATACCCCTGTGAGAAAGTTGAACTGTCATGAACCATCCCGACTGTATCAATGATGGTTCCAACTGAAACTTCTGATAATACAGGGGAGACGAACAGAAACAAGCTACCTGCCAGTACAAGAAATGAAATCTGTATTGCCCGAAATAACGAAGGGCGGAGCATTATCGCAATTTTAGTATTGATATAAAAGTATAAAATAAATGTGATAAATTGCGCTAACGCAAAATTCAGGAATTATTACATGAATAGACGATGGATGGATAAATCCACGCCAGAATGTTAGGAACTAATGTCAAGGTAATGAAGCTCAGCCATGTGATGAGGATGATACCGCTCTTTTGCCTCTTTAAGTCCGGGAAGACCCATGTCACTCTCACGATTGATGAACTGGTACCGATCCTTCAGGAGTGCAGCGGTCTGGTAGTTTATCTCTTTGTATATTCCCTCACAGTCAGGCATTCCCTTCTCATAATGCACTACCGCTGTTCCGGGGTTGAGCTCCTCAAATATGGCAATCCCTCCGATCTCTCCATGAGGCTTTACCGCTATTCCTTCAAACCCGAGTTGATCAAAAACCTCAAGTGACTCCCAGAGCGCCTCTTTCTCATTCTTCAGAATTGTGTACTTATCACACTCTTTCCACTGACACCAGCGTTGTAAGAACTCCTTCACCTCATCAAAGTTCTCTTCAGTGACCGGTTCCACCGTTGACGGGCACTTCTTCCTGAACTTGTTGAGTTGCTTTCTGATCATCAGGTACTGCTTTCCTTCAAGATTCGCTAGATCCGACGTCTCATAGACGTAGTCAAAGAAGTCCCGGTCTTCCTTAAACTTCAGATCAGGCCTGACCTCCTGAACCCACTGGTACTGCCAGGGTTCAAGGACAAGGAACGGTGCCTGTTCACCGGTAGAGAGCGCAAGATCGATGACCGCATTGAGGACATCCGTGTTTTTCGGTCCGATGGGGCAGCGGAGTGAGGTGTATGAGTCAGTACTGCCTCTGATGATCAGGCACCCTTCCACAACCGCTATCTCGTAATGACCATAATGCCTCCAACAGTAACACGTTCCAAATGTATTCTCTGAGTGTTCAATCGGATATCGGGAGTAGATATCATCAAAGATCTTCTTGTCCTCGAGCGTAAGCGGGTGGAAATCATCATCGTCAAGTCTCATACTGACCATCCGGGTTCTGTGTTAAGAAGATCAGGCCGTTATCACTGATAAAACCTGATTTTTCATAGAACGACTGAGTGTCAGGTTCGGCAACAAGGTAGAGAGAAGAGAGCCCGGCTGCTTTCGCCGCCTTGATTAAAAAATCCAGAATCCCGGCTCCGACATGCATACCCCTCATCTCTGTGAGAACACAGAGATCATGGATGTATCCGATTGAGACACGGTCTGAAATGATTCGACCCATCGCAACAGCCCTTCCTGTTCCGGTATCAATCCCCACTGCAAAGATGAAACTTCCTTTAATCAGGGGGGCAATACCTGAAGGATCATAATACTCCCTCCACCATCCTGCAGACTGATAGAGTGCAATGATATCATCATCATTCCATCCCGTAACTACCTGATAGGTCACTGGCGCTGTAGTCATGGATCCTACATAAGTACTCTTGGTTTCTTCTCTGATCAAGATGGTTCTTTTGATTTCATGTAATCTATCTGAATAGAGGGTTCATGAATTTCGGATTCTCTATATGGGTTCAGAGAAAACTATACAGACAGGATCAGATATATGGAAATCCGACGTGTGCAGATGACGGGGGGCTCATCCTATGTCATCACCCTTCCGAAGAACTGGGTTGAATCACTGCATATTAAAAAGAATGATCCCCTTGGCGTCCTCATTCAGCCGGACGGGACATTGATGGTCACCAAGAATATTAATGGTGACCAGATTCAGAGGATCAAGGAGATCACCGTTGATCAGCAGACCGAACCAGATTTTTTCCTTCGCCTTCTCATCGGAACATACATCGCAGGCTACAGCACCATCAGGATAACAACCAAAGACAGAATTCCCGGACAGATCAGAGTCAAACTCCGTGAGTTCTCAAGTATGGTGATAGGGCCTGAGTGTGTTGAAGAGACCGATCAGTCCATCCTGCTCAAAGATCTTCTCAATCCCCTAGAGATGCCTTTTGAAAACTCATTAAAGAGGATGTTCGTGATCGTGAAGGGGATGCATCACGATGCCATCGAAGCGATGCTCAAGGATGATCCCGACCTTGCAGATGATGTGAAGGACAGAGATAACGATGTTGACCGGCTCTTCTGGCTGATCGCACGTCAGACCAACATGATCATGCAGAATATCCATCTCTCCCGGAAGATGAACACAACCATCGTCCGGATGCTGCCCCATTTCCAGGTAGGGAGGATCATGGAGCGGGTTGGAGATCACGGGGTGCGTATCGCCCACAATACCAGAAAAATATCATCAAGCGATGTAGGACCTGAAATATCAGCACATATACAAAAAGCATCTGACGCGGCGATCCAGGTGTTTGAGAAGAGTGTCGAGGCCTTCTTCACCCATGACCTGAAAAAAGCCAACCGGATGATCGAGTCCATTCATCACCTGGAAGAGAATTACAATCTCATCAACTCAGAGATCCTCTCACTCCCCACCACTGTTGCAGTTCCGATCCGCAACATCACCGACAGTATCAGGCGAACCGGGGAGTACTCGGCAGACATCGCAGAGAATGTCATCAACTATGAGATGATGATAGAAGAGAACTGATTCAGCACAGAATTACAAAAAAGGATTAGATCTGTTCCATATCCCTGAGCAGACTCTTCACATCGATCCAGATGATCAGCTGGGTCAGTTCCTTCTCCTTATCCCTGGTCTTCTTCTTGATGATACCCATGATATGGGTTCCTTCGTCCCCTGATGTTGCTGTTTCATCAACCTGGCCTGCTGTATACGTCGACACCGTGAGCACATCATCAACCATGATCCCGATCTTGGAGTTTGTCATCCGGTCATCAAGCACAATGATCCGTGAATCCTCTTCACTGGCGGATGATTTCGCTGTTATTGCGAGCTGCTGCTTGAGATCGATGATTGTGGTGATCTCACCCCTGAGGTCGATGATACCCTTGATATATGACGGACTATTTGGAAGACGGGTAATCCGTGAGTATTCTACAACTTCCTTGACATCAAAGAGATCTATTGCGAAGTGATCCTCTCCGAGAAGGAACTCTACCACCTGAAAGGACTCTTCTGCTGATTCACCATGCCCGGCACCACGAGAAGGTGACGAACCCGTGCCAGGAGTGACGATACCAGTCTGGTCTTGTGATGCAGTGCTCAGGGCATTGCCAGCCATATGAACAAATTACTCAGGAAGAATAAAAAAGCATCCGGGTCTGAACCAACGGCATGAGGATATGAGTACTCAAAAGAGAAGAGAAAGGTCTGATCAGCCACAGAAGATACACGGGCCGATGTACAACGTCCCCACATTGATATTGTTTGATTTATCCAGTTCAGGCATACCTTCATCGCAGTCTGTCATGAACGAACAGGGATCAATAACCGAGTAGAGGAAGTACTCTCCGTTGGTGAGATCAGACGGGATAATGACCTCTGTGGTGTTTGTCTTCTGCTCCAGCGGACAGATCGAATCCAGCCTCCATACACCCAGATACCTGGCAGTTGCCACATCGAACTTCTGGTATGGCGAGAGGTAATAGGCTACAGCAACATCGTTTGCACACCCTTTTCCTACGTTGGTGATCGTATCAGTAATCGGTACAGTCTCACCGGGCTGGGCTTTCGGCCATACAGTTCTGATATGTGTCAGATCCGGAATCGGTGATGCCGGATTATACCTTATGTTGATCGGCTGATTGCTGACCCAGGCGTTATTGTTTGTGTTCTTCTCCTGAACAGCTGATGTGACCGTGATCTTTTTGGCAAGGAAATAGAGGCCTGACCTCAAATCTGAAGGAACACCGAGAAGTTTCTGTTCGGTATTTGTCTGGTCAGGCTGTAGACTCATGACAGTCCTCCATCCAAGATGTCTGCCATTGGTCCCGTCGGTGTTTGGAGAAAGCAGGTACTCAATCCTGACAATATTTGCTTCAGCACCTCCGATGTTCTTCACAGAATCTGTCACTGTTAAGGAGTCACCGATGAACGCCTCAGCTGGCTGCTCAGTATCCAGTGTAAGGACATCCGGTCCCGCGTCCCGCACCGCCGGCGTTATCACTGATTCAGTGCTGGATCCGGATGATGAAGTGATCAGTATTGGATCCTCATTAAACCAGAACGTAGAGGGAGATCCTTCTCCGGTCATCTGGTCAACAGGAACAAAGGAGGTGAAGAGGTAGTATGATCCTGCCCCGATGTCACCAGGGACATTCAGGGCTCCGGAGATCTCCTGTTCACCTGTCTCTTCATAATCAGGAATCGATATCGTTCCTGCCGGAATCAGCGATGAGTCAGGCCGGGTCTGTTTTGATAGGAAAAGACTCACAGCCCCGGGCCCGCCAGCACTGTTCGTGGTATGATTTACAATCACCGTGACCGGTACCTCAGTTCCTGCACCTGCAGTGGAAGGAATAATAGTTCCGATCCCTTCCACCCCGGCATTTCCATTCTCTGTCACAAGAATCGGGGCTTTTGACCACTGGATGTTGTCGGATGAAACCTCACCGGTCACATCCTGAGTGGGATCGATCCATCTCATCAGGTAATAGGTCCCGGGTTTTGTTTCCGGTGGAATTGTAAAGGTTGTATTCCCGTACTTCTGTGCTCCGGCCTTCAGGCCATCCACATGCCATGTACCGATAAGAATCCGGTTATCCACCTTCTGATCAGCAGAAAGAAAGTACTGGACATCAAACGGGCCAGCCGGGTCGGATCCACTATTCCGGATAAAATCCTGAAGTTCATCAGAAGTTCCTGATGAGAGCGATGTAGGGATTATGATCCTGGTTCCTGAAATATCAACCCCGGTTACAGCACCAACTGTAGTGATACAGAGACAAAAAACAATAATGAGAGCGATTACGGACACACAGCCTGTCCGCAGAGAATTGCTTCGCATAGCTTCCCTATCTCCGGAATGGCACAAAAATCTTCTGTTCTGCTGTGTCCAGTCGAGTAAGTCAGAATTCTGGGATATGACAAATGCCTGAAAAAGGGAGTGTAATTATTGATGGCGACGATATGCCAGAAGCAGGCATGCTACCAGCACTGCACCAATTGCTGCTACAGGTGAGAGAGGAGACTTTGCCTTATTCAGACTATTGACCAGCATATCGCGATCTGACTTAAACTTTGCCTGATCGGGATCGAGTTTGATTGCAATATCATACGCAGCAAGGGCCTCGTCATTCCTGCCAAGGAGGGCAAGAGCTGTGCCCTTATTATCGTACGCGATAGGAGATTCAGGAGCAAGTTCGATAGTCTTGTCCCAGGCCTGGATCGCCTGTTCGTACTGCTCCATACCGGCATATGCAAGACCAATATTATACCATGCATTTGCCGAGAGAGTTGGATCAGCTTCAGCCGCTTTCTGCCATGCACTGATAGCCTCAACAAACGATGAGTTGTCGAAATGTGCACTTCCTATCTCAAACCACTCTTCTCCGGTCTCTGCATAGGCCGATCCCACCAGAGCGAAGCAGAGTATAATCAGAAGAATCGCCTGATATCTCATCTGCATCCTGATACCCGTAAATGTTCGTCAGTTATCATAGTTAAGATTCGCCTTGACCATACGATCAGAGATGTCTCAGTTTCCGGTTAATCTTCTCAAAGAAGTTCTGCCCTGCATCAACAAAGAGGGCAGGCATGGGTGAACGGATAATATCGATTGTACTCATCTCACCGATATGTCGGATAACCTGTCCGTCTATAACAAGCTTGGCGGGTTTTTCAGCCTCAAGGGTCACCCTTACCGTCCGGGATGAGTCGATGAGATGAGGACGGTTGGAGAGCATAAACGGTGCGAGAGGGACCATGAGAAAACCCTCCACCCGGGGATCCACGATCGGACCTCCTGCACTCATGGCATATGCCGTTGAACCGGTGGGGGTGCTGATGAGAAGGCCGTCAGCCCTGAACCGTTCAGCCACTACCCCGTTTATGTGGATCAGAAATTTGAGCATTTTAGCAGGACGATCGGTTACGATCAGAGCCTCATTGAGGGCATCGCCGACATACGTGCCATCAATGGAGAGAGAGATCCTCATCCTTGGCTCGGTTTTAACCGGGAGGGAGAGGTGATCGAAGAACCGGAACGCATCTTCAGGCTCCAGGTCTGCTAGGAACCCGACTTCCCCTCTGTTAACTCCGATCAACGGGACCTGAATCGGCATCAGTTGTGCTGTCAGGAGGATTGTTCCGTCCCCTCCGACAACCACAACAAGGTCAGGGGGAGCGGTCGGATCAAAAAGATCTCGCTGCTCCTGGTGAAGATTTTCAGGGCAGAACTGCACAGTATGCCCGATCTTTGTAAGGTGATTCCCGAGTTGATCTGCATAATCCCGGGTGCGTGAGTCCTCTATCCGGACAACCATCAGTATATTCATGCCATCACCGGAGGTACTCGATTACTTTCCTGTGAAGATGTCTGTTCGTTGCAATTAGGCAGGTACCGATAGTGACCTCATCAGCAAAAACGATAGAATGTCCTTCAAGATCTGTAACAAGTCCTCCGGCTTCTTCACAGATCAAAACCCCTGCGGCTGCATCAGTAACTCGAAGGGTTTTACGCAGATCCACAAATCCGTCAATTCTTCCTGCCGCCACATATGAGATCTCAAGGGCTGATGCCCCGAACTGCCTGAACCGGCGGATCTTCTGCATCAGGTTAAAAATGCGATCCTGCTGGAAGTGTTTGCCATAAATACTCATGGCACTGGTCTGCAGGTCAGAAGTTGGAGATACATGGATCTGAGATCCATTCAGAAATGCACCACTACCTTTCTCTGTAGTAAATGTCTCCCCGGAAGCAAGGTTCTGAACAAAGGCACGGAGGATTTTTCCTTCTTCTGCATACGCGATGGAGAGAGCGTAAAAGGGGATGTTCATGATCGCATTATAGGTCCCATCAACGGGATCCAGAAAAACGGTCCCCTTCTCCCCGCCTATTGATATATTACCGATCTCTTCGCTGATGAGGGTTTTGCACAATCCATGCTCTTTCAGATACGAGATGATGATATCTTCGGCTACCTTATCGATATATTTGGTGGGAGTCCCATCTGCTCCCATTCCGATAACACGTCCTCCTTCCTCTGTCCCGCAGAGTGGAATGATCTCATTTCTGACAGTTACAGCCATTAAATTACATGCTGAAAAGAAGTCCATGGATATCGCTACCAGGCATCCTGTTACGGTGTATTTATGTGTGGGTGGCTCGATACATATAATCAGCTTTTAATTAGGTGTTTTATGAAGGAACAGACTGAAGTAGGTAAACTGAAAGAGGGAAAATACTTGCTGGTTGAGGACGAGCCTTGTAAGATCCTCTCGATCAGTATATCCAAACCAGGAAAGCACGGTGCAGCAAAGGCACGTCTTGATGTAATGGGAATCTTTGACGGAGTCAAGCGCTCTATCGTCCAGCCGGTTTCAGCAAAGGTGTATGCACCCATCGTAGAGCGTAAAAACGCCCAGGTTATCTCGATCGCAGGAACCATTGCACAGCTTATGGATCTGGCTGACTTTGAGAACTTTGAACTTGCAATTCCGGATGAAATATCCAGCAAGATCGAGGTTGGAAAAGAGATTACCTACATTCAGTCGATGGATAAGCGTAAGTTCGATTAAATACTATACTCGTATGAAACACTTCAGGTGTTTCACTTTTTGTTCAGTTTTTATTAACAGGACTTCTATTACTCTTTACTCAGAGAAAAATTAGTACCTGATATCAGGCAGGGTTTTGAACTTCCATCCCGAAGGCTCTTTGACAAAGACAAGATCGAACGGAATGGTCTTTTCGACACCATTCAGAATCACTTTCAGACTCCCTCGTGCAGTTGCAGTATCTGCCTGAATGAGAGTGTTATCCTTCCCGATATTGCCCCTGACAAGGATATCGTCAACCACGACATCAGTAACCTTGACACCGGTAGCCCGGGTCTGCACATAATTCTGATAGATCTCCTGAGCTTTTTCCGGGGTTGTCAGATCGCCTGCAAGGTAATCTGTAATATTGGTGAAGTAGGTTACACTCAGGTTCTCATTGAATCCGGTAAAGAACCCACTCAGTTGTTTCTTGATCTCATTCTGCTCAAGAGTATACTTCTGATCAACTTTTGGGATATATGTGGTGTTCGTTTGTTCCGGGACCTTGATCTGGATATTGTATGAATCGATACTCTGTGTATCTATAGTGAATGAATAGTTACCGGGGCCATAGATTCGCTGTGTCCAGGGCCTTGGATCTTTTATAGTCTTCCATTTTTTATCCCAAGCATCCTTGTATTCATCTGAATCAAAATATTCCTGCTTTCCTTTCTCCTTCATTATTTTTTCTGCTTCGGCTTTATGCCTGGCTTCATCCCACTGGAGAGGATCGATACCTCCATTCGGTTTAATTACCAGAGGAGGAGAGGATGGATCATCTAAATTTGTCGCCGTAATTGTAATGTCAGGTTTTGTATAACCAACTGATTCCACAAGAGGTTGTCCAAAATAATCAGTAGTTTCCACATCAAATGGAGTTTCATCAGAGCCTGCAGTCCATCCTTCATCTTTTGGAGTTTTTGTTAATATTTTATCTGAACTAGGCTTAAACTCAGTATCACTTTCATTTTTTGTATAGGTATATTCCCATTGTTTAGTATCATTGTTAAACGTCTGTTCCCATTCATAAACCACCAATGGTTCTTTGTATTGGCGATTAAACTCGAATACATTTTTATCAGTATCTGCTGGAGTTGCAATGTGCGTCTGAAATGTTACTGAATACTGAACATCAAAATATCCATAAGGAATAGGTACAGATTGTATTTTCGCACTATTCACATTGCTAAAATTCGAATATACAACCATTGGTGTGATATTTTTTTCATTATCTTCAGGATAGGGCCTGCTCTTGAATATTGTTCCGGTAGGTTTCTCAGTAGCCTGAAGCGGGATCGGTTTCCCATCCCAGGTAGGAACAGGAGTAATTGGTGTTTTTACCACCACAGACCGACTTGTATTGTAAGTAACCTTGGTATCATTATCAACTATCTTAACAGTCCAGTTGCCTTCTGAAAGTGTTACATTATGAGCAGTAAGAGTTCCATTATCAAGAATTGATGAAAAAGTTTTAGTTACACTGTCATTGACAAAGGTGAAACTATTCATAGACCGGGTAAAATTTTTCCCTTCAATTATTACTGTAGATGTATTCCCATCAGCAGTAAGGTTTTGAGGATTAATTGAGGTCACTTTGGGAATACTGGTTATTCGTTTGACAGAGGTATTACCGAGACTGGTGTTGTTCACTTCAGTCTGATTACCACCGTTCAGCATTTTGGTGAGTTCATCAGGAATGAGTTGGACGGGTTTTCCGGTAACAAGTGGCTTAACATACATCGCCATGAAAAGCACGATGAAAATAGCCACAATAATAATAAGGATATCACGTTTTTCCATCAATGCCTCCGCAACGAGAGATAAACTCCCAGATTATGCATCTGGGAGATATTTCAGGGGTATCGAGATGGTAATCCTGTACTTCTCAAGTTGATCTGCTGTGATATTCAGGGAATATTCATGCCCACCTTCAAAGAACCTGCCTTCTTTCGGATCAGGCTCTTTCCCCTGTCTGTATACCATGCTCCTGATCGTCTTGTCAGGCTCTCCTGATACCCCTTTCTGAATAACATCCATCATGAAGACAGGCATTGAACCGGATGGAGTTATATTATACGCAATCTCCCAGTACGGGGTAGGAATCCTGAATGGTGCCGTGCTCCCGGTATATTTGCCGACAATATCAGCATATGTTATCATCTGCACCGCAGGCATCGGATTATCTGCATCCGGCTGCCAGGTGACCGGGGTCAGGGATGTAAGCGGCTTTCCAATCTCTGATCCAGTTTTTTGCGGCTCAATTTCTGTCGGTGTTGCTGATGCCTGAACCGCAGTTGGTTCTGGAGTGAGTACAATTTCAGTTGGTCCTGTGACAACAACCCCGGACTCTGCCGGCCCCTGTTCAACCGGTACAGATGGCGCAGGTGTCTCTGGTAATCCCAGATTTGGTGCCTGGTGGGTAAGCATAGGCTTTACCACGAGTGCAAGTATGAGAACCACAGCCAGTGCTGCCACTATGGCCAGGATATCCCGACGTTCCATTACGTAAATCCCCCTCTGTTATCTACTTGTGTGAGCATGGTATTTATATCGTAAAGAAATGCCACTGTCAGAATTGTCAGGGACACAAAGGGCAGTCGGGGATACCACGGATTTATGTTCTGATTCCTCCAATTAGTATACGAATCCCAGCAGAGATAAGGTCCCATTATGGTTGAGAACGATAATAATTCACCGGAATCATGCGATAATAACTGTTCTTCCTGTCAGCAGAGTTCTGGCTGTGGTCAGGCAAATAAACTTCCGCCTAAGGCAGATATTGACGTCAAGCACGTCATCCTTGTCCTGTCTGGAAAGGGTGGGGTTGGCAAATCCACGGTGGCTGTGAACCTTGCTTACGCCCTCTCCAACCATGGACGTCAGGTAGGACTACTCGATCTTGATATTCACGGACCAAATGTACCAAAGATGCTCGGGCTCGAAGACCACCAGTTGAGTTCTGAGGATAATAAGATCATACCAGTGCGGGTGACCGGTTCCCTTCAGGTCATCTCAATGGCATTTCTGCTTCCAGAAAAATCAGCACCGGTTGTATGGCGTGGGGCGATGAAGGCAGGTGCAATCAGGCAGTTCCTTGAGGATACAAAGTGGGGTCAGCTCGATTACCTTGTCGTCGATCTTCCCCCGGGAACCGGGGATGAAGCCCTGACTATCGCACAGATCGCACCAAATCTGCGTGGCGCAGTCATCGTCACCACCCCACAGGATGTTTCAACCCTCGATTCAACCAAGGCAATAACCTTCGTTGAGATGCTGAAGATGGATGTTCTCGGAGTCGTAGAGAACATGAGCGGTCTGACCTGCCCACACTGTGGTGAGGTCATCGATCTCTTCGGAACGGGTGGCGGTGAGCGGATCGCAAATGAGCATCATGTCCCGTTCCTCGGTAGTATCCCGCTCGACCCGGAGATGCGCAAGGCGGGAGATGAAGGTCGTCCGTTTATCATCAAACGCAAGGATGAGACTCCCAGCTGGAAGGCAATCAACGAGATCATGGAAAAACTCGTCAGTATTGTTGAACGGTGAGAATGGACTATATCAGAATCCTTTGCGGGAGGGAGGAGAAGATCCCTCTCTATGATCAGGTCGTATTATGTCTCGAGGACATCACACTCCTGCCTGACATGATTGAACCCATCTTTCGTGAAGCAGGGACGCTCAACGAGCAGCTTATCGATAAGTTCAGGTTCGGACTCCTCAGAGTACAGATATACTCAGAGATCCACCGGAATATGGACATGGAAGAGTCACAGAAGATGCGCTACGTTTCAGAGATGATTGAGCGTGCAATCTTTGGCGGGCTGTTTATCGAACGTGAAAATTACGTTTCCGAATAACTGGTGATCTCATGGACTGCAGGAATGAATTTTTTATCATCAGGATCCCTGATACGGGTTCTATCCATGAAGCGGTCGGGATTATCGCAGACACTGGGATTACAGTTACCCGGTGCCACTTCAACAGATCGATAGATCCCAAGACCGCTTTTCTTTCTGTCCGCGGTTCGTCTGACGGATGCCAGAATGCCACCCGGGCTCTGTTGCTCAAGGGGTACTTGCAGTCAGAGATCAGATACCCGAAGAGTGTCAGGTTCACCGTGATAGTCCCTGATATTCCAGGTACCCTGCATCGGATCCTGATGATACTGGATGAGTATAAGGCTGAGATAACCTCACTCTCCTTTGATAATAAAGGCAAGAATCCGGATCGTCTTCAGGTTGCAGTACGTGTTCATGATGTTTCCCTGACCGAAGAGTTACTCAGTGAAATACGGGTTCACTACGGACTCGAGGTCGATGGATACGACTGTGGTGATGATGAATCAGACGGCTGTCTCTTTTACCTGCGCTATGCCGAACGGGTCAGGGAGATCCTGGGTGATACTGCTGATCCGTACCTCCTGGATCTGCTCAATCAGTTCAGTCACATCGCCCAGCAGCTGACTGAGTACGGACAGGAGTACGAAGCAACACTGGAGCAGATCCTTCAGAACGGGCGACGGCTTGCAGAGACGACAGGAGAGGGATTCTTCGCTGATGTACAGAAGATCCAGGTAAACTCCTCGATCCGGCTGTACTGTTTCCAGCTCCCCGGAGGGGGGAGCATCTTTGTCATTGACACACCGACCGGACGCATCATGGTCGACACCGGATATGGGATCTATCATGATGATGTGATGAAGATGTTCAGACACTATGGCCTTGACGGAGCTCCCGGCTTTTCACGGATCATCATGACACACGGGGACACAGATCACTGCGGCGCGGCTGGATACTTTGATGTCCCGATCTGGACACATGAAGGGACATGGAATGTGATCAAGACCAACAACCGTGCATACGGAGCCTGTTCTGAAGATCTGGTCTATGAACAGGTCTACACCGTGATGATCAATCTCTTTGCCAGGATGCATCCTCCTGAAACGGTTAATCTCTTCCCTTCACCATCAGGAGAAAAAATCGGCGACTTCCCGCTCCTCTGCCGGTTCGAAGAGAACGGAGTCTCAGGAGAGATTATCGAGGGGTATGGAGGCCACCAGCATGGTATGGTATACCTTCTCTGCCAGGAACTCGGACTTCTGTTCACATCAGATACCATCCTCAACCTGAAACATCTCACACCAGACCGGAGCGAGTACAACGGGTTTGCAGTATACCTTGTCAGAAGCGTGAATGTAAATCCCGACCTGGTCAAGGGTGAGCGGAAAGAACTGATGAAGATCGCTATGGGCCTGGATGCCGAGATGCAGAAGGAAGGAAGGCACCTTATCATCTGCTGCGGTCATGGTCCGGTCTCCATCCTCGATAACGGCGATCTGATTCCGTACGGAACAATCGAATCATACCGCCACAACTGAATAATTCAAATACTTTTTTTGATCTTCTTCAGCCCGGATCACGCGGTATCCTGATGTATCTTCGAAGGTAATCTGTTTACAGGAATGAATCAGCATCGTGTGCAGGAGATGATGCGTCTCATAGCATCGCGGATCGACGCCATCGCCTCCCATTTATCAGACGAAGAGGTCTCTCGGTTCATCAAGGAACTCCTTGAGGCCAAGCGTATCTATGTGATGGGTGCAGGAAGATCCGGTCTGGTTGCCAAGGCATTTGCCATGCGGCTTATGCACCTCGGCATGATCAGTTACGTAGTTGGTGAGACGATCACACCGGCACTGCAGAAGGGGGACGTGATCGTTGTGCTATCCGGTTCAGGGAAGACCAGGACGATCGCCGAGATTGTGCAGACTGCAAAGGAGATTGAAGGGCGGATCTGTCTTATCACTTCAAACCCTGACTCTGTCATAGGCAAACTGGCAGACTCCTGCGTGGTTATCGAGAACTACCGTGACAAAGTACCGGACGAGAGTGTTGAGTTTGATATCAGGCAGATGCTCGGAGAACACCGTTCGTTTGCACCTCTTGGTACACTCTTTGAGACGGCAGCCATGACGTTCTGTGATGCGGTCATCTCCCGGCTCATGGAGATCACCAGCACAGACGAGGCAGAACTGAAAGGACGTCATGCCAACATCGAGTGATCAGATGAAACGCATCGCACAACGGGCACTCAATATTGAGATGTCAGGTATCAGGAAGTTTTTCCAGGCTGCAAAACCTGATTCGATCAGTATGGCCCTCGGCCAGCCCGACTTTGACACCCCTGATCATATCAAACAGGCAGCGATCAGGGCTATCAACGAGGGAAAGACCGGATACACCTTCAATGCAGGCCTTCCCGAGTTACGGGAAGCGATCTCAAAGAAGTTCAAGTCAGAGAACGGACTCAGGTATCATCCTGATCAGGTTATCGTGACAGCCGGAGCCGGGGAAGCTCTCTTCATCGCAATCCAGGCACTTGTAAATCCCGGTGACCGGGTGCTCATCACTGACCCGGGATTTGTTTCATACGAAGCCTGTACAACACTTGCCGGCGGTGTGATGGATCCACTCTCGCTGGACGGAAATCTCAACATCGATGTTGATGCTGCGATAGAGAAGATGACCGGGGCACGACTTCTGATCCTGAACTCCCCCTGCAATCCTACCGGCACGGTAGAGTCAGAGGAGACGATTCGTGCGCTGGTCGAGGCTGCAAATGATGCCGGGGTGACAGTACTATCTGACGAGGTCTATGAGCACTTCATCTATGATGCAAAGCATGCAAGTGCAGCACGCTTCGGCGAGGATGTGCTTACTGTCAATGCGACCAGCAAAACATACGCAATGACCGGGTGGAGGATCGGGTACCTTGCCGGACACCCGGATTATATTCAACAGTGTCTGAAGATCCACCAGTACTGCCAGACCTGTGCAACCTCCATATCACAGTACGCTGCATACGCTGCATATACGGATGACCAGACCTGTGTTTCCCGTATGCGTGATGAGTACAGGGTGCGGCGTGACATGCTCTGGAACGGCCTTCACGATCTCGGGTTTGATTTCATGTCTCCGGGAGGGGCGTTTTATGCCTTTGTCCCCATGGACATCGAGACAACAACAAAGATCCTGGATGCAGGAGTGATTGTGGTTCCGGGTGATGCATTCGGGAAGAATGGATCAGGATATACAAGATTCAGTTACGCAACCTCACGGGAGAATATCACAGCAGCACTTGAGCGAATCAGCACGGTAGTCAGGTGAACTCATCATGGTTTATGAATTACTCAAGAAACTCTCGGATGCCCACGGGGTCTCCGGGTTTGAAGATAACATCAAGGATATCATCAGAAAAGAACTTGCAGGACATGTGGATGAGTTCAGAGAAGATTCGCTTGGTAACCTGATCGCGGTCAGGAAGGGTTCAGACTTCTCTGTGATGATCGCATCCCACATGGATGAGATCGGGATGATGGTCCAGTATATCGATGAGAAGGGATTCATCAAGTTCGTGGGTATCGGCGGCTGGTTTAACCCGAGCATGTACACACGCAGGGTGATCCTTCACGGCACCCGCGGACCTGTTACCGGTGTTCTCGGTGGGAAACCTCCACACATCATGACCCCCGAGGATCGCAAGAAAGAGATCAAGATCGATGATCTCTTCATTGATATCGGTGCGTCCTCAGCAGATGAGGTTGCTGCGCTCGGGATCGAGATCGGAACCCCTGTCACGATTGAGCAGGAATTCACAAGACTTGCCGGGGACCGGGTCTCGGGCAAGGCACTTGACAACCGGGTCGGGGTTGCTGTCCTTATCGAGACAATCAAGCGGATGAAGACCCCGATGACCGTCTACGGTGTTTTTACCGTGCAGGAAGAGGTTGGCCTGAAGGGTGCTAAGGTGAGTGCATTCGCCCTCAATCCAGATATCGCCATCGCAACCGATGTCACAATCCCTGGAGATCATCCGGGAGTCAGCCGCAAAGATGCATCCCCTGAGATGGGGAAAGGCCCGGTCCTGGTTCTCGCGAGTGCAGCAGGACGCGGACTGCTCGCAGACCGGCGTCTCACCGCATGGCTCCGGAGTGCCGGTGACAAAGCAAAGATCCCGTACCAACTGGAGGTAGGAGAAGGCGGTAACACCGATGCAACGATCATTCATCTGGTTAGAGACGGTATTCCGAGCATCCCGTTTTCTGTTCCGGCCCGGTATATTCACTCACCTGTCGAGATGGTAGATCTCGCAGATGTAAACAATGCCATCGAACTTCTGGTCGAAGCACTCAAGAAGAAACCAAAACTCTGATCTTTTTTATAAGGCCGGTTGAACACCGGTTTCGTAATTATTTTCCCATCATATGCTGATTCAATGCTATGAGCGGCCATACGATGCCGGGTATTGTCTCAATAACTGTGATATGTTGTATTAGTTTACTACTTCTTTCAGCGGTCACAGCTGATCTGATTCCTCTCCCGTCATTTGGAATTCCAACACAGGATACGGTTCCCGTCTATGATGCAGCCCAGTATCAGACACAGACCTCCGTGGAGAAAGAGGATGTCATGCCCGGGATGACCATGTATGTCCAGCGTCCCTACGGGTACATCAAGAGTACCCAGACAAACCAGGCAAACCTCTCTATCGTCAAGACAGAGATAGAACGATACTCCAAATCCAAAGCGGTGATCAAAGGGGAACTTAGAAACCTTGATGATAAGACGATCGACCTGGTTGTTCTCACCTTCAACCTCTACAACGCAGACGGGGACCAGATCGGAAATGCCTATGCATCAGTAGATTACCTTGCACCCAAATCCACATGGAAGTTTGTCACCGATCCCATTGAAAGATCTGATTTCCAGTTCGAGCAGTACGGATCGATATATGTGGGAGTATTCGGATGAGAAGCATCGCCTTATCCAGGTGATACCTAAAAATGGTAGGAAAGATTAAGGACAGAAAGGCTGTAGTTTTGTAACTACCCGCCCTACCTGTTTTATTGAAGTCCCAAGATAATTATCAGGGTTAAGAAGTTTTTCAATCTCCGATGCAGGAATAAATCTGGTCACTTCGGCTGTCTGTGCAAGCAGGCTGGCTAGGGACTGCTCTGCTGCAAGTGCCTCCATGCTCTTCACCCTGATGATCTCGTGTGCCTCCTGTCTGGCCATTCCCTTCTTTGTCAGTTCGATCATGACCGATTCAGCCATGTTGATCCCATGCAGGAACATCAGGTTCTTCCGGATCCGATCCGGTTTTAAAACAAGTCCTTCGATAACGGTGGTCATCAGTTTGATGATGTGATCGCAGAGAATGGTTGCTTCAGGGAATAAAATCCGCTCAGGTGATGAGTTGGTCAGATCACGCTCATCCCAGAGGGTATTGTTCTGGAACGCTGGTTCAACCGATGAGCGGACGATCCTGGCAAGTCCGCAGACCTGTTCTGATCGGATCGGATTTCTCTTGTGCGGCATCGTGGATGATCCGACCTGTTTGGCACCAAATGCCTCCTCGACCTCACCGATCTCTGTCCGCTGCATGGAGCGGATCTCAACGCCGATCTTATCAAGACTGGTGGCGACATTTGCCAGGAAACAGAAGTACTCTGCGTACCGGTCACGCTGGATCACCTGGTTCGAGACATCAACGCTGCCGATCCCGAGGAACTCCATCATGGATGCCTGAACCTCAATTCCATGATCACCCATGGCGGCCTGGGTTCCCACCGCACCGGTCATCTGCCCGACACAGACCCGGGGGATCATCTGTTCCAGCCGCTCGATATGCCGTGCGATCTCGCTTGCCCATATTGCAAACCTGAGCCCATAGGTGGTCGGAACGCCGTGCTGCCCGTGTGTCCTGCCGATACAGACGAGGGTTTTTGTCTCTTCTGCACGGGAGAGAAGAGCTTTGAGGAGGTGACGGAGTTTGGTATTGAGTATGGCAGTTGCATCTTTGAGTTGCAGCCCGGTGGCAGTATCAAGGATATCGTTAGATGTGGCACCGTAATGCACCCACCTGCCAGGCTCACCACAGACCTCGGAGACTGCCCTGACGATGGCCATCATGTCGTGATGGATCTCATCCTCGATCTCCTTTGCCCGCTGAAGGCTCGCGCCTGATGCAGTTGCAGCGATCGCGTCAGCAGCATCCATTGGGATCATTCCTGCCTTTGCCTCTGCCTGTGCCAGGGCAACCTCTGCATCAATGATACGGCGGAACCTGTGTTCCTCTGTCCAGACAGCCTTCATTTCAGGTGTCCCGTACCTGAATTCAATCGGGTGTATTGCCATTGGTTACATGTCTCTTCCGGGAGCTTGTAATAGATTCGAAGATAGATCAGGATACCACCCGCTTTCGCATAACAGCATCCACTTGCTAGAACAGTTGTATAAAAGAGCGGGATTATAATCGCGGTAGTCTGGTTTGTAAATTGTTTTCAGTCAGAAGAGTCAGTCTGTCGGGAAATTGTATCAGAGATCCCCCTGATAATTCCCCCTATCCCGGTTGTTCCGGAGGGAAAGGAGAGGGGGAACTTCTGGATCTGGTATGTTTCTCCATCGAAATTATCCTGAATAAACACTGGCTCTTTCTGGTTCAGGATTGTTTCATCAGAACTCCGGGACATGAGAGCTAAAGAATGAGGGAGAAGTTCTTCATCGGTCTTCCCCACTGCATCCTGAACTGAAGAGAGTCCGAGATACTTCTGATATGCTGTGTTGATGAGCAGGTATCTGAGGTCCGGACCCTTAATGTAGGCAATGTCGGGAAGTGCGTTCAGGAAGGCTACAAGGTGCTCTTCTATCTGCAGGGCATGACGTTCTGCCTTCGTGCGGCGGACCAGGTGACTGACGGCATTCGCAAGTTCGGTGAAGATAGTCCTCGGATCACCACCTTTCTGGATATAGAAGTCGGCACCATTATTTAGTGCCTCTATTGCGACCTCTTCTCTCCCTTTGCCTGTAAAGATGATGAATGGAATCGTGAGATCGTACTCACGGACCAGTTTCAGAAATTCGATACCGTCAATATCGGGCATATCATAGTCGGAGATTATGGCATCATACACTGATTTTTTGAGAAGATCGAGTCCTTCTTCGGCAGAAGTAGCGATCTCCACATCCAGGCCAGCCTCCTCTTTAAGATAGAGCTGGGTAAGAGTGAGCAGAGACGGCTCGTCATCAATGTAGAGAACCAGGGTCATGTGTTAATACATGAGATTCTTGTTCTGAAGCTATGTATGTATTCTGAACTGATCACTCCGGTTCAGAACAGAAGTTCATACCCGGTTGACATATCAAAGGACCAAAAAAAGGTGATTGGTATTATTCAGGCAGATGTTGTATTGGTGGATGGTGATGTATTAATGGATGCATTGACCAGGTGTTCATCGATTGCTGATGTATTAATCTTGCTGTGCTCAACAAGATTTGAATCAAAATCCGATGTGTTCACGGCAGACGCATTGATCAGGTGATTATCAAACTCGGTGGTATTGATCTTGCTGTGTTCAGTAAGGTTGGAGTCAAAATCCGATGTGTTTACAGACGCGTTGATTAAGTGATTATCAAACTCAGTAGTATTGATCTTGCTGTGTTCAACAAGATTTGAATCAAACTCAGACGTGTTAATTGTGCTGTCTGCAATCAATCGCTTGTCAAATTCAGAAGTGCTCAGTCCAGTCTCTGCATTTACACAAACAATCACAAGAATCAAAAGAATCGAGATGCCGATAAATGCCTCTGTTAATTTCATATTCTGTACCAGTTTCTCCTATAACATCAAAATAGTATTGAGGCATAAAAATTTCTGAACAGCCCGGAGATCTCAGGAGATGACAATCCTGATCATCGTCTTACACGAGAACATCATCAATAACAGAAGAGTCATTTCCTGTGAAGAATAGACTTCCCAACCAGGTTTGTAATATGCGAGGGAAGGGATTCGAACCCTTGAATTCCTGCGAAACCGGATCTTAAGTCCGGCCCATTTGGCCTGGCTTTGGTACCCTCGCACGTATCAGCTTAGCATTCTATCAGAAGGCGAATAGAAACAGCGCCATTCAGGCATTATCTGTCTGGTATGTCTCACATAATTCTCCCTGAAACTATATAATATGCCATCTGCACAGCCATTTCTCCTTCTCTATCCGGCTTCTTATCCTCACAGGCTTGTGCCTGCGATAGTATAGAGATCCGCAGAATTCACGAACATACTATATATGGTGATCCTCCACCTTTGAGAAGACAGATGGAACGACGAGGCTGGGTAGAACTCAACGGGACCGTGCTTTCAGATGAGGAAATATCCCACATTCTAACCGGAGACCAGGAGAAGATCTCACTGTTTGGTGGAGAATTCTTTCTGAAGTGGGATACCTGCAGTGCACGTGATCACTTTGGTATTATGCCAGGAGACTGCCCGGCGGGATCAATCTGGTGTAACGGAAAGAAGATCAATGCGGTAGAGCCATTATCTCGATCACCAGATCTCAACACTGCTATTGTTGACTCCATCCGCATGAGATCTGGTGAGGGAGTCACTGCCCTCTCCGGAGGAGTGGACTCGGCCCTTGTTGCAGCAGTTGCACAGCGCCCCTGTATATCAGTAGGAGTTCATGACTCGCATGATCTGAAACGTGCTGCCCAGGTAGCCAGGGAACTTGATCTCCCACTTGAGATCAGGACAGTAACACCTGATGAGATCGAGGCGACACTGCCGATTGTGCTCAGTCTTCTCCTGGACCCGACACCGGTGGACCTTGCCATCGCAACCACCCTCTTCTTCGTGACAGAGACAGCCCGGAATGCCGGGTATGAACGTATCCTCACCGGACAGGGGGCAGACGAGGTCTTTGGCGGATATTCCCGGTACCTGGGAAGAACAGAGGAGGAACTTGCGTCAACCTTCTCATCAGACTTTGCATCGTTATCCAGGCAGGGGCTCAGGGATCAGACCATCGCCGGGTATCACAATACCTGGCTCTCGATGCCATACTTAGACATACGGGTGGTGTGCGCTGCGTCGGCAATACCTGTTACCGAAAGGGTAAGTGAAGGCATCAGAAAAAAGCCGCTCCGGGAGATTGCTGCTCGATATCTCCCGCATGAGACGGCCTACTATGAGAAGAAGGCAATGCAGTATGGAACCGGGATCTGGAAAGAGATAAAACGTCTTGCAAGGCAGAACGGTTATCAGAACTCAGTTTCAGATTACATGCACCATATCAGGAAGGCATAAAAATCCATGGTACTATCAGAAGACGTCAGAAAGATCGCTAAACTAGCCGATGTCGGAGTTGATGACGGCGAACTTGAAGAGTTTACATCACAGTGCTCAGATATTCTCACCTATTTCGAGATGCTCGATGCACTACCCCAGGGAGCAGGCATCGACCGTGGCCTTGTAAATATATTCAGAGAAGACGAGGTCACTGAATCACTGAGTCAGAAAGAAGCCCTCAGCAACGCTGCCGAGACAGAGGACGGATACTTCAAAGCACCGAGGGTGATGTGAGTGAGCCGGTCTCTCAACTTCTCTGTTTCAGATACGATCAATGCCTTCATCACCACCATTCCGGAAGTATCATACGAAGACGGGCCGCTGAGCGGAACAACCGTTGCAATAAAAGACAATATCTCAACCCGCGGTGTGGAAACAACCTGTGCATCAAAGATTCTGAAAGGATACATCCCTCCCTATGATGCCCATGTTGTAACCCTCCTCAAGGAAGCAGGAGCCGCAATTGTCGGAAAGACAAACATGGATGAGTTCGGAATGGGGACGACAACCGAGAACAGCGCATTCGGCCCCACACTCAATCCATGCGATCCGGCAAGGGTACCGGGAGGATCATCTGGTGGATCAGCTGCAGCGGTTGCTGCCGGATACTGTGATATGGCACTCGGTTCTGATACCGGAGGCTCAATCCGGTGCCCCGCTGCCTTCTGTGGGATCGTCGGACTGAAGCCCACCTATGGCCGGGTGTCCCGGTACGGTCTTATCGCATACGCAAACTCCCTTGAACAGATCGGTCCGATGGCAAAGGATGTTACCGGCGTTTCACGTCTCTTCTCGGTGATTGCCGGTCACGATAAGCGTGATTCAACCTCGGTTGACAGGCCATACACTCACACTCCAGACCCCTCAATTAAAGGACTGAAGATCGGTCTCCCATCCGAATTCTTTGGTGAGGGCGTCGATCCAAAGGTTGCAGAGTCGGTCAGGAATGCAGTCAATACTTTGGAGAGAGCTGGAGCAGAGGCAGTGCCCTGCTCTATGCCATCCATGAGCCATGCACTTGCTGCTTACTACGTTATTTGTACAAGTGAGGCTTCATCCAACCTAGCACGGTTCGACGGGGTCAGGTACGGACCCGGTGGCGATCTCAGGAAGAGCTGGCACGAAGAGTTCTCTGACCGGAGACAGGAGCGGTTCGGAAAAGAAGTCAGGCGAAGGATCATCCTCGGAACCTTCTCGCTCGCAGCAGGATACTTTGGCAGGTACTATCAGAAGGCCCAGACAGCACGCCAGATGGTTCGTGATGACTTTAACAGACTTTTCAAAGATGTTGATCTAGTTGCAGGACCTACAATGCCCTCGATTGCATTCAGACTGAAGGAGAAGTCTGATCCTCTGCAGATGTACCTGTCAGATATTCTGACCGTTCCTGCAAACCTTGCAGGCGTTCCGGCCATATCTGTGCCCTGTGCTAAGGTGGACGGGATGCCAGTCGGTCTTCAGCTCATCGGACGGCACTTTGAGGACGAGAAGGTTATTGATGCTGCGTTTGCATATGAGCAGGAGGCAGCCTGATGGAGCACGACGACGTCATCATCGGTCTTGAGATTCACTGTCAGCTCAATACCAAGTCCAAACTCTTCTGTGGATGCTCAACAGACTTCAGGGATGACGAACCCAATACCCATACCTGTCCGGTCTGTCTCGGTCTGCCGGGAAGCATGCCGGTTGTCAACAAGAAGGTTATCGAGTTCGCGATGAGGGTTGCCAAGGCCCTGAACTGCACTGTTCTCAAGGAGTGCGACTTCTCGCGAAAGAACTACTTCTACCCAGACCTCAACAAGGCATATCAGATCACCCAGTATGACCGCCCACTTGCCGAGTGGGGAAAACTTATGATCGAGGGTGAAGACGGGGAGCGTGACATCAGGATCACCAGGATCCATGTGGAAGAAGACCCGGGCCGGTCTGTTCACATGGGAACCACTGATCGCGGTAAATACACCCTTGTAGACTACAACCGTGCAGGAATACCACTGATCGAGATCGTCACCGAACCAGATCTCAGGTCACCGAAAGAGGCACGACGGTTCCTGAACAAACTCCGTGCAACCCTTGAGTACCTCAACGTCTTCGACAGCGAGAAGGAGGGATCGCTCAGGGTTGATGCCAACATCTCTCTCAAGGGATCGGGGCGCGTTGAGGTCAAGAACATCTCCTCGTACAAGGGTGTTGAGAAGGCGCTCACCTTCGAGATCACACGGCAGCGGAATGTGATCCGTCGTGGACAGGTTGTTGCAAGGGAGACCCGTCACTTCGTGGAGGCACGGGGGGTTACTACCTCATCGCGTAGCAAGGAAGAGGAGAACGATTACCGGTACTTCCCTGAACCTGACCTCATGCCGATGCAGGTTGCAGACTGGGTTGAAGGCATCATTCTCCCCGAACTCCCGGATGCACGACGCGAGCGGTTCATGCAGCAGTATGGCTGTTCACTCGAACATGCCCGGACCCTGACCGGTGGTCTCAAACTAGCCGAGTTCTACGAAGAGGTTGCAAAGACCGATGCCGGACTTGCAGCAACATGGACAGCAGATTACCTGCTCGGTGAGCTTAACTACCGTGACTTTTCCATCGACGCAATGCCCGCAGAACACTTTAAAGAACTCATCACTCTGCTCAAAGCGGACACCATCACGGATAAGAGTGGTGTTGAGATCCTGCGAACCATCCTCGACCAGGTAAAGAACGGTGAGAAACCGGAGATGCCGGCAGCCATTGTCAACCGACTTGGCCTTGCAAAGACCGGTGGTGACGAGATAACCGGGATGGTCAGAGAAGTGATCGCCGAGAATCCACAACCTGTAGCCGATTACCATGCAGGAAAGGGGCCGGCATTAAACTTCCTGGTCGGCCAGGTTATGAAGAAATGTCGTGGCCGGGCAGACCCCGGTCACCTGAACGCCCTCCTCAGGGAAGAACTTGACAAGATGCAGGGCGGGGCTTAAGCAGAGGGCTGGGATATCATCATGCATCTGATCATTGCGGAAAAGAATATCGTTGCGAATCGTATCGCACAGATACTTGCCGGGAAGGAGAAGATATCCCAGAAGAAAGAGGGAGGTGTCAACCTCTACCAGTTCAACGACACTGCTACAATCGGACTTCGCGGTCATGTAGTGGAGATCGATTTCGTTGAAGGGTACACCAACTGGCGATCAGAGACTCATCCTCCCAGATCACTCATCGATGCCGGCGTGCTCAAACGCCCGACAGAACCCGCAATTGTGAAACTGGTTCAGAAACTCTCAAAGAAGGCTGACCGCGTCACGATTGCCACTGATTTTGATACAGAAGGGGAACTTATCGGCAAAGAGGCGTTTGAACTCGTCCGGGCAGTCAACCCGAAGGTTAAGGTAGACCGGGCAAGATTCTCTGCCATCACACCGGAAGAGATCAACCAGGCCTTCTCGAGCGCCTCTGAACTCGATTTTGATCTTGCTGCAGCTGGTGAGGCACGCCAGATCGTAGACCTGCTATGGGGTGCCTCACTTACAAGGTTTATCAGCCTTGCCGCCCGCCGTGGAGGAAACAACATCCTCTCAGTGGGAAGGGTTCAGAGCCCGACCCTTGCGATGATCGTGGATCGTGAACGCGAGATCGAGGCTTTTGTTCCTGAACCATACTGGGAACTCTCGCTCGACACAGAGAAGGGTGGCGAGGAGTTCAGTGCCAGGCATATCAACGGGAAGTTCACCGATAAAACCCTGGCAGATACCGCATATGCTGCAACAAAAAAGCCTCTCAGGGTCACCGATGTAAAAGAGGGAACCAGGAGCGATAAGGCACCGACCCCGTTCGATACAACAGGGTTCATCGTTGCAGCAGCAAGACTGGGACTTTCAGCGGCCAATGCGATGCGGATCGCTGAAGACCTCTATATGAACGGATACATCTCGTATCCAAGGACTGACAACACAATCTATCCGCCATCACTGAATCTTGAGTCGATCCTCGACACCCTCTCAAAGACGCAGTTCAGCAAAGAGGTTGCATGGGTCAGGAAGAACAGGCGGAAAACCCCGACCCAGGGCAAGAAATCTTCGACCGATCACCCGCCTATCCACCCGGCCGGGGTTGCCACTCCAGAACAGCTCGGTGAGAACTGGAAGGTGTATGAACTGGTGGTGCGCCGGTTCCTGGCAACACTCTCACCAGATGCAGAATGGATGACGATGAAGATCAACCTCACCGCATCCACAGAGGGGTACACCTCAACCGGGAGCAGGCTCAAAGAGGCAGGATGGAGGACGGTTTATACCTACTCCGATGCCAAAGACTCGATCCTGCCGGTTGTTAAACCTGGTGAGGAACTGCCTATCAAGGCTGTCAACCTTGAGGAGAAGCAGACTCTCCCCCCGCCGCGGTATTCACAGAGTAAACTTATCCAGGTGATGGAGGAGCTCGGGCTCGGGACTAAGTCTACAAGGCATGAGGTTATCCAGAAACTTGTTGGCAGAAAGTACATTGAGGGGAATCCGCTCAGACCGACGCTTGTCGGTAGAGCCGTAACTGAGTCGCTCGAAGGGCATGCTTCAGAGATCACCAGTCCTGAAATGACCAGCACGCTCGAGGCGGCGATGGAGGAGATCAAGGTCAAAAAGCAGTCACGCGACCTTGTTGTCTCTGATTCGCGGACCATGCTGCACAAGGTCTTCGACGCACTGGAACCGAACAGCGAACTCATCGGCAGGGAGATCATGGACCAGACCGATGAGGAGCTGACCATCGGACCGTGCCCGATATGTGGTAAAGATCTTCGCATCAGGCGTAAGGGTGTCTCCCAGTTTATCGGGTGCACCGGATACCCCGACTGTACTTTCAACATAAGCCTCCCGAGTTCAATGTGGGGAGGGGCAGTCAGGACCAAAGCGGTCTGTGAGATCCATCACCTCAATCATGTCAGCCTCATCGCCAAGGGAACACGTCCCTGGGAGATGGGATGTCCTCTCTGCCAGCTCATCGCCCAGCAGAAGGATATCTTTGCGATGATTCCGTCCATGACCGATGCCATGAGGGAGGATCTCATCAAGGCAAAGATCTACTCTGCGTTTGAACTCGGAAAGATGGAGCCTGGCCTCCTGGTGAAGGCTGTCGGAGTCTCGAAGAAGGTCGCCGAACAGTTGATCAGCGAGACAGCCGATGTTCTGGCACTGCTGAAGAAGCGTTCAGAATGTAAGAAGTTCATGAAGCAGTTCGTTCCCCCAAAGCGTGGACGGAGCCATACCAAGGTGATGTCATCGTTCACAGCCTGCGGGATCAACAGCATCGAGGATCTCTCAAAAGTCTGCATCGAGGATCTGAAGAAAGCCGGGCTTAATGATGAAGAGGCGAACACCCTCAAGGCCGAAGCAGTGCTTCTTTCGAGTAAGAATCAGCTCAAAGAGATCGGGATCCCAACTGCATCACTTCGCAAGTATCAGGAGGCCGGTTTCATCGGGCCTGACGATCTCCTCGGAACACACCCGGCATATATCAGCCTGAAATCAGGTGTCTCTATTGAGACGGTGGGTAAACACGTCACCCTGATTGCAGAGGCACGCAGGCAGCAGTCACCCGCGAAGATCACAAAGAAACATCTTGAGAAAGGGCGTGAAGAACTTCTAAAACTGAAGGGTGTGAGTGAAGCGATGCTGGAGCAGTTCTATTGTGCCGGGATATATGACTTCAGATCCCTCAAGGCTGCAACACCTGAAAAGGCTGCAAAGATCTCAGGTATAACTAAAGACAAGATTAAACAGTTCCAGGCTGCAGCCCCTGTCTGAACTGCAATCTATTTCCGTTTGTACGGTGAGTCTTAAGAAGAATCCAAGGCTGGATCATCATGTATACAAAATGGAAGACCTGGGCTCATGTTACCAAACTCGATCCCGATAAGAATCTGACCGAGGACCAGCTGGCAGAGATAGCAACCAGCGGTACAGATGCCCTGATGCTCTCCGGTACTCTCAATATCACAAAAGAGAACATGCAGGAACTCCGCGACCAGGTCAAGGAGTACGGACTCCCCCTGGTGGTTGAGCCTGCCGGTCCTGAAGCCGTTGTAGCAGACGGGATAGACCTCCTCTTCATCGCCAGTGTGATGAACACGAACCAGTCACAGTGGATCGTAGGCAAGCACAAGGAGTGGGCACTCCACAATAAGGTTCAGTGGGACCGGGTGATCCAGGAGGCATACATCGTCCTGAACCCGAACTCTTCGGTTGCACGTGTTACGGGTTCAGACTGTACCATCGGACCTGAAGAGGTTGCAGCATACGCAGAAGTGGCTGATCACTACTTCCAGTTTCCCGTTGTCTATATCGAATACAGCGGAACCTATGGAAACCCGGAGATCGTGAAAGCAGCAGCAGAAGCACTTGATAACTCAGTTCTCTACTATGGAGGGGGAATTGATTCAGGAGAGAAGGCGGCAGAGATGGCCCAGTATGCTGATACTATCGTCGTTGGCAATGCAGTCTACGATAAAGGTGTCCAGACCCTGATCGAGACAGTCCAGGCAATCCAGTAATCTGCATGAACACCTCTCCCTTAATTTTTCTCCAGGAGCCCATGGCTGGCTCCGGGATATTTTGCATGAAATATTCTTCAATGGTCTCACCCGGGGCCCCCAATGGGCACCATTGGGGTTTTTAATGCCACGTATCCGTATTGTCCTGGTAGAACCCCTCTATGAGGGGAATGTTGGTTTTGCTGCACGCGTGATGAAGAACTTCGGTTTCACCGAACTCGTTCTGATCAATCCCTGCCCGCTTACAATCGAAGCTTATGCCAGGGCATCACATGCAAAAGATGTGCTTGAGCAGGCTGTGGTTACTGACCTTGAAGAGATCTTTGCAACAAGTAACATCGTCATTGCAACCACCGGCGCTCTCTCCAAATCGGCTTGTCATCCGATGAGGATGCCATTCTACTCACCAAAAGAACTGAGAGAGATGATCGGTGATGTTGACGGGACCATATCGATCCTCTTTGGAAGAGAGAACTGGGGGCTCAATAATGATGAAGTCAGGAGATCTGACATCATCTGCACTATTCCGTCATCGGAAATTTACCCGATTGTCAACCTCTCCCATGCCGTAGGTATCCTCTGTTACGAACTTGCCAATCTCCCGAAAGGAGAGATAGCCCTGGCATCGCCTGAAGAGATGACCCATCTGTATGCCCATATCGACGAGTACCTGGACCTCGTGGATCATCCCAGATTCAAGCGTGAGTCTACGATGACCCTGATCAGGAGGATCATCGGGCGGTGCAATCTGACCTGGCGTGAGGCAACCACTATCCATGGTCTGCTCCGCAGATCTGAGTGGCGTTTTATGCCAAGAGACAATGCCAGCCAGGTTCAGGGCAGCATTCCAAAGACAGACAGTAAATACGATCCAGACGATACCGATAGTAATGATCCTTGTTGACTGGCAGATCGTTGATCGTATCAGACGTGGTTTTATCACTATTGATCCCTATGATCCTGAACTGGTTCAGCCAAACTCTCTTGATATACGACTTGGGAATCACTTTGCCTGGTATGAGACCGGTGATGATGTCATCGATCCCTTTGACCGTGAATCAGTAACCAGTAAGACCCAGGAGATGACCGCGGAGAGTATCGTTCTCAATCCGGGCCAGTTCATTCTTGCCGAGACCATGGAACTTATTGAGCTGCCTGATAACATCGTAGCAAGCATCGAAGGAAAGAGCAGCATCGCACGGCTTGGTGTTGAACTCCACCAGACCGGAGGATGGATCGATGCAGGATTTCGTGGCAGCATCACTCTTGAGATGTGCAACGTAAATCACCGCCCGGTCAGGGTTCATGCCGGAATGTCCATCGGTCAGCTTGTATTTTACAGCACAGAACGGGCTGCATGCCCGTATAACTCCAAGCATGATGCAAAATACATGAACCAGCGCCAGGCCACACTCTCACGATATTACGAAAACAAACAATAGGCGGTGTTTTATTGCCGATGAGCGCCAATAGATTCGGGTATTGATTCCGGAGATTAATTCATGCGCCTTCTTTTGATACATTCAGATCATATCGAATACGAAGCGAAGAAGAAGACAAAATTCGCTGAAGAACCCTGCAGTCCGTCAGACTCATTTGATGAATCACTTGTTGCATTCTGCGCAGTCGAGGCACCTGATGAGGACGGGATTGAAGATGTAGTTGCCCAGGCTGTTGCATCCATCGAAGAGATGTCAGGACAGACCAAATGCAGACGGGTCATGGTGTATCCGTATGCCCATTTGAGCAGCGACCTTTCATCGCCCGATATTGCAGTTGAAGCACTCAAGGCCATGGAGACTGCTCTTAATGGAGCAGGATTTGAGGTTAAGCGTGCTCCGTTCGGGTGGTACAAATCATTCACCGTCTCATGCAAAGGCCACCCGCTCTCTGAACTCTCTCGCACACTCACTCCGTCAGAAGATGTTGTCAAGGTGGAGAAGTCTCCGGTAACCCACAAGTTCTTTGTGATGACTCCTGACGGAACAACTCACGACTACAACGAGTACGTGGATGACTCCCCATTCGGTTGCCTGGTCAAGAAAGAGACCGGTATCCCGGTCCCAGCCGGAGGAGAGCCGATCCATGTTGACCTGATGAGATCAAAGGAGTTCGTGGACTACGAACCGGTCTCAGACGTGGGACACCTCAGATGGATGCCACGGGGAAAACTTGTCCGTGACCTTCTTGCAGACTATGCTCTAGCTATGGTTCTTGAGCATGGGGCCAGCCCGGTTGAGACTCCGGTGATGTACGACCTTGCTGACAAGGCCATCTACGAGCATGCAGACAAGTTTGGTGAGAGACAGTACAGATTCAAGAGCGGTAACCGCAATATGATGCTCAGGTTTGCAGCATGCTTTGGTATGTTCACCATCATGCGGAACATGCACATCTCACCCAATAACCTCCCGATGAAGATGTACGAACTCTCCACCTACTCGTTCCGTCATGAACAGAAGGGAGAGGTCATCGGTCTGAAGCGTCTTCGTGCCTTCACGATGCCAGACATGCACTCACTCTGCAAGGACATGACCGATGCCCTGCAGTGTTTTGAAGAGCAGCTTGCAATGGGATGGAAGACCGGTGAGGACTTCGGGACCAGACTTGTTGCTGTGTTCAGATGCACCGAAGAGTTCTACAAGAACAATGAGGCATGGATCAAAAAGATCGTTGCCCAGTCAAAGGTTCCGATTCTGATTGAAACACTTTCAGACCGTGTTCATTACTGGATTGCAAAGATAGACCTCGCTGCAATCGATGGCCAGCAGCGCCCGATCGAAAACCCGACAGTTCAGATCGATGTTGAGAGTTCAAAGCGGTTCGGGATCAAATACCATCTCAACGACGGAACAGAAGTCTTCCCACCGATTCTCCACTGTTCACCAACCGGATCTGTAGAGCGTGTCTTTTGCGCCATTCTTGAGAACACCGCAAACCAGAAGGTTGCCCACCTCCCGACCTGGCTCGCACCCACCCAGGTCAGAGTTATTCCGGTAGCGGAACGACACGGTGAGGTTGCAGAAAAGATTGCAGCCACACTCACAGCAGCTAAGATTCGTGCAGATTACGATGACCGTGAGGAGTCAGTCGGTAAAAAAGTCAGGGAAGCAGGAATGGACTGGGTGCCATATGTTGTTGTCATCGGTGACAGCGAGGCTGAGTCAGGAAACCTCACCGTCACTGTGCGGATGAAGTCTGAACCCAACAAGCCATTCAAGATCACCTGTACCGTTGATGACCTCATTAAGACCGTGCAGGACGAGACCGCAGGTAAACCATACAGGCCGATGTATACCCAGAAGCGCCTCTCAATGCAGCCCCGGTACATCTGATCAATTCCGGGTTTTTCTTTTTTATTGATCAGGATAAACCAGTATTTTCTGAATTCAGTCGTAAATTTCAGAGTTTTGTAAGTTAGTATCCATATTTAAAGAAAAAAGTTTGTCAGACATTTGTCTGCCTGATGCCCTCCATCATCGTGGAGATGGGATATCAATGTGGAAATATAGAATACATTCATAGGTGAGGACCCGTTTTTATTATATTTCGATCATGATATCCTGAATTCGTACCCTGATCTATAAATAAGAAACACATAGAAAGTATTTATAGAAAGAAGATTTTTATGGCTCTGATTTTCCAATTCACATCACCATTGGTGATTTTTTCAGATTATATTTTTCAGACCCGGACATGAAATCCATATCAAAAATAAACACCAATCGAGTGATTAAATTGAAATTAAAGTTCAAATGAGAAAATATGAGACTGTCATGATCATATTTAAAGAAATTTTTTCGTCAGACAATTGTCTGCCGGTTTACATGCGTGCCAGCGGATCTTTGATATCATTCTGATAATATAGAATACATTCATAGGTGAGGACCCGTTTTTAATATATTACGATCATGATATGTTTGATCTCGATTCAGATCGAAAAAAGAAAAAAATCCAGTAAATCGTATTTACTCTAAAATATAATTTGCTAATTATACTGCCAGACTTCTCTTCTCATTATCAAGATCCTCTACCCAGCGATACACCATATGCTGAAGGAGAATACCAACCAGTGCACATATCAGCCCGCCTATTGCTCCCTGGATGATATATGCAACACCGAGGTCAGGAGTAATCGGAAAGTTCCGAAGATTCAGGGTGGAGAGGATATAACTTGCTCCTCCGAAAGCCAGCACCCCGATGGAACTCAAAAAGAAAGAGAAGATTACTGCCCGGTTGAGTGAATCCTTCTCATACATGAAACTGTCAATGATTGTTCCAAGCGATGTGGTAATGGCTGCAAGGGTAAACCAGAGTACAGCACTCCATACAAAGACCATTACCATAGGAAAGATCCCGGATCCATCCCAGTATACTGCCAGGGCAGAGCTCCCTTCCATTACACCGATGACAGCAAAGAGCAATGCACTGATGTAAGTGACAAACGAGAAACGCCCCCGGTATAGTGTAGACCGCATGTCTGTGAGTTGTGTCCTCATGAGCTCATCAAGCGAGAACCCCTTGTACAGAAGATAGCCCCCGATCCCAGCCGCTATGATGATTGTGGCAACTTCAGGTTTGCTCAGGGCATACGAGATGGCATACAGGAGAAGGGTCAGCCCGGGTAGAACCAGGACCAGTTTTGAGATCTTCGGGTCGCTCAGAAGTTTCTTGAGGATGTAAAAGGTCCCTTCAAGATTTGGCATCTGACTTACCACAACCCGCTGGATCGAAGAGATCCGTACTTTACCCTGGATGATCGGAAGGACATACTCGTCCTCCCCCCCATCGGTCACCAGGATACACTGATCCGCACCGCATGCTGTCACAACCTCATCCACGAGTTTTGCAATCTTCCGATCTCCTTCTATGAACCTGAAGTGATTCCCTCCAATTACGGCAATCTCCGGGTCTTCCCCCTCGACCCGGAGTCTGTCATATGTGGAGATCGTCTGGAATATTGCATTGACATCAGAGTCTTCTGGATCGGCAAGAGCCAGTCTGACTGCAGCATCAAGACAGGCTTCTCTGCCGACCACCGGGCTCTCTATCGATGCCTTAAACCCGATATCATCATCACGATCGATATTGAGTACCAGAGTCCGAGAAGATCCCATGAGGAGTTTTTCGCATTAATGGTATTAATGAGTTCCTTTCTTCAAAAGATGACCGAAAAACTCTGAATGAATATTGAGAGTATGACTTGGCTGCAGAATCTTTTCAGATGAACCAGGTATCAGATCTTAAGAATCGTGATAAAAACAAAAAAGAAATGAAAAGGAGCCGTATTCAAACCAGTTTGGACCGCTGAAGGAGGAGCAGATCTTCGGTGGTAAGTTTTTCTCCGGCCTTGAACATGGAGAAGACCTGTTCTGCTTCTTTGCGAACTTCCTTCTGTTCCTTGGTGTTCTTGGTCTTCTTGGTCTTCTTGCGCAGACCACCGATGACCTTATCGTAATCCCGGAGTTCCTTCTGGCAGGAGATGAAGAGCTTGTGCTCGTTGTCTGCTGCTTCCTGGGCTTCAACAAACTGCTTGTGTGCTGCGTCAGCCTGCTCACGGGATGCATCGGCCTTACGATAGCACTCAACCATCAGATCATGGTGCTTCTGAGCGTCCTCAGCAAGCACGGTGACTCTCTCATGAATCTCAGAGGCCTGGCGGCGGTACTCCTTCGCCGTCGTGATCTTTTCCTTGACCTCTTTATTCTGCTCGATCTCAGCTTCCTGCTCACGAAGTTGTTCTTTCAGCAGCTTGATCTTCTCGATCAGTTCCCGTTCCTTCTCGGTCGTGAAGACTTCGGTCTGCTGTCTGAACTCCATGTGCTCGATCTGCTTGTGAAGTTCCTTGATGCCACGGCTTTTGATGCCACCGTGATCCTTCTTGAAGGAATCAATGTCAGCAAACAGAACATTCGCCTTCTCATTCAGCTCGTTCCGCTGATCCTTGAGATCCTGAACTTCCTTGTTAAACTGATCACGGAGCTCTTTGTGTTTCTGGGCTTCCTCAACACACTCGCGGGTCTGGTTGTTCAGTGTGTTACGCTCTCTGGCAAACTGGCTTGCCTGTGCGTTAAAATCGTTCCGCTTGTTTTTGTGATCTTCAGAACCGTCAATGGTTCCTTTTCTTTTGTCAATCAGTTCGTTCAACATCTTTTACCAATCCTCGCTGAAAAAAGGCACGCCTGGTATCCCGGTACCATGAGAAAGGTGTGACACTACGCGAGAACAATACGGAGTACAAGATGGAGTAGATGCGATAGTGATCAGAATCAGAATTACTGTCTGCATCCGGGATGCAACCACGCAGGCAGATCCACACAGACGGGTTAAAAGCGTATCTTCTGTTCGACAACGGTTCTTGTTCGCAACACGATCCACGTATATTCGACTCCCAATTCCAGAAGGCCCCGGGAGGTGAGACCTTCGTATCGTTCTTCGTGAAGGGAACCTTAGTGACCTTCTATCATTAAGAGGCCTCGATATGAATTAAGAGTTTCGTAAATATCGCAAGGAGAAGAGTTAGGAAGAAGATGGAAAAGTATTGTGAGGTTCTTGGCAGACTGTGAATACTCTTCCCTTATTTGAAGTAGAAGATATCGGGACCGCTTGCAAGATCACATGCTGCAGCAGGCATACGGGGCTTGATGCGGCCAACATCGGGTGTTTTCGGGGCGCGGATCTTCTGATCCATCTCTTCGAGCCTGACCCGGTATGGGTGCTTTGGCTGTGCGATCGCATCTCCGTTCTTGACACCGGTCATGATAGCGAGCACACGGACCTTGCCTTCCATGTCATTGCGGATTCTGGCTCCCCAGATAACATCAGCGTGAGGATCGAGTTCGTAGGTCAGTGATGAAGCAATCTCTTCAGACTCGATAAGGGTCAGGTCACTGCCTCCGGTGATGTGAATAAGTGCACCGGTTGCGCCACGATAGTCTATATCGAGCATCGGGTTGGAGAGACATTCGCGAACAACGCTTTCAGCCTTGTTCTGCTGTTTTGACTCACCGACAAGCATTGTTGCTACGCCGCCCTTGCTCATGATTGCCCGTACATCGGCGTAATCGATGTTGATCAGGGATGGCTCGGTGATCGTCTCTGTAATGCCCTTGACAGTCTCTCCGATCAACTGATCCATAACTGAGAATGACTGTGCCAGCGGGAGGTTTGGAACAAAACTTTTGAGTCTGTTGTTATCAAGCAGGATAACAGAGTCACAGGACTTTGCCATTGCTTCAAGACCGTCCTCTGCTCTGATCAGACGTGCTTTCTCCACATCAAACGGATAACTAACCATTCCCACACAGATGGCACCCTGATCTTTTGCTATCTGGGCGACCACCGGCGCTGATCCGGTTCCGGTACCCCCACCCATGCCTGCGGTAATAAAACAGAGATCAACAGATTCAAGAAGAGTCTCGAGTGTCGGACGGGCCATTTCAGCGGCTTTACGGCCGACATCTGGATACCCGCCTGCTCCAAGACCTTTGGTAAGGCTCTTTCCGATCAGTATCCGCTTGTCAGACTGGATCATATCCAGGTGCTGTTTATCGGTATTGATCGCAATAGTCTCGGCTCCGGAAACCCCCATGTTATGAAGCCGGTTGATCGTGTTGTTGCCTGCCCCACCACAACCGATGATAACGATCCTTGGCTGCCCGTCAAAGTCGTCCTCATAGTTCTGCATGGAACATTTCAGTTCTTTCTCGCGTTCGGAGTTTATTACCGCGGCATTAATGATACTCTGCATACTTAAATCCCCCTCAATCTAAAATGACAGTTGATCACTGTCTGAGAGAATGCGGTTAGCCCGCTTCTCGATGAGTTCACGAACAGCATCCCTGATGGCTTCAGAGACGGTGGGGAACTCACCGGCATCCACCATCTTCTCAAGCATGCTGATCTGCTGCTCTGGTAGTCTGATGGTGATACGTTGCATGGATGATACCCTCAGTGATCTGACATTTGTCAGTCACATGTCGGCTCACCGTCAGACATATGGAAGACACCAGTCAGACACAACGAGATACACTTACTAGCACCCGCGATTATTTAAATTTTACTTTTCGAGTCTGGTTAAAAATCCCATATCTGTTTATCCGGAGACATCCAGAGATCAGAAGAGAGTGACGGTCAGATTCCCTGAATTGAACAAGGCAGTGCATGGAGGCAGAGGAGCATCAGGAGAAGGGCATGGGGACGGAGAACTCCTCGATTTTAGTACCAGCCTTAACCCTTTGCCCCCACAATTAAGCCGCGATGTTTCCGTGAATGCAATAAGGGATTATCCTGATGATCAGTATATTCATCTCAAGGAGATAATCGCCCGTCATCATGGCCGCAATCCTGAGGAGATCTGCCTGGGAAACGGGTCAGTGGAGGTTATCCGGACCTTATGCCATACTGTTTTGAAGCAGGGAAGTGTTGCAGAGATCCCACCACACACCTTTTCAGAATATGCGCTCTCTGCCCGTCTTGCGGGAGCGGAAGTATCCGAAAAAAAGGGTGCGCAGATCGACCTGTCGTTCATGTGTAATCCAGACAATCCTTCGGGTATTCTGTCCAGACGTGAAGAAGTGGTTGAACACCTTACTGATGTAAAGACACGAGGAGGTATCCTCTGTGTTGACGAGGCATTCATCGATCTTGCCGACCCTACACAGAGTGTCTCTGACATTGTTGATCCTGCCCTCTTTATTCTTTGTTCCCTTACGAAGTCATTCTCAATGGCAGGAGTCAGATTCGGATATGGAATCGGTGATCCAGGACTCATTGCAGCAATGGAGGTGATGAGGCCACCCTGGACTATAAATGCATTCGCTGAAACGATGGCACTGCAGGCATTTGAAAAGTTTTCCGATCTTGAACGTTCACGCAGGTACATTGCAGATGAACGAGGCCGGATCTGCAGGGAAGCAGTCAGACTCGGACTTACCCCGTCAGAGGCATCAGCCAACTATGTTCTGCTGGAGACAGGGAGAGATGTGGCCGGGCTCACACAGGCAATGATGAACCAGGGAATTCTTGTACGGGACTGCACTTCATTCGGACTTCCCACCTGCATACGGGTTGCAGTCAGGGAGCGTGACGCGAATGACAGACTTCTGGAGGCTCTCTCTTTTTGCTTGCGCTGATAATGGCAGGCGGCAGGGGCACACGCCTGCAGATGGGAGAGAAAGGTCTTGTCAGGCTCTGTGACAGACCTCTGATTGAGTATGTCATCTCCACACTCGAAGAGTCAGGCTTTGAACCGGTAGTCGTGACCACACCACGAACCCCTTACACTGCCAACTACTGCCGGATACGGGGCGTGGACCAGATATGCACGGAGGGTGCCGGATATGTTGAGGATATTGCTGAAGCAGTTGAGATCCTCGGAGAAGAAGGTCCAGTTCTGATCATCTGTGCAGATATTCCCGGCCTGTGCAGAGAGCATCTCGACAAGATCATCTCTTCCTATAATACCGGTGAAAAACCGGCATGCTCTGTCTGGATCCCATTATCCCATTTTGAGGAGCAGGGATGCAGAGTTCAATATACGAAAGAGATTGAGGGAATCCAGGCAAGTCCTGCCGGTCTGAACATCCTTTTGGGATCCTCAATAAAAGATGAGCAGGATGAACTCTGTCTTCTGATCGATGATCCGGCTCTGGTTTTTAATGTCAACACAAGAGAAGAACTGGCAATAGCGGAGCAGTTTTTCCGGTCACGCCAAAAGTAACCAGACTTTTTTTCATCTATCTCTGTTGACCGAATCATGATATGCCCACAGAGCGAAGATCTCTCATGAGTTTCTCCCGTGAGATAGAACTCGACGGGCATATAATCGATTCAGGAATCGTTGAGAATGTCCTTGACACCATCCTCGACATGGGTGGTGATTTTGAGTTCCTGGTCTTTGATGTCGGCAAGAAGAAGACCGACAAGAGTTACGCCAAAATCAGGATTAGTTCTGACAACAGCGAACGTCTTGATGGAATTGTCACCCGGCTACACAGACATGGTGCCAGGCTGGTTGATGTAGCAGAGGTCACGCTTGTACCCGCCGAAGGCGAACGGATTGTTCCAAAGGGTTTTTACTCCACAACAAATTATCCGACCGAGATCAGGTATGCTGAACAATGGATCCCGGTAGAGAAGATCGAGATGGATTGTCTCATCGTGGTTAAGCAAGATGAGAAACGGGCCATCTGTACACCCATGGATAAACTAAGGAAGGGTGATCTTGTGGTCATGGGAGAGTTCGGAGTGACTGTTCACCCGCCTGAACGTTCCCGTGATCATAACGAGTTTGAGTTCATGGGCGGGGGTGTTTCATCAGAACGCCCGACCGAGACGATCATAGCCAAGATAGCAAAAGAGATGGTCGAACTTCATCAGCGTGGGGGAAAAGTTGCGCTGGTTGGAGGGCCTGCCATCATTCATACCGGAGCTGCTGATGCATGTGCCGCCCTGGTTCGTGAAGGGTATATTAACGTGCTCTTTGCAGGAAATGCACTTGCGACTCATGATATCGAGTATAGTTTATACGGGACATCGCTCGGCATGGATATCAGATCCGGAGAACTGGTCGCTGCGGGTCATAAAAATCATCTGTATGCAATAAGTGAGGTCATGAGAGCCGGCTCAATCAGTGCAGCAGTCGAGACTGGTGTCGTGCGATCAGGGATCATGTATGAGTGTGTCAAAAACGGGATACCATTCGTTCTTGCAGGATCTATCCGCGATGACGGCCCTCTTCCCGATGTTATATCTGATGCACGGGTTGCACAGGATGAGATGCGCAAGTATGTTCCGGATATTGGCATGGTCCTGATGATTGCAACTATGCTTCACTCTATCGCAGTCGGAAACTGTCTGCCTGCATATGTCAGAACCATCTGTGTTGACATCAACCCATCAACGGTTACCAAACTGATGGACAGGGGGACAATGCAGGCTATCGGGATAGTAAGTGATGCAGGGGCCTTTATTCCGATGTTACTCAGGCAGATCCGGCTGATTACCGGAAAAACAGAAGGATAGGATCAGGTGGTCAGGGGCATGTCATAGGGCTGTTCATGCTCCATGACAAATTCCCATTCTTTTTTACAGGAGCATGAGATATCAAGGACAGATCTGATAAGTTCCTGATCTGCATTCAGATTATATTCACGGATCGCATCAAGTATCATCTGATCACAGGTTCCGCAGTTGTGTGCTCCCCGTTTCTGTCCTCCCCCTAGGGGATCACAGGTGATATGGACCGGAGATTCTGCAAGAACTTTTGCTACACTCCAGAGATATGGTGGTCGGTATGAACCCTGGCGCCAGAGCCGCTCCACAACAGTATGGCGTTGTACAGAACAGGGGTTCATGGATACCAGGTCAGTATGGGGAAGTATATCTCGGACCGAAGAGACCATGTCTTCATAGGCTTCGCGTTCGGTTATGTACGCAGGTTTGTAGAGCAAATAGGTCTTAACCAGCCCCCCTGCCCTTCTGATATCAGCTGAAGCAGAGACGTACTGTGCAAAAGACAGGCCTTTGTCTATACATTTCTCCCGGATCAGGTCAGATGAGGTCTCAAGTCCTATTGCAACAATCAGACCGCCTTTTCCTGATTCATCCTTCAGAAGGTTTTGATAGGCAGCAATCTTCTCATAGTCGACATAGTCTCCGCGGCATTCCACAGTCAGGAAGCGGCCTTTACACAGGCCTGCAATCTTCTCCCTGACCACAGGTGGAACCTCCAGATCATCGAAAAAAGTCCCGGAGGTATAGATCTTGACAAGTGGGGGATCATGTTCAGAGATACTTGCAGCGAGCACCTCGAGCTGCTCGTTCATGGCGAGGATCAGTTCATCTGTGGAGAGATCATGATACCGTTCATGTCTGTACTGACACATCAGACACCGGTTCCAGGAGCACCCGCCTGAACGGAGAATCACAGTTACACTATTCAGTACCTCATCAAGAACGCGGTCTGAACCGGTCCACAAGGCTATTGGCGTGTTCTTCTGATCTTTTTTCATAGAAATATCCGATTAATCTGCATTGCCGCCGGACAAGGGCAACAGGTAATACTCAGTCTATGGAAAGACCAACAATATATTAGGTCGTGCCGGTGAAATATATTCAGTCAACCATTTCGGAGGCGATTAGGACTTGAATCGGCGTTTTTTCAACATTATATCTGCAATATTTCTGCTATTGGTCCTTCTCGGACCTGGTACTGTATCAGCATATTACCTCACTCTTGATGCCCCTGCTGAAGTAAGAGTGAGCCAGCCGATAACGGTGACCGGCACTACGAATGTACCCCCACCGGATAAGATCGACGTTGTACTCTCTCTCTCATCCAACATTCCGATTGAGAAAGAACGTCAGTCTGTGCCGATAACGGAAAAAGGAGATACCAGTTTTAATGTCACATTCCAGACTACCGGTTATGAAAAAGGGAATTATAAAGTAGAGGCGATCTCACAGACCCTGCGTGATTTCTCAGCAGGGTCACGAAACCTCAGGGTTGTGAAACTCACTGACCGATCTGATATTGTCAGATTCTCTTCCCCGCTCTTCCAGGACTTTGACGGGACTCTGGAGATCGAGACCAGAATTCAGGGTTACGATGATAATGCTATTCAGATCGATGTGAAGAAAGGAAACACATCTGTCTTCGGTCCCGAGTCGGTTCCTGTCAGCCGTGGCCTGATGAAATACGAACTACCAATCAAGGAGCCTGGAGCATACGAGATCACGTTTACCGACTCGAAAGGATTTATCGGAACATATACGGTGCAGGTCGGAGAAGAAAAGGGATCATCAACTGCAACTCCCACACCAGTAGAAACCGCTGCTCCGGTAGTTCATGAGACTGAGACAACAAATCCGGCAAAGACCACTGTGAGCCAGGCGCCGACAACCGAGCCTACAAAAATTTCACCTTCCCTTACATCTTCAGAGACAAAGACATCAGGAAATACCACTGAAGTAAAACAGGTTCCTGTTGAAGGAATCAGTTCTACTGCACCGGCTTCACGCGATTCCCCGGCATATTTCCTTGTTTCTGTAAACCAGGCACCGGTCACGATATCCACCTCATCAGATGAGGACTGGGTCATGGAATATAAAACATCTCAGGGATCTGCCGGAGTTAAAGTAAATGATAAAGCGAAGGGATCACCCGAACAGGCTACGATCACTGACTCAACAAAGGAGATCTATCTGAAAGTCTATCCATACAGTTACAAATCATCTGATGAAGTGACCATTACAGCAAGTAATGCTGCATCAGTGGAACTTTCAGATACGGCAGCCCAGGCATTTGGCGCACCGCCGAGATATGGAACCAGTACCACATCAGGGGAGAAAAAATCTCCCGCTCCTCTTGCGGGAATTATTCTAGGACTTGCAGGAGCTGCATGGTTTATGCGGCGTAAATAAAGAACATTATTCTTTTTTTCATCAACTATCAGCGTGTGTATTGATTTTTTTCATATGATCATCAGGTAAATGATGAAATGTCCGGCTTTTTTGTCAGGAAAGGAATACATTTTTAAGAGCACAGTGCAACCTACTAGAGGGGCCGAGGTAGTCTAGTCCGGGAAGGCGGTGGTCTTGAAAACCACTGGTGTTTCACCTCAAGAGTTCAAATCTCTTCCTCGGCGTTTTGTAAGTTTGTTCAAATTTTGAATAAATCCGGTTTTTACCTTTTTTCATTGACAGGTACATATTATTTCATTCCTGAAAATTCAGAAAATAACAGAGAGCAGCCAGTCTTTTTATTATACCTGATAACATGATTGTATGAATTTTTTGCAGTTTCTCATCCTGTTTTGCCTTGTTATCACGCCCATTATGGCAGTAGATACATCAAACTGGGTAAACGGTTCATCAGATGCAGGTTTTTCATTCCAAATGCCTCCATACTGGGCCAGTGATCCTGTTGACACGATAACAGAGGCAATCCGGACAGATAAGAGCGATGCGGTTATCCTGATATCATATGAACCCATAAACCTGACAGAATCAAAGGGTTCTCAGGGTAATGCAACCATTCACTTACAGAAAAAGATGGCAGACCTGAAAGTGCCCCTTCCTGAAATTGTTGAGCATGATGTCAATAATGTAACTGCTTCAGGCACCACATTAAGCGGGACAATCATCACAGCCAAGGAGGAGAGAAGTGACAATCATATCAAGAATTGGATCTGTGAATATGTTGATGCAGATGCGGTCACTAAATACACAAATACGATGTATGCCATCATCAACAGCACAGTGTTCAGGTGAATAGGGTAGTTTCCACCATTTTGTGAATTTTCCCCATAAATAATTTTTACTGGAGAGTTACCAGTCTCATTCTGCTTCATGTAGCATTGTTATCAGCACTCATCTGATCCAGAAGGATTGCTTTGTCAAAAGCATCAAGTGCCTCATCATATCTTCCCAGACAGTTGAGAACATTCCCCTTGGTATTCCAGGCATCACTGTATTCTGGGTCCAGCATAATCGCCTTGTTGCAGGATTCAAGTGCCTCCTCATACCGCTCCAGACAGGTAAGTGCATTTCCTTTGTTATTCCATGCATCACTATAATCTGAATTAATCTGAATTGATCTCTCGCATGCTTTGAGAGATTCACTGTACCGCTCAAGGTAATGGAGCGTAATTCCCCGGTTATTCCAGGCAACCGCATTCTCCGGATTTATCAAAATCGCCTTGTCACAGGCTTCAAGAGCTTCATCATACCGCTCGAGCAGAAACAGGATCTGTCCTATATCAATCCAGATATCCGGATTATCCGGTTCATCCTCACTTGATCGGGTATACTCCTGAAGCAACTCTTTATATCGATCCATATCTTCAAGAATCGCCTCTCTTCGGGTAAGAAGATTAGAATCACTCTTAGAAAAGGAGAGGTTGCGCATACACGATATTGGGTTGAACAATGATTAGGTATTTCTTATCGTTTACTCGTTATCTGTCTGATATACGGATACCGGATCTCAACAATAATTGTACCATCTCCTGAAATAAAGTAAAAATATCATAAAAGGTCTTCCTCAAATGCCGGTACAGCTCACATGTATAGGATAGTATGCAGTACACGTTTGCATCCCGGATGGAGAAGACTCCCAGGTCATTCATCAGGGAGATCCTCAAAGTAACCCAGCGACCAGAGATCATCTCGTTTGCCGGGGGTCTGCCAAACCCGGCTCTCTTTCCGGTAAAAGAACTGGCAGAGACGGCTGAAAAGGTCATCGCTGAGGAAGGTACTGCGGCACTCCAGTATGCGACCACTGAAGGGCATCCTCCACTTCGTGAGTGGATCGCAGAACGATACAAAAAACGTCTTGGTATTGAGATATCACCAGACGAGATCCTGATCACCAACGGGTCCCAGCAGTGCCTGGACCTGATCGGTAAGATCTTCATCAATAAGGACAGCGTTGTCGCCCTGGAGCGACCGGGATACCTTGGAGCAATCCAGGCATTCTCAATGTATGAGCCGAAGTTTTCCACTATCTCACTGACAAACGAGGGCCCTGATGTTCACGAACTCGAACGGGTCCTGGTCAGTGATAAACCATGTTTCTTCTATGGAGTTCCCAACTCCCAGAACCCGTCAGGAATTACATGGTCACGCAAAAACAGAAAATCAGTTGCAGAACTGCTTGAACGGGAAGAGACGGTCTTCGTGGAAGATGATGCGTATGGAGAACTCAAGTTCAGGGGAGAGCAGATGCCTTCCATGAAGGAACTGATCCCTGACCTGACAGTGATGACAGGATCATTCTCCAAGATCATCGCACCTGGAATGCGGATGGGATGGATCTGTGCACCACAACAGATCCTTGAGCAGGCAGTCACGGTTAAACAGGGAACAGACCTACATTCAAACATCCTGAGCCAGCGGATTATATCACGGTTCCTTGCCAATTACCCGGTTGATGCCCATATTGCCAGGATATCTGCAGCATATGCTAGCCAGTGCGATTGCATGTTATCAGCAATACAGTCCGAATTTCCGGAAGGAGTTACCTGCACCAGACCAGACGGAGGCATGTTCATCTGGGCTACCCTTCCGAAGGGCTACTCATCAATGGAGCTCTTTGAGCGGGCGATCAAGAAAGACGTGGCAATCCTTCCGGGTCTTCCGTTCTATACTGATGGAGGAGGATTCGATACCGTGAGGCTGAACTTTTCAAACTCCACTCCACAACGAATCCAAGAGGGAATCAGCCGCCTCGGGCAGGTACTCAGGGAGTACCTGAAAGAGACCCCTGAACTTCATGCAGCATAACGATGAAAGAAAAGCCTGAAAAAATCCATCAGGACACCATCCCTCTCCGGTACCAGGTCAATCCATTTGACTTTTTTTCTGATCTCCTCTGCAGTTTTTCTGATCAAATGATTCATCTCGTCATCATGCTGGATGGGCAGATGAACCATGATGCACTTGTCCGGGCTGCCCTGCTGGCAACAGAAGCCGAACCGGTCACCCGGTGCCGGCTTATCCAGGAGAACGACATGCTCTGGTGGGAGATGAACCCCAGGGTCTCCGGTAAAGATCTCGTTACAGAATTCTCTGGAAAAGATCCTGTTCACCACCTTCAAAAAGCCCTATCTGATCGTATCGATCCATTCATTGGTCCGATGGTGAAGATTGTCCACATCAGGAGCACTGAAGGAAATGAAGACATTCTGGTCATCAATGCTCACCATGCATCCATGGACGGAAAAGGGATGAAGGACTTTACCGGGCTGCTCCTTTCATTATATAAATCAATCCAGAACGAAGTATCAGTACTGATTGAGCCAACCGGTATGAGCGTCCGGATTCTGCCCAGGCTCTCATCACTTGTTCCTGACCTGTCGACTTCAGCAGACATACAGGTTCACTGGTCTGATAAATTCTCAGTCCCTACCAGATCACTCACCTGCGAAAAACAGGTATTCTCACTTCTTGCACTGAACAAGGAACGTGTTGATCAAATTCATTCTGTGCGGAAAGAGTGGGGAATCACCCTCAACGATCTTATGCTTGCCGTGGTTGCGACAGCATGTTCCCGGATAACAGATGGGAACATAAATGACATCCACCTGCTGAACACGATCGATCTTCGCAGGTACCTGACAAGAGTACCAGAGAGATCGGTCTTTAACTTCGCAACTGCATTTGAGGTTGCTATCAGGGTACATCCTGATGATTCACTCAGGGATACTGCAATCAGGACTCATGAGATGATGAAGCAGATAAAAAAGGGTACACCCGGGATAGAGGCAGCAATTGAGGCTGAATACCTTCACGATGCCGGATGCACTGCGGCACGCTCCGGGATGCTGAAACAGTGGAATGGTGTACTGGCTGAAGGAAAAAGATCGCCGCTTTTCACGAACACCGGGATAATCTATCCGGAGCAGTTAGATCCGGGAATCCCGGTAGCACATGCATTTCTCCTTCCGACACACAACCTGCCTCCCGGATTCAGCTTTGCAATCTCCACATTCGGGGATGAGATGACACTCTCATCCAGTTACGGGATGCCCGCTTTTGATCCTGAACTAGTCAGAACCCTCTATACGTCTCTTGATACGATACTGCCAGGCCATGAGGAACATCCCGGCACATACTCGGTGTTATAATGTCTCCGGCGGAGAACACCAACTCACTCATTGATCTGTCTGATTACTTCAGATACCGGGAGAACCTGTGCGTATAATCCGGACAGTGCTGCGAGAAAGGACCCATGCACGTGATCTGCTGTAATTGTTCTTCCTTCCCACACAAGATCACGGGTTGCGCATGCATCTGATGCAACAGTGCAGTTGTACCCTAGATCTGCCGCAGCCCTGACTGTTGCATCAACACACATGTGGGTCATCATCCCCCCGATAACCAATGATTCAATTCCGGAATTAATCAGAACATCCTGGAGATTGGTTGCCCTGAAACTGTTTGGGAAGTTCTTGCAGACTACAGACTCTCCAGGAACCGGTTTGACCAGATCATGAATCATAACTCCCGGGGTATCAGGAATAAAAAAGGGAGCATCCGGTCGTGTTGAGAGATGCTGTACATGAATAACCGGAATCCCTTTTTTCCGTACAGTCTCAAGAAGAACCTGAGCCTGATGACCTGCCCGGTCTGATCCAACTAGTTCCATCTTCCCGCCGGGGAAGTAATCGTTCTGGATATCTATAAGAAGTAATGCTGATTTCATGATTTTTACTCTGTCTTTTTTAAAAGGAGATGGCGCCGTAGGTAAAACCCGAACCGTTCATAAAATCTGAAGGACTGCTCATTACCTTCACAGACTCTGACCCTATATTCGGTTACATTTCTCTGCCTTATCCAGGCGAGTGCCCGGTTCATAAAAGCCGTCCCAATTCCCAGCGACCGGTATTCTGGCAGTACAAAAATTGACTCTATTTCGCCGTATGACCCTGATGCTGCTGAACTTACACAGAACCCGATATAGGGGCCCTGCCCTTTAATCTGTGCCAGGTGGACAAGAATCTCCCGGTCTGCGTTGGTATTCCTTATATCATTACATCGTTCAGAAAACGGCCGTGCCTGGAGCTGATCCCTGAAATATCTGGCATTGCAGACATGATGATTCCGCAGGTGATTCCAGAGATCCTCGATATAGATCAGACCGTCTTTCCCGAACTCTTTGTATGTGATATCTGCTGAATCTGCGATACATGATTCCGAGTTCGTATCCTCCCCATCACGATGAACCAGTTCCGGACTGAAAGCAGGAACACAGACCGCCAGGTACTGGGCCCCTTCAGGTGAACTATATCTGACCCACTCACCTGCCGGGGCAATGGCGGTCTGTCCGCTCTGAACCTGTACTGAGCCACTCCGTGTTGAGATGACTAGAGTTCCCTGCAGGACTACTGAATATTCATCAAACTCAGGAGTCTGGCCTGGTTCAGCCCATCCCGGTGGACTCTTCATCATGGCAATACTTACCTGTTCTGTTCCGGATACCACTCTCCCGATATGCTCAGCAATTGTCTTCGGTGGAGAGCCGGCTGCCGGAATCAGTCTGGGTGAGCCGATAACCCTGACCATATAATCAGGTTAGCTGATAACCGGGAAAAATGGGATCATATGCGAAGGCATTTTTTGCCATATATGGTGGTGATCAGACTCTTCCCCGGGTGAGACTGCGGTGATCTTTACCTGCTCACGGGCCACAATAGAGGGTAACACATGGTAATCGATCAGATTCCTATCGGCAGGTTCTCGCTTATCAGTCATCTCTCCCTAAAAGCACTTCGGATATATGACAGGAAAGGTCTGCTTGTTCCGGCTGCAAAAGACCGAATCACCGGGTACCGGAATTATACTTCATCGCAGATTGGAACCGGTGTGGTTATCAGAACCCTTTCTCTCCTGGGATTCAGTCTTGCAGAGATTGATACAATCCTCCATGCAAAAGAATCAGGCGATGATGAAACGATCCGGGCGCTTATTGCTGAAAGGAGGACACAGGTAGGAGTCGAGATCGACCGGTTACACAAGATAGAAGAGATTCTCCGGCATCAGGAGATATCTCTTGAGTTGATGCCCATGAGTTGTTCAGAACCGGTTATCAAAGAGATCACCCCGATCAGGGTGATGAGTATACGCGATAAAGGCCGATATGAAGAGATCTGTTCCCGACTTATCGGTGAGCTCTGCGGGTTGGTAGAGTCTGAAAATGCGGGCCAGACAGGCCTTCGCATGGCCGGTCCTCCCATGAGTATCTATCATGACGGAGAGTACAGGGAGACAGATGCAGATGTTGAGGTTGCATTTCCGATTCTTGGAAGACTCAACAGAGATACCGATCGCATCCGGATATCAACTCTGAATGGAGGCCGGTTTCTCACACTCATCTATAAAGGTCCGTACATGGGAATCCATGAAGGGTGGTCCAGGGCATATGCATATGCCACAGAAAATGGCATCTCGCTTGGAATCCCAGGGAGGGAACTGTATCTGAATGATCCCTGCAAACTTCCGCAGGATGAGTTACTTACCGAGATTCAGATTCCGGTTATCGGAGAGGCTGAACTCCCCTGATATTCAGGGCAGTTCTATCTTTTCTGCTGCACGTTTCCCGTACGGACAGGCATATACGCACATGCCACAGACCGCTTCTTTTCCCTGTTCCCGTAGTGATGCAAAGTATTTATCGCACTTGCCTGCATCAAACCGGGTCTCTCGTGGATCTTCTTCCCTGAAGGGCTCGCCTGTAAATGCATGTACAGGACAGGCATCGACACACTCCTGGCATGAACCGCATCGCTCCTTCATCGGAATTCCTGTGGGAGTCAGTGGGGCGTTCGTTAGAATGCTTCCCCATCTGACCCTTGGACCTGCAGATTTGGTGATGAGAAGGCAACTCTTCCCGATCCAGCCTAGACCGGCACAGTGCGCTGCCAGTTTGTGTGAAAATAATGCTGCTATCTTCTCATTATCTGCCCGTGTTGATGCGGGAACAGGAAATGCTGCAAATCCTTCCTGTTGGATTCGTCCGGCAAGTTGGGAGATGAGAATATCTAGCCTTGAGTTGACCACCGTATAGATATAATTGTACATGATCGAGCCTGATTTTGTTCCTTCAGGCAGAAGGTTTACGAGCGGATGAAGGAGATCCACTCCCACAGTGACGGCAAGTGGATACATGGCGATCTCATCCCCACCCTGATTCAAGACCGCCTCATGTGCAGACCGGAGGTCGGCAACTCCATAGTGATTCACCCCGGCCTGTTCAGCAATCTGCCGGAGTGCCTCATCAACAGACATAATATAAGTTGTACATCATTCGGACAGATACCTGTGCCGATATGATATATGGAATCCCCCCCTGGTTTCTCCATGGAGAACATCGGAATGTTGTCCTGCATGATGACCATCAATAAATAACTTAATAATAAGGCAGACGCACCTTGAGATATGGCTGAAACCATAGACGCATCTGAAGATGTTCAGGCTCTCGTCTGTGCCGGATCATTCCCCTGGTGGAGTGTCCTGCTCTGGGGAATCTGTGCAATGATCATCGGGATATTGCTCCTGGTAAGCCCGGTGATCACAACCATTGCCCTCATTACCATGATAGGGGCCTGGTGGTTTGTCGGAGGAATCTTCTCACTTCTGAGTCTGACTGTCGACCGGTCACACCTTGCTCTGAAAGTGATTACCGCTGTATTAAGTCTCATTGCCGGCCTTGCAATCCTCGGTTACCCGCTCTTCAGCACGCTGATCCTTCTGCCGTTCTTTGTGATGCTGATCGCGGTATGGGGTATTGTCATCGGAGGAGCGCAACTCTATCATGGATATCTCGTCAAAGATTGGGGATCAGTTGCACTCGGCCTTTTAAGTGTTATCTTTGGTATCCTTCTTCTGGCATATCCGATTCAGGCAGCCCTTTCACTCCCGTTCGTAGCAGGAATCTTTGCACTTATCGGAGGAATTTCTGCGATTATGGGATCAATTAACCTGAGAAAGCTCCAGACCTCATAAATCTTTTTTCCGGTTACGGAATGTAACCGCCTGTATATGCATCCGGCAGGGTCCGCTGAATCAGCGTTGAAGCTCCGACCGGAGGTTTGATCTCAAGTGAGAAGGATCCTCCTGCCTTCGGACCGCTCATTCCGGCAGACAGAAGATTAAGAGTAACCCGGGTACTTCCTCCAGGATAGAGCAGGCCGCTGCCAGGCTGCACACTTGAGAGTGGAACTACACTGCCGGCACCACTACCCTGTGCATAATAGTAGATCATATCAGACAGATCAATGGCTTCACCGGTTTCAGGAACACTCAGGCTGAAACTGATGGACTCAAGACCGTTTGTATCAGAATATTTTCCCCTGATAAGTCCGTCAGTAATCGCTGTTGATGTACTCTGCTTGACACCGGCATACGTTACCTCCTGGAACCGCTGGGTGGCGAAAAAACCGGTGCTCATCATCACGTACGCAAAGACCGCTGCAACAACAACAAAGGCGATCAGCACAACTGCTGCTTCAAGCCCGGAAAATCCCGGTTCTCTTCGCATAGTCAAGATGTAGTATACTTACCCGTTTCGTTTAATATCATTTCCCAAAAAAATGGTGGCACGAAAAAAAGTAACGTGGGATCACCCATTCTCTTTATCGACAATGTAACACGGTATGATGAATGAATAATCTGGTTTCTTTTTGTCTATTACTCATTGAATAATCGGATACGCTATATCAATCCTACCGATGTCAACCTTTCAGTCCAGAACCACTGGCATCCTTCTAAGTACTGATCGAAATTCGGAAATTTATATACCATATTGAGTGGACCATCTTGTATCTGATTCCCGGTGATGAGAACCTGATCACAGAGATATCCCGGGTGTGAGGTGTAATATGGGACAGACAGAACTTACAAACAACAAAATGCTCGTTGCAGAGATTACTGCAAACCCTGCCCCGCTCGGACTACTCGGATTTGGAATGACAACAGTCCTGCTAAATCTGCATAACGCCGGTTACTTCACACTGGGATCAATGATCCTGGCAATGGGGCTGGCATATGGAGGAACCGCCCAGATCATTGCCGGAATCATGGAATGGAAAAAGAACAACACATTTGGAACAACCGCATTTACGTCATACGGGCTTTTCTGGATCTCACTGGTTATTTTATTAATCCTGCCAAAACTCGGACTCGCTGACGGGACCGGAGGGAACACAGCGATGGCAGCGTACCTTGCCATGTGGGGTCTCTTTACAGCATTCATGTTTGTCGGAACTCTCCGTGCAAACCGTGCACTCCAGTTTGTCTTCGCTTCACTTACAATTCTCTTCTTCCTGCTCGCACTGGGAGATATTACAGGTATTGAGGCTATTACTCGACTTGCCGGATACGAGGGAATAATCTGCGGATTCTCAGCAGTTTATACCGGACTTGCACAGGTAATAAACGAGGCCCATGAGAGGACGATTCTTCCACTCTGGCCTGTATAATACACTTTTTTAAAAAAACTCTCATCTACAATGAGGATGATTGAGAAACCCAGCCGATGCCGACTATCTGATTGAAATTACTTCAGAATTGCTGGTGATCATGCACAACCTGGTGTACCACACATCCTGAACAAGGAAAAAGGAGTTATCAGGAGAGATAGTTCTGAAGCAGGCGGAGAGCTTCGAGTTCTCGTTCCCCTCCGCATCGTTTCACGAGGTCAGCATGATGATCGATAAGGGCTTTTAATGATGGATCACGAGTCAGAATATATCGTGTACCATGTACAGCAGCCTCGATAATGCTGTTTAATCCCCTGTTTATGGGTAATATTGTGGACTCGGCAGGTTCAGAGTTGATCGGTTCAAGACTGACAAGGAGTTTCTGTTCGGTCTTCTGATCAACCAATGCACGATATACAACCCAGCTCTTTGCCAGGGAAAGTCTGCATATCTGCTGTCCTGCTTCTTCAAACTCTATGAACTCAGCTGGTCCGAGATCTGAGAAGGCAGCCCTGACAAGGATTACTGGATCATGTATGATGTTGGCTACCACAAATCCGGTCTCTTCAATCAATGAAGCGGTATGGCTGCTTCTGTATATGGCCATCATACATCGATTACCACGGCAGATTATACCCATGGGAGCTGCATGAAACCTAACGGTCGCAATGATCTCGTTTATCCCCTCCTGCATCGGCCAGAACGGGGATTGAATCACAGATCCCACTCCCATCCTTCAGTCAACGCCACGAAAAGACCTGCGATCATGATATCAGCAAGAGAACCGGGATTGATGCTCTCCCGGATACAGTATTCATCAAATTCCGTATGTGAGATCTGTCCGGCAAGAACCTGAATCGCCTGATCCCTGACCCTGCCCGCACGTTCAGATCCAAATTTTTTTGCGATAAAGGTATCAGGTTCCTCTGCCAGGAGCCAGAGAAACACTGATGAGACTGCTTCTCTTCCCCTGCCATCCTCTTTCAGAAGGTCAGCTGTTTTACGTGTAAGATGAAAACTGTTCGTCCATTCACGGGCTACCATATCCATAGGTGCAGAATGGACCATAACATCAAAAAGTGTCATTCCCCGTGCCCGTAGTTTATCAGCAACGGCAGGATCGTTTATATCGAGTTCATCAGAATCATGGACACGGACAGCAGTATGGGCAAATGCATCATAGAACAGAATGGCGTCTTCGATGGTGGTTTCCCTGATATGTTGGCATGCTCCCTCAATCCCTCTGCCCATTATCAACGGTACAAGAAGAATAAATGCACCAAAATGAGTGTTACCTCCCCGATGCCGGCCCGTTAGAAGTGTAGCCTCCCTGATCAATTCACCGATAGTACCCTTCTTCTGTTCAGCTCTCTCAAACGCTGGTCTGCAGAAGAGAGATGATGCAAGAAAGTGCTCCAGCCATGTGTCAGGGTAATCATGGCCCCGATCTACATTTCCCGGCTTTGTCACGGCGCAGACCTCGAGCATCATCGCCATCTGTGCCTGTTCGGTGAGGGTGAGGGGTGGTACGCCCATATAATATCAGGAGAAGATCTTCTGCATAATCTTTCTGGCGAGCTCGCGTTTTTGCTGCATATAAATTGACCTTTTTATGCCTGCTTGTTTAAGAGTCCCGTCGCGGAACATACAGGGTGTTGTATCCTTGCAACAGTATGCAAGACTGCCAAAACAGGTACTTGCCCCTCCTTCCAGAATCGTATCCTTGACCCCTTCCATCTTCATTGCAACGAAATCCTGTGGAGAGATCTTCAGCTTTTCAAGTGCAGGGAGAAGCGGACATGGTTTAACAGGGAGGCAACAGAATGCAAGAGATCTGATATCACCACCACGACAGAGTTGTTTTGGTGAATTATACCACCCGTGTTCACGAGTAAACTGGGCTAGTGCCTGACTGATACCAGAGAGGGTCTTCGGATCTGACATGCGGGCTAATGAGACCATGTCTGCTCCGTGGGCAAAGTACTCTTTTGCTTTCTCAAAGTCAGTGACACCATTATTTGCTATCAAAAAAACCGGGCATGCATTTCTAATATCACGGAGTTTTGTCTGACCAAAGTCCATCAGATCCACATGGATGATATCTGCCCCGGCCTTCCATAGAATTCGTGCCAGTTCGGCATCATTGGATGCAACTCCGGCACGAATCTTTACAGAGACTATGACACCGGTAATCTTGAGTGCCTGTACATACGAGATGAGTTTTTGGGGATTGGTAAGAAGATACTCACCACATCCTGCCTCGATCATGACCTGTTGTCTGCAGTGTGCATCAATCTCATAGATTGCCCGGTCACCAATCTCCTTGGCAAGTGCAACCATTGAGTTGACTTCAGAAGCACGGATATTTATCCCGGGAATAACTCCTGCTGATTCAACTAGAGCTACCTGCGCTGCAATTTCTGCGATAGGATCCCGGGGAAGGAACTCTTCCCTGCCCTGGCGGGAGAGTTCACGTGCTGCAGATATCGTTGCTTCATCTATTGCATATCCACCGATAAATCCGATCCCGACGTATTCGGCCCTGTCCCTGATATATGCACCATCTGTCATCCCTGCCATGGATGAGATAGCGACAGGAATAGAAACCTGCCGATCACCAATCCGGAGATCATAGATATTGTCCATTCAAATCCTCGAATCTTTGCCTTTACAAATCAACCTTCGAATCAATTAAACTTGGCCTGATATCAAGATGATATACCAGACTCATGACTGAGATCCTGTTACATCAAAAGATATGTACTTACCATCATGCTCACGATACACATTTGATAACTATTTTATCGCTGGCAGTGTTACCTTAGCGTAATGGGAAACGTAGGTATACTTCTAGTAGGTCATGGAAGCAAAAAGGAGTACAATAAGGACCTTATCAGCAGGACTGCTGCCCTGATTGCGGAACGCCATCCAGACTATAAAGTAAAATGCGGATTCATGGAGTTTAACGAGCCAACGATTCCAGAAGCACTTGAACAGTTCAAAACCGAAGATATAGACTCTCTTGCAGTTGTTCCTCTATTCCTTGCACGTGGTGTTCACATTGATGAAGATATCCCGGGAATTCTGAAACTTCAGAGCGGACAGAAAAAGGGAACCTTCAAGCTTCAGTCACGGGAAATTCCCCTTGTATATGCAGATCCAATCGGACCAAACCCGCTTCTTGCCGATCTGATGGCAGAGAATGCCAAGCAGGCACTCTCTCTTATCTGAACTTTTTTATGCAGATTCTTGTCCTCGATACCATTCATGGCGGGATTATTCTAGGTGATGCCCTTAGGGGCATGGGCCATATCGTTTATCTCGTCGATGTATACCGGGGAGATCTTTCACATCCGGGAAGTATCACCAGTGAAACTGCAATGTCCCGGAGATATGATCTGCTTATTCACCCGGTACATCTTGATCCATCATATCCGGTACTGAGGGCTCTCTCTTGTCCGGCAATAACCCATCATGAAGCTGTGAGGTGGATCCTGGGATCCGGGAGGCAGAAGATGCAACCCGGCGATCAGAAAACCGGACACTCAATTGAGATAACAGGGACAAGAGGAAAAACTACCACAGCAACAGCCCTTGCTTCGCTCATTCAGGGTAGTGGGATCCTTCATACATCAAGAGGAGTTTTCAGGTACCCCGGAGAGGAGAAACTCATCCGGATGAGCATTACTCCTGCATCACTCATACCAGTTTATGATCTCCTGTCAGAGGATGAATGGTGCATTTCTGAGATTTCACTGGGGTTTACCGGCCTTGCTGATCTTGCAATTCTTACCTCTGATGAGGATTATCTCGTTGCATCCGGACGACTTAGCGCCAGAATACTCAAGACGTTGAGTGCACTTTCCTGCAGAAGAGTTCTGATAGCGCCGGGGATGACCATTGAACACGATTCAGTTATCAATGCAGGAGATCTCACACACGTTTCCGGTGCAACATGCACATATTCCTACAGAGACATTAATGGTTCATTTGATAATCCGCTCCTTACATTGAAAGGATACAGAATACCCTTACAACTGGCTACAGCAGCAGCACTTATTCTGGGATACAGACCTGACAGGTTGAGTAATTTTACCCCTCTTCCCGGTAGGATGAAGATAATATCAGAAGAGGACAGAATGATCATTGATAATGCAAGCACTGGTGCATGTCTGACGACCACCCTAGATGCAATCGCCTTGATCAGGGGTACCGATGATCTTAATATTCCATTTACCCTGATCATTGGACAGGAAAACAGGGCAGTATGTGAGAACTTTTCTGATGAAGAGATCATCGCTTCCATAAGAAAGGGAAGGCCTGTGAAAGTAATTCTGGTTGCAGGTGATGACAGGATGAATATCGATGCCATATCAGGAGCCTGCCAGAACCTGGCAGTTCCAATCATTACAGTAAATTCTATTACAGAGGGAATGCAGGTTGCCAAAGAGAAATCTGCCTGTCCGATAGTTGTCTCGGTAAAGACCTGGAGGTAAATTATGAAATATATGCAGCCACGACCAAGTTCAATTGTTGCCGCTTTGTACACTGCCCGGGATCTGGGGGTTACCGTATCTGTCCTTCATGGTCCTTCAGGTTGTTCCTTCAAACACGCACGACTTCTTGAAGAGGATGGAATGCGGGTTCTTACAACCTCACTATCAGAGAATGAGTTTGTGTTTGGCGGGCAGGAACGTCTCATTGAAGTTCTCAATTATGCTGAAAAAGAGTTCAAACCATCACGTATGGCTGTAGTCGGGACATGTGTCTCCCTGATCATTGGTGAAGATCTTGAAGCAGCAATAGAGATGGCTGGTATCGACACAGAGACGATAGCAGTTGATATTCATGCAGGTTTTCCAGAGAATATTGATGGTGTCATTGCAACTCTGGAGCCGGCAAACCGGGCTGGGTGGATTAGCGATGATGAACTTGCGAGGCAGAAAGAACTGTTGAAAAAGGCAAACGAGGTAGAAAGACTGCGTGGAGCAGCGATGAAGAGTTACATCGAACCATCTCGTGGAGACCTGAAACATGTTGCAGCATCCAGAATTCTATCCCTGATTCATGAGGGAAAAAGAGGTGTTGCGGTCATGAACGCCAAGAAGGAGACCGCATATATGTTTGCCGATGTTCTTCTCGGACTCCATGATGCCGTGCCTGATGCCGATATCACATATTCTGCAAATCTCGAACTCAGGGGACTCCCAAAAGTACAGCGGGATGCTGAACGAATTTATGATGAACTCAAATCAAGAAATCTTCAGTTCATCACACAGGGAGCACTTGATGAATACGGAGCATCAGGAGATCTTCTTGGTTCATGGATACGGGATCTGAAACCAGACTTTGCCCTAATCGTCGGGGTACCTCACGCCATAACTTCTCATTATCTTGAAGGGATTGAATGCTTCTCGATAACCAATGGACCTCGTCAGGTAGGACCTCTGAAAGAGCAGGGCCATACTCATGTTATGGTTGAGGTAGACCTGCATCCCAGGACACTGGGAGTCACCCAGATTGTAGAAAGTGAGTTCGGGGCAGTGCTCCGGAGTCTTGTATGAAGACAATCCTGATATCAGGAGATCGATCAGGAGCAGGAAAAACCAGTATAACTGTAGCTCTCGCTGCTCTCCTATCCCGGCAGTATAAAGTGCAATGCTTTAAGGTTGGAATGGATTATATTGATCCATCGTACCTTTCCGCAGTTACGGGCAGAAGTTGTCTGAATCTTGATTCCTTTGTATTAACTCCTGAAGAGAACCAGGAAATATTCTCTCATGCCTGCTCGCATATGGGAGCAGATATCGCCTTGATCGAAGGAGTCAGAGGGCTCTATGAAGGAGCAGAATCTCTTTCAGATATCGGTTCAACTGCATCTATTGCCAAACTCCTCAAAGTTCCAGTAATACTTGTTATTGATGCCAGGAGCATAACCCGAAGCGCTGCAGCACTTCTGAAAGGTTTCACTGCATTTGATCCCGAGATTACCATTTCAGGAGTGATCCTGAACAATGTGAAAGGCGAGAGTCATATCAGAAAAGCAACCGAGGCGATCGAATATTACTGCGGTATTCCGGTTATAGGAGCTATTCCCCGGCTCGATAATCCTCCATTAAAGATGAGACATCTAGGTCTGGTTCCATTCCTTGAGGGATCTCCGGACAAGGAATTTTTAAATCAGATTAACAATATGATCGAATCTGTCGGAAAGCAGATCGATCTCAATGCCTTTCTGAATCTGGCTGACGAGCGGGAAAATCATTCTTATACCGGTTCAATATTCAAACAACCGGATGAGAAGGATATCCGGATAGGGATTGCCCTTGATGAGGCTTTCAACTTCTATTATGCAGATCTCTTTGCGATCCTTGAGAGCATCGGCGCTGAAATTGTGCCATTCTCGCCGATTCGTGACTCGCTACCAGATGTAGACGGGATTATTATCGGTGGTGGATATCCAGAATACTTTGGGAGAGATTTGGAAAAGAATGTTCAGATGAGAGAATCAATCAAGGCTGCCTCATTACAGGGAATGCCGATCTACGGAGAGTGCGGAGGGCTCATGTATCTCTGTAACTCGATCAGGTTTACCAGTGACTGGAACGGTCTCTCTGCCGGTGATGAGTTTCAGATGTGCGGGGTTTTTTCCGGAACCTCATCAATCCCATCAAAACGAATCGTCAGATATGTTATTGGTACAAGTTCTTCAGAAACCCCGTTTAAGGCCCATCTATTCAGGGGACATGAGTTTCATTATTCAGATGTTCAATTAGATACCAGTGTAACGTATGGATACCATCTTGATAGAGGAGTTGGGATAGAAGGATCTAAAGATGGAGCAATCTCCAGAAATACGCTTGGATCATACACACACCTTCACCCTGTTGCAGCCAGGAAGATGTTTGCTGATTTCTGTGATCTCTGTCGGAAGTGGAAAATAACCAGGACCTGACATTTATAGAAATTCAAGAAATTTCATAAAGATATATTTTTGCCTGAATACTTCCAGAAACCTATGCTATGCAGATCTACATAGACGGTGCATTTTTCTCACGTGAAGAAGCAAAAATATCCCCTTTTGACCACGGTTTTCTTTACGGAGACGGAGTTTTTGAGGGGATTAGAGCATACTCAGGGAGAATATTCAGATTATCAGAACACCTCGACCGACTCTATGACTCTGCCAAAACCATTGATCTCCAGATCCCAATCTCAAAAGCAGAGATGACTGATGCAATCATCGAGACCTGTAAGAAAAACAATCTAAAAGATGCTTATATCCGACCTCTGGTATCCAGGGGAGTTGGAGATTTAGGACTTGACCCAAGAAAGTGTGAGAAACCTACAGTTGTCATCTTCGCTGTGGAATGGGGTGCAATGTATGGCGACCTGTATGAGAAAGGGCTGAAGGCAATATCAGTCTCAATAAGGAGAAATCCGGCAGAGTCACTCCCCCCAAATGTAAAAAGTCTTAACTATCTCAATAATATTCTCGCCAAGATAGAGGCTAATTACAAGGGTGGTGATGAAGCTATCTTCTTTGACACAAACGGATATGTTTCAGAAGGATCGGGAGACAATATCTTTGTTGTAAAAAATGGTTCCATCATTACTCCACCAACGCTAAACAATCTGCGTGGTATCACAAGGCTTGTAGGGATAGAGATCGCCAATGAGCTTGGAATAAGTGTTTCTGAAAGAAACATGGGATATTATGACCTTTACTCCGCAGACGAGGTCTTTGTTACTGGAACAGCGGCAGAAATTGCTCCGATCACATTAATTGATGGCAGAGTTATTGGAAATGGAAAACCAGGAGCAATAACAAGACAGATGATGGAGAAATTCAAAATTGTTGTTCAGAATGAAGGGACACCAATCTACTGAAGAATCCAACCAACATTATATTTTTATACTACAAACACTTACATTTATAGGCACACGCTGATATAGTGTAGACCGGCCAATCATTTCGGCCTTTCACGCCGAGGACTGGGGTTCGAATCCCCATATCAGCATCCTGAAATAAGTCACTTTTTTAATTCTGAATTAAGGATTATATCTTTATCATCATTGAATACAATAGAAAAAAGGATCAGGCGCAGGAACTTTCCCCTAACTGATTCATCTCCTGCCTGAGAGAATCAATTATCTCCTCATGATGATGAATTGCATGTTCAAAGATCTGTTTCCGTATCTCAATTATTCTCTCTTCTGAATCCATTGTGCTTCATCCTCCATCAACAAAGCATCAGGTTCAGGTATTTTCCCTGCCCCGGAGTAAACCATTTCAAATTCAGAACATATAGGTATGCCATGCAGTGATGACCGGCATAATCAATGTCGATAAACAATAACCGACAAAAAAGTGAACCTACCGTCGCTGTTTTAAGACAGATAAATCAAGAGTAAATTCTTTTCTGTTCTTTGCAAACACAGATTCAGCAAAGAAGTATATTGACATAACAATGCAGGCCAGGGAAGCTATAAGAGTTGGCAGAGTCTTTTCGTTGTTTGTTGCCCCTACAAGAGAGCCGATTAAATACAAACCAACAAATATCAAAGTAAATCCATTAAACAAATAAACCAGCCATTCATACTGTTCAACGGACCGGATCTGCTCTACCATTCTAATCTATACTATAGCAGTAGCTATCTGATTAACGTAATGGTTTTAGAAAGAAAATCTCGTTCAATTATTACAATAGAGTTTACATTTTTTAGAACAATAGCAGCGTAGAGGTTCTCCCGAGGACTCGCGTACCTCAGTACTGGCTTCTACGTGAGGTGTCTTAACTTCCGGGTTCGGAAAGAGACCGGGTGTAGCACACCTGCTTTGGCCGCTATTGAGAGCCAAGGTCCGGATTTGAACCGGAGTATAGTTGATCTGCAGTCAACCGCGTGGCCGCTCCGCCACCTTGGCCAGGCTTGATTTAGTCAAGACTGTGT
>Ga0074197_1000087_pt1 | contig 151266 bp, 129 predicted proteins | sample EPASupsiteSAE305_FD_64526 | JGI IMG/M metagenome (GOLD analysis project Ga0074197, IMG submission 64526) | Bioremediated contaminated groundwater microbial communities from EPA Superfund site, New Mexico - SAE3-05 reassembly with SPADES | ecosystem: Environmental > Aquatic > Deep subsurface >... | reverse complement strand
ACTGGTGGCGGCTGGGCCGGCAAGTCGGCTGGCGGCGGTTCGCGTGACGGCGGCTTCGGGGGCGGGTCGCGTGAAGGCGGCTTCGGCGGTGGTTCGCGTGACGGCGGCTACGGCGCACGCCGCAGCGACGGTCCGCGTACGGCGCGTCGCGGTAGCTAAGCAAGCGACCCAGCAGTCATCAGGCAAGCGCATTCACGCAGCTCATTCAGTGCGTAACGCGGCCTGAAATGACCCGGATGGCCTCCATGCGGTCCGTCGGTCAGAAGAAACCGGTGCTCAGGCGCCGGTTTTTTTTCGTCCGTACTTCGGCGACCATTAATATTTCACGATGTGAAAAATTTTTTTGCGTCGTAAAAAATCGTGCTGCACGGCACAAGACGCCCTATTGCAAGATGGAAAAAGACGTTTCTTAATGTGAAACAGTACCACCAAGCAATTGATTTTAAATAAAAATAAATATTCAAAAAACGCTCCCTGCCCGCTATTGCGCGACAACCGATTTGCCTAGACTCTTATATAAGACTTCACGAAACGAAACGCCTTAAACGGCCAAACGCTTCGACGAAGACAAAGAGTCACCCTATCCATTACAGGCAACCAAGGAGCACACCATGTCGCGCGAACAACAAGCCAAGCAACTTCAACAGCAATGGGAAACCGATCCGCGCTGGAAAGGCGTGAAGCGTACGTACACGGCCGAAGACGTGATCCGTCTGCGCGGCTCGCTGCAAGTGGAACACACGCTTGCCAAGCGCGGCGCGGAAAAGCTGTGGGAAAGCGTCAATAACGAGCCGTTCGTGAACTCGCTCGGCGCGCTGACCGGCAACCAGGCGATGCAACAGGTCAAGGCCGGCCTCAAGGCCATCTACCTGTCGGGCTGGCAAGTGGCGGGCGACGCGAACGTGGCCGGTGAAATGTACCCGGACCAGTCGCTGTATCCGGCGAACTCGGTGCCGCTCGTCGTGAAGCGCATCAACAACACGCTGACGCGCGCTGACCAGATCCAGTGGTCGGAAGGCAAGAATCCGGGCGACGAAGGCTATATCGACTACTTCGCCCCGATCGTGGCCGACGCGGAAGCCGGTTTCGGCGGCGTGCTGAACGCGTTCGAACTGATGAAGGCGATGATCGAAGCGGGCGCGGCCGGCGTGCACTTCGAAGACCAGTTGGCTTCGGTGAAGAAGTGCGGCCACATGGGCGGCAAGGTGCTCGTGCCGACCCGCGAAAACATCGCCAAGCTGACGGCCGCGCGTCTGGCCGCCGACGTCTCCGGCACGCCGACCGTGCTGCTGGCTCGCACCGACGCGGAAGCCGCCGACCTGATCACGTCGGACGGGGACGAAAACGACAAGCCGTTCCTGACGGGTGAGCGCACGGTGGAAGGTTTCTACCGCACGAAGCCGGGTCTGGAGCAGGCAATCTCGCGTGGTCTCGCCTACGCGCCGTACGCCGACATGATCTGGTGCGAAACCGGCAAGCCGGACCTCGAGTTCGCGAAGAAATTCGCCGACGCGATCCACAAGGAATTCCCGGATCAACTGCTGTCGTACAACTGCTCGCCGTCGTTCAACTGGAAGAAGAACCTCGACGACGCAACCATCGCCAAGTTCCAGCGCGAACTCGGCGCAATGGGCTACAAGTTCCAGTTCATCACGCTGGCCGGCTTCCACGCACTGAACTACTCGATGTTCAACCTGGCGCACGGCTACGCCCGCAACCAGATGACGGCGTTCGTCGAAATGCAGCAGGCTGAATTCGCTGCGGCTGAAAAGGGTTTCACCGCGGTCAAGCATCAGCGCGAAGTCGGCACCGGCTACTTCGACGCCGTGACGCAAACGGTCGAGCGCGATGCATCGACGACCGCGCTGCACGGTTCGACGGAAGACGAACAGTTCTTCGACAAGAAGGTTGCTTAAGGCATCCGGCGCTCTGATCGCGGAAACGGCAAGGCAGACGACAAAGCGGCTCCGCCAGAGGGCCGCCTTCAGGGAGGACTGAAGCCATCAGGGCTGGAACGCCGTCTGTCCTGATGGTTGGAATCTGGGAGTGATGGCGGCAGTGGAGACAAAGCCAGCGCAATGGATTGTGCGGCGAACACAGGACGCGCCGGCCTCATCGCCGGCGCGTTTTTTTACGCCGTGCCTGTCAGCGATGCGAATCGTGCGCGGGCCGCCTAGCGGTACACGATCACGGGAATCTTCGTATGCGTCAGGACCCGTTGCGTCTCGCTGCCGATCAGCAGACTGCTGAGACCGCGCCGCCCGTGCGAAGCCATGAAAATCACATCGCAGCCACCCTGCTCCGCGGCTTCGATGATGCCGAGATACGGTGCCGGATGCACGCTGGTGCGGCTGTCGAACGCGACACCGACACGGCGCGCGGCCAGCTCCACTTCCCGCAGATGCACCCGTGCTTCACGCTCGCTGCGTTGCAAAAACTCGACCGGCGGCTCGATCACCACGTCGGAAAACGGCGAGTACGGATATTGCGGCAGACAGGCGTACGCGGTAACGCGAGCGCCCACCGCCTGCGCGAGGTCGATGGCGCCGTCTATCGCTTTGCGCGACAGGTCTGAACCATCGGTCGGAACCAGGATGTGCCTGAACATGATGCCCTCCGTCGCCGGCTTCGTGCAGCGCGGCGTCAGCGTCCGACGAGGTTCGGTATGGAAGCCGCTCCAATCGATTGTAGGTCGCAGAAATGAGCTCAAGGCCATCGTGCGGGTCTGTCCGCATATCGGAAACCCGCTGCACGGATGGTGCGGGGCGCAGTCGCGCCACGTTGCACCTATGCGGCACCGCGGCCGGCGTCAGTTCCAGTAATCAGGATGGCCGTACGTATGTTTGAGAAAGTCCAGAAACAGACGCACCCGCAGCGGCAAATGCCGGCGTTGCGGAAATACCGCATGGATGCCGATCGGCGGCGCGGCGAACTCGTCGAGCACGCTGACGAGGCGCCCGGCCGCGATATCCGCGCCGACCTCCCACCACGATCGCCATGCGAGCCCGTAACCCTCAAGGCACCACTCGTGCAGCACGGCGCCATCCGAGCATTCCATCGTGCCGGACACCTTGATCGACACGACCTTGTCGCCCTGCTGGAACATCCAGCCACGCTGCTGGTTGGCACTCGCACCGAGCGCCAGGCAGTTGTGGTGCGCGAGATCGGCCAGTGTGTGCGGCGAGCCGCGCCGGCTCAGATACGACGGCGAAGCCACACACACGCGGCGGTTCTCGCCAAGCTTGAGCGACACCAGGGACGAATCCGGCAGCTCCCCCAAACGCACGGCGCAGTCGAAGCCCTCGTTGACGAGATCAACCAGCCGGTCGGACAGGTCGAGCGTAATCGACACATCCGGATGGGCGACGGTGAACGCCGGCACCAACGGCGCAACATGCCTGCGTCCAAACCCGGCGGGCGCCGACAACCGCAAGTGGCCGCTCGCCTTCACGCCCCCGGCCGACACGCTGGCTTCGGCGTTCTGCATGTCGTGAATGACGCGCTGGCAATCCTCGAGAAACGCCGAGCCTTCGAAGGTCAGCGTGATCTTTCGGGTAGTGCGTACCAGCAGTTTGACGCCGAGGCGCTCTTCCAGCGCATCGATACGGCGGCCAATGATGGCGGGCGCGACGCCTTCGGCGAGCGCCGCAGCCGACAGGCTGCCCTTGGCCGCGACGGTAACGAAAGTTTCGATCTGCTTGAAACGGTCCATGGGCAGCGAAGCCGCAACGCCCCAAAGCAAGACGCGTGGGGCTGCGCGGGAAAGTGGTCGGTGCGCGTCAGATTAGGTGGATGAAAGTAAAAGATCAAGTGATATTTAGCCTCTTTTTTAGCGCATAGCATCACTAATACAATCCGTCCTGACCTCTAATGGAGTGCACGGCAATGTCGGCCACAACGACACCTTTCCCCAAAGCAGTGATTTTCGACGCCTACGGCACGCTTTTCGACGTGCATTCGGTGATCGCTGCCGCGGAGCAGATGTTCCCGGGCCAAGGCGACGCGCTTTCGCAGTTGTGGCGCCAGAAACAGATCGAATACACGCAGTTGCGCACCCTCGCCGACCCGGCCGGCGCACCGGGCGTGCACTACCGGCCGTTCTGGGACATCACGCTCGACGCTTTGCGCTTTTCCGCCAGGAAACTGCATCTCACGCTGGGCCGCGCGGCGGAAAAGCGTCTGATGGACGAATACGCGTGCCTGTCCGCTTTTCCCGATGCCGTCCCCGCACTGCGCCAGTTGCGCGACGCACCGTCGTCGTTGTCCGCCTCCACGCCTGCGCCTGCGGGCGGCAAAACCGCGCCGATGGTAACGGCCAAGCCCGGTCTCGCGATCCTCTCGAACGGCAATCCGCAAATGCTCGACATTGCCGTGAAGAGCGCCGGCATGACGCGCCTGTTCGACCATGTTCTGTCCGTCGATACCGTGCGCGCGTACAAACCCTCGCCCGCGGCCTACTCGCTCGGCACACAAGCCTTCGGCGCCGAGCCGCGCGAGATCGTCTTCGTGTCGTCGAACGGCTGGGACGTGGCTGGCGCGAGCTGGTTCGGCTTCACCACTTTCTGGCTTAACCGGCAAAACGCACCCGCCGAAGAACTGGGCGTTACGCCGCATGGCGCGGGCGGAGGCATGAACGATCTGCTCGCTTTTTTGAAGTCTCTCGCGTCGCCCAACCGCAATAGCGGCACCGGCAATCCCGGTGGCAGCCGTCCGCGCCACAGCCCTGGCGCGTGACGGCTATTGCCTGGATTCCACGGCGCAATTCAAGCGCATCTCAACATTTGTACCTTTGCAATCTGACCGACCAAGGAGAAACCATGGCGAATCCGCTGTCATCGCAGTCCTCACTGCAGTTGCCGCAGGGCATGGAAATCACGGCTGAGATCAAGCCGGGCTATGAAGCAATCCTCACCCGCGAAGCGCTTGAGCTTGTCGCCGCACTGCATCGCACGTTCGAACCACGCCGCCAGCAACTGCTGCAGGCGCGCGTCGAGCGCACTAAACGGCTCGACGCCGGTGAGCGTCCGGACTTCCTCGCCGAAACCAAGAGCGTGCGCGAAGGCGACTGGAAGATCGCGCCGCTGCCGCAAGATCTGCAATGCCGCCGCGTGGAAATTACCGGTCCGGTCGAGCGCAAGATGATCATCAACGCGCTGAATTCGGGCGCGGATTCGTACATGACCGACTTCGAAGATTCGAACGCGCCGAGCTGGGATAACCAGATTACCGGCCATATCAATCTGAAGGACGCGGTGCGCCGCACGATTTCGCTCGAACAGAATGGCAAGTCGTACACGCTGAACGACAAGATCGCCACGCTGATCGTGCGGCCGCGCGGCTGGCATCTGGACGAAAAGCATGTGACGGTGGACGGCAAGCGCGTCTCCGGCGGCATCTTCGATTTCGCGCTCTTCATGGTTCACAACGCGAAGGAACAGGTTGCGCGCGGCACAGCGCCCTACTTCTATCTGCCGAAGATGGAAAGCCACCTCGAAGCGCGCCTGTGGAACGACATCTTCCTCGCCGCACAGGAAGCCGTGGGCGTGCCGCGCGGCACGATTCGCGCGACCGTGCTGATCGAAACGATCGTCGCCGCGTTCGAAATGGACGAAATCCTGTACGAGTTGCGCGAGCACAGCTCGGGTCTGAACGCCGGCCGTTGGGACTACATCTTCTCGGCAATCAAGAAGTTCAAGAGCGACCGCGATTTCTGCCTCGCCGACCGCTCGCAGATCACCATGACCTCGCCTTTCATGCGTGCCTACGCGCTGCTGCTGCTGAAGACCTGCCATCGCCGCAACGCCCCGGCAATCGGCGGCATGAGCGCGCTGATTCCGATCAAGAACGATCCGGCAGCGAACGAAAAGGCCATGGGCGGCGTGCGCTCGGACAAGGCACGCGATGCGGGCGACGGTTACGACGGCGGCTGGGTGGCGCACCCGGGTCTCGTGCCGATCGCGATGGAAGAATTCGTCAAGGTGCTCGGCGACAAGCCGAACCAGATCGGCAAGCAACGCGATGACGTGCTCGTCACAGCGTCCGACCTCATGGACTTCCGCCCGGAAGCGCCGATCACCGAAGGCGGTCTGCGCAACAACATCAACGTCGGCATTCACTACCTGGGTTCGTGGCTCGCGGGCAATGGCTGCGTGCCGATTCACAACCTGATGGAAGACGCCGCCACCGCGGAAATCTCCCGCTCGCAAGTGTGGCAGTGGATTCGCTCGCCGAAGGGCAAGCTCGAAGATGGCCGCAAGGTCACGGCGGAACTGGTGCGTGCCTTGTCGGCAGAAGAGCTCGACAAGGTGAAGCAGGCCGTCGGCGGCGATACGAAGCCGTACGATCGCGCCGCGCAAATCTTCGACGAAATGTCGACGTCGGAGCAATTCACCGACTTTCTGACGCTGCCGCTGTACGAAGAAATCTGAGGCATCCAGGCTGCCTCAGGCACCAGCAATAACGACGTCGTACCAGGCCCGCTTTCACCAGCCACGCAAGATGAAAGAGCGGCCCGGGTCGCAAGGCTGACCGACCGGACGGCCCGACAGGCGCATGCCTGCCGGGCCGTTTTTTTATGCGCACGCGATGTAGCCGCTATGCGTTGTTACGTACACTTGGTGCGCTCGCCGCGAACCGGCGCGAGCATCGCTCAGCGCGTGCTGCGATGCTCGACCCAATCGCCCGATCTGATTTCCGGCAGGCCCTTCACCGCATTGGGCGAGACCGGATAGAAGCGGCAGTTCACGACGTTGCCGTCTACTTTCACCATCACTTCCCGCGCGAGGAAACGATCTTCGACGCCAGGATACACCGCTTCGATCTCATCGAGCACCGCGACCAGTTCATCTTCGATTTCGTAGACGTCACCCGTGACGTCTACGCCCGCTTCGTCGACCACCAGACCCGGATACAGGCCGAAGTCGAACAGATGGCCGCGCACCGTGGCCGTGCCGAGCAGATTCGGCTCGGCGATTTCGTTGCGCGCGGCAGCCTCTCTGAGGTCATTCACTTCGCCGGCACGCAACGTGCCATATACAAAAACGGTCTGCATCGTCGTTTGCTCTCCTTGATGATGAGGTTCGGCTCGCCCCGGCTGACGCCGGCGCTTCAGTTCAGCGGCGCGTTCGCCACCAGCACGCCGTCGATATCCGCATAGATCCACTCGCCCGGACGCACCAGCGCGCCCGGCAACTGCACCGGCACGTCGCGCTCACCCGTGCCGAGTTTCTGGCCACGCCGTGGGCAGGTCGCCAGCGCCGCCACCCCGACATTGATTTCGTTGAGCTCCAGCGTATCGCGCACACAGCCGTTCAGCACGATGCCCGCCCAGCCGTTCTGCTCGGCAATTTGCGCGAGGTTGCCGCCTACCAGCGCGCAACGCAGACTGCCGCCGCCGTCGATCACCAGCACCCGGCCGGCGCCCTTCTCCTCGAGCGTGGCGCGCACGAGCGCGTTGTCTTCGAAGACCTTGAGCGTCACCGCCTCGCCGCTGAAACTCTCGGCACGGCTGAAGAGATGAAAGACCGGCTCGAGCACACGCAACGTGCCCAGCGCCAGCAGGTCCTCGTGCGCATCGCACAAGTCGGCGGTGGCGAAGCTCATGGGGGTTCTCCTCGGAATCCGTGCAATCGGGACATTATGCAACGTCAATTCCGACGCAACACCTACAATGAGAAGCCCGCGGTAATTTTGAGCCCGTACCGCCGGGGCCGCACGCCCGGGTCCACGCACGAACGCGCGGTGCCTGAGCGCCGCATGCTCATGGGTTCCACGTCTTCGCAGGCGCTGCTTTATTTGAGTTCCATCCCCTGGATCGATCTTCAATATGAATTCGTCCACTGACCCGGACCCGTCGAGCCAGACCCGCTTCGCCGACATTCCGCCCGAATTCCAGCCGACGCAATCGCATCCGATTCGCGTACGCTCACGGTTGATGCCGTCGGGCTGGCGTATCGCGCGACACACGCATGCGTGGGCGCAGGTGGCCTATGCGTCGCGAGGGGTGCTGCGAGTTGCGACAACCGGCACAACATGGATGGTGCCGCCATCCCGGGCGATCTGGGTGCCGCCGCATGTGACGCACGAAGTGGTCGCGATTGAAGACGCGTTTCTGCGCACGCTCTACATTACCGAAAGCACGGTCCCGGCCGGCCTGGATAGCCCGCGCGTGGTTGAAGTATCGAACCTGCTGCGCGAAGTCATCGCCGCGCTCGACACACCTGGCATTTCAGCGACACGCGAACAACTGCTAGGCGCGCTCGCGCTCGACGAACTGACGCGCTCGGAGCCCCTGCCGCTATCGGTGCCGATGCCCAACGAGAAGCGCTTGCGCGCGCTGTGCGAGGCCGTGATCGCGGATCCGACGCACGGCGACTCGCTCGAACAATGGGCATCGAGTGTCGGTGCGAGTACGCGCACGATCGCCCGGTTGTTTCGTCAGGAGTTAGGCGTGAGTTTTTCGCAATGGCGGCAGCAGGCCATTCTCGCGCGTGCGATTCCGCTATTGAGTCAAGGGCGGCCGCTTTCACACGTCGCACAAGAACTGGGCTACCAGAGTCAGAGCGCGTTCTCGGCGATGTTCCGGCGGGCATTCGGCGCCAGTCCACGCGCGTTCATCGAGCGTGGCGCCGAGCACCGCGTGGAAAGCGCAGCTAGCAGTGCTGCTTCGGAAGCGGACGAAGAGACCGCGCAGAAGTGACGGTGCAAGGGATAACCGCTCGCGGCAATGCGTCAGACGCGCCGCGCCAGATGACGGATCGCGCCGAGTTGCGCCAGACGCGGCCCGGTCAGCTTATACCCCTTGCGCTGATACAAGCGCGCGGCGGGATTGTCGACGAACACGCGCAACTGCAACTCGCGTAGCCCGCGCTCGCGTGCCCACTGATGCGAGATGTCGAGCAGATACGTGCCGGCGCCAAGCCGCCGATGCCCTTCGGCAATCTGCACGTCGCGGATGTGCAGCGAATCCCCTTCTTGCGTGATGCGCAGCACGCCGATCGGCTCGCCATCCACTTCGAGAATGAAATTTTCCGACTCGCGCCAACTGCCGAGAAAGAGATCGCCACGCCAGACCAGATGGTGCCGGCGATAGTAGCCACCCATGTTGTTGCGGGTCAGCGCCTCAGCGAACTCGAAATCGTCCATGCTGGCCTGGCGCAGATAAAACGGTGACGGAGCTTCGGTTGGGTCGAACATGGCGGGACGACGAAGATAAGTCAGGTCAACGGTAAAACAGCCCGCGCGCGCTGGCAATGGCTGTTTGTCCCGAGCATACCCGGACGATACCCAGGCGGACCGGCTGCGGAAATAAAAAAAGCCCACTTCTTTCGAAGTGGGCTTTCTAAAATCTGGCGGAGCGGACGGGACTCGAACCCGCGACCCCCGGCGTGACAGGCCGGTATTCTAACCAACTGAACTACCGCTCCAGATTTTTACAACGTGGTTTGTGAGCCGTGCTCATTCAACCACTGCACCGTTCATACTGCCAACCGAACGACGCCGATGTTCTGGCGTCCCCTAGGGGATTCGAACCCCTGTACTCACCGTGAAAGGGTGATGTCCTAGGCCTCTAGACGAAGGGGACAACGTACTGCTTACACCTTTAATGAAAAAGCCCGTTCAGATTCGTATGAACGGGCTTTGTCTGGCGGAGTGGACGGGACTCGAACCCGCGACCCCCGGCGTGACAGGCCGGTATTCTAACCAACTGAACTACCACTCCAGTTTGCCTATCATGACTTGCGAGCGTTGGTTTTTTCTCTGCAAGCTGCGCTGCTTTACTGCTACCAAGCGACGCTGATGTTTGGCGTCCCCTAGGGGATTCGAACCCCTGTACTCACCGTGAAAGGGTGATGTCCTAGGCCTCTAGACGAAGGGGACATAATCTTTTCAGATCTGTCTTTATCTTGCTGCTAACTGACGCTAATTTCGTTTCGTCTGCAGCAAAGACCGATATTCTAACTACGTTACAGCTGCTTGTGAAGTCTTTTTTGCTACAAGCTCCAGACTTCGGAACGACTTCACTCTGCTCTGATGGTGGAGGTAAGCGGGATCGAACCGCTGACCTCTTGCATGCCATGCAAGCGCTCTCCCAGCTGAGCTATACCCCCCTTGCAGAACAGAAACGAGATTCTAGAGGCCAATTTGCGCTTTGTAAATACCCTTTGAGCAATTGCATGCGACTTTTTTCGCAAGTCGCATGCAAACCCTCTCAAGGCAGGCGCGAATGCGCTCAAGCCAGCGCTTTTTCGATACGGCTCACGACAACATCGCGGCCAAACAGCATCAGCACACTGTCGATCGACGGCGTATGCGTGGTGCCCGCCACCAGCAGACGAACCGGCATAGCCAGTTGCGGCATCTTCAGCTTGTGCGCGCCAAGCGTTGCCTTCAACGCTGCGGCGATCGCCTCCTTGGTCCACTCCACCGTCTTGAGCGATGCAGCCAGCTCGGCGAGTGCCGGACGCACGACATCCGTGACGTGCTGCGCGAGCGCCTCGGCATCCGGCGCCGGCACGCGATAGAACATCGCGGCGTTCTCGGCGATTTCCTTTACCGTGGAAGCGCGGTCCTTCAGCAAACCCACTACCGAAGTCAGATCGGCGCCTTGCGCAATCGCGGCTTCGTCGATACCCAACTCGGCGAAGAAAGGCTTGGCGAGTTCCGCGAGGCGCGCGTTGTCCGCTTCCTTGATGTAGTGCGCGTTGAGCCAGTTCAGCTTGTCATGGTCGTACTGCGCCGGCGACTTGCCCAGATGCTCCAGATCGAACCATTCGACGAACTGCTCGCGCGTGAAGATTTCCGCGTCACCATGCGACCAGCCCAGACGCGCCAGATAGTTGACCACCGCTTCCGGCAGATAACCGGCGTCGCGATAACCCATCACGCTCATCGCGCCATGACGCTTGCTCATCTTCTCGCCCTGCTCGTTCAGCACGGTCGGCAAGTGCGCATACACCGGCGGCTCGGCACCAAGCGCACGCAGAATGTTGATCTGGCGCGGCGTATTGTTGACGTGATCGTCGCCGCGAATCACGTGCGTGATGCGCATGTCCAGGTCGTCCACCACCACGCAGAAGTTGTACATCGGCGTGCCGTCCGGGCGTGCGACCACAAGGTCGTCGAGTTCTTCGTTCGAGATCTCGATGCGGCCTTTCACTGCGTCGTCCCATGCCACGACACCCGTCAACGGATTACGGAAGCGCAGCACCGGTTGCACGCCTGCCGGCGGCTCCGGCAACACCTTGCCGGGCTCCGGACGCCACGTACCGTCGTAACGCGGCTTTTCGCCCGCTTCGCGCTGACGTTCACGCAATGCGTCGAGTTCTTCGGTCGACATGTAGCACGGGTACACGAGGCCGGCATCCCGCATCTGCTTGAGCACTTCGCGATAACGGTCCATGTTCTGCATCTGGTAGAACGGGCCCTCGTCGAAATCGAGGCCCAGCCACTCCATACCTTCGAGAATGGCGTCGACGGCCTCGGTACTCGAGCGCTCGACGTCGGTGTCCTCGATCCGCAGCACGAAGCTCCCTTTCATCTTGCGCGCGAACGCCCACGGATAAAGCGCGGAGCGAATGTTGCCGAGGTGGATGAAGCCGGTGGGACTCGGTGCGAAACGGGTGCGAACAGAGGTGGTCATTTGCAGTTACTCGGAAGACAGGCGCCGGCGCCGTGACAGACATTGCCCGTGAAGCGCGGCAGCGGACCGCGCCCATGCAACAGAAAACGCCAGGCATGGGCACGCAGGAAATAAATGTGAGAGCGGAATTATACCTTCCGAACCCGGCTTGCCTGCCCTCGTCCGAACGGCCAGCGGCAGCACACGGGGCGCGCGGAACGCATGCCCCATTGCGCCTGGGCGCTTCGTCTGCAACGTTTCATTACCAGGCCGACGCGCGCCCGGAGCTTTGATTTATGATGTGCGCGCGCTGCGAGTGGGGATAGAACCGCAGCGCATGAGATCGCCGCCGGCGCTCCCGTCCGTTTGACTATCCGTCTGATCGCGGCTCAGCTTGCGCCCATTATTCCGATCGCGCGCCGCCCATGCCGTTGCTGGAGAACCCGTTGAAACCGTCATCCCCTCGCCTCGCCCGTCGTAACTTCTCATTGGCGGCCGCCTCCGCGGTGCTGGCTGCCTGCACCACGACCGGCGGCAGCAAGACCGATAGCACGCCGGTCGCCGTCACGCCCACGGGCAACATGCCGCCGCTCGACAAACCGCAGCGGCCAATCCGAGTCGGGCTCGCGCTAGGCGGCGGCGCTGCGCGCGGCTTCGCGCACATCGGCGTGATCAAGGCGCTAGAGGCGCGCAATATCCAGGTCGATCTGGTAGCGGGCACCAGCGCGGGCTCGGTAGTCGGTGCGCTGTACGCCTCGGGGATGAACGGCTTTGCGCTGAACAAGCTCGCGCTTTCCATGGACGAAGCGTCGATCAGCGACTGGGCCATGCCGTTTCGCACACGCGGTTTTCTGCAAGGCATCGCGCTGCAAAACTACCTGAATACGACCCTCAACAATCGTCCGATCGAGAAGATGGCCAAGCCCCTCGGCGTGGTCGCCACGGATCTGAAGACCGGCCAGCCAATCCTGTTCCAGCGCGGCAACACCGGCATTGCCGTGCGCGCATCGTGCAGTGTGCCGTCGATTTTCGAGCCGGTGAAAATAGGCGGCCATGAATACGTGGACGGTGGCCTGGTGAGCCCGGTGCCGGCCTCGTTCGCACGCAGGATGGGCGCGGATTTCGTGCTCGCCGTCGACATCTCGCAGCGCCCGGAAAGCGGGCTCACCGCCAGTTCGTTCGATGTGCTGATGCAGACCTTCACGATCATGGGCCAGACGATCAAGACCTATGAACTCGACAAGTACGCGGATGTCGTGATCCGGCCGAATCTCGCCGCCATGAGCGGCAGCGATTTCTCGCAGCGCAACGCCGCGATTCTGGCCGGAGAGGAAGCGGTCGCGAAGATGATGCCTGAGTTGCAGCGCAAGCTCGCCGCGAGCCGCGCCGCGGCCTGACCCGCCGGCGAAGTACCGCCGGGTACACCACCGGCGTACTCCAGCTCCCGTCACGCGCGTTGCGTCGAACGGGCCGGAGTTCAGCCCGAAAGACCCGCCGGCAGCTCGGCAAGCACCCAAACGCAAAAAGCCTGCTTCAGAAGAAGCAGGCTCTTTTCGCACCGGCACTACCCGTGCGGGCCGAATCAGTTACTGATTACCGCCGATCGAAGCATTCACGCGCTTGCGCAGATCTTCACCGTCCTGATAGGACGTTTCGATCCGGCGTGCGCCCGTGAAGCGCTTTTCCCAGTAACCGCTATCCATATCGTCGACGCGGATCGTGCTGCCCGTGGAGGGCGAATGCACGAACTTGTTGTCGCCGATGTAGATGCCCACGTGCGAGAACGTACGGCGCATCGTATTGAAGAACACCAGATCGCCCGGCTTCAGGTCGCTCACGCGAACCTTTTCGCCCACGCGGCTCATTTCCTCGGCGCGACGCGGCAGCGCCATACCGAGTGTGTCCTGGAACACGTAGCGAACGAACCCGCTGCAATCGAGCCCCGAATCGGGCGTATTACCCCCCCAACGGTAGCGAACGCCGATCATGTTCAGCGCACCGACCACCACATCGCCCGCTTTGCCGGCCATGCCGGACAGGAACGATTTGGCGCCGCCGTCGTTGTCGGTAGCGGGCTGTTGCGAATTGAGAGGGGACAAAGAATTCGACCCAGTGGGGGTCGAATATGAGGCATTCTGATTCAAACTGCTTACTTCGTCGGCGAACGCGCCGGGAGCTGCTGCCATCAAGACGCCAATGAACATCCCGGCGACGACGCGCGTGCAAGCCTGGGTTAGGTTTCTGTGCTGCATTGGTCGGTATTTTTTGCCTAAAAATCAGTGGGCTACGGAAAAAAGTTTGGTCGATACTAGCCAGTAAGTATTCGTGTGTCAAAACAAATAGAAAAATACAATCGAGACACGCACCCAATTGGTGAAAGAGTGCAAAATCAGTGATCCAGCGCCGCTTTCAGCAGCTTTCGAGTGTAAGGGTGCGCCGGTGTCGCAAAAATCTGCTCAACGTCGCCGCTTTCGACGATCGAACCGTTTTGCATGACCGCAACACGATGCGCCATCGCCCCGATCACGGCCAGATCGTGGCTGATGAAAACGAAGCCGAGGTTGTACTTCTGCTGCAATCCGGCGAGCAGTTTCAGCACCTGCTGCTGGATCGACACGTCGAGCGCACTGGTCGGTTCGTCGAGTATCAGGATGCGCGGCTCCAGCACCAGCGCGCGCGCAATCGCGATCCGCTGTCGCTGGCCGCCGGAAAACTCATGCGGATAGCGGTACAACACAGTCCGATCCAGACCGACTTCGCGCAGGACCGACACTACCTTGTCGCGCCGTGCCTCCTGGCTCATTTGCGGCCGATGCAAAGCGAGCCCTTCTCCGACGATCCGCTCGATGGTCTGGCGTGGTGAAAGCGAACTGAACGGGTCCTGAAAGACAACTTGCATATTCGAGCGTAAGGCAGTCTGTTCAGGGCCGCGATAGCTGCCAAGCGCCCTGCCCTGAAACTCGATCTCGCCGTGCGCCGTGCGTTGCAAACCGAGCAGGGCCATCGCCAGCGTCGATTTGCCCGAACCCGATTCGCCGACGATGCCGAGCGTCTCGCCCTGGCGCACCGACACACTCGCATCGGCGACCGCGCGGAAGTGCCCCGAGCGAAACCAGCCGCTCACGCCCGGAAGTTTCGTTTTGAAGTCGACCGAGACGTTGCGTGCTTCGAGCAGCACGGGTGAGATCGGCAGCACGGGTACCACCGTGCGCTGCGGACGGCTTGCCAGCAGGCGTTGTGTGTACGGATGCTGCGGCGCTTCGAACACCTGCTCGACGGAACCGCACTCCACCAGTACGCCCTTCTCCATCACCGCGATACGTTGCGCGAAATGCCGCACCAGATTCAGGTCGTGCGTGATCAACAGCACCGCCATGCCACGCTTCTCAGCTTCGTCGCGTTGCAACTCCAGCAGCAACTCGACGATCTGTGCGCGGATCGTCACGTCGAGCGCCGTGGTCGGTTCATCGGCGAGCAACAGACGCGGACGGCACGCGAGCGCCATGGCGATCATCGCGCGCTGCCGCTGACCGCCCGAGAGCTCGTGCGGGTAGCTATTCACGCGCTTGCCGGGTTCCGCGATACCCGTGCGCCCCAACAGCGCCACGGCGCGCTTGCGCGCCTCGTTCGCCGCGACGCCGTCGTGCACGACGATCGTCTCCGCGATCTGGTCGCCCACCGTATAAAGCGGATTGAGGGCGGTCATCGGCTCCTGGAAGATCATCGCGATATCCGAGCCGCGCATGCCGCGCATCTCGCGCTCGCTTTTGGCAAGCAGATCCTCGCCGTCGAAGCGGATCGCCCCGCTCACCTGCGCATCGCTCAACAGACGCAGGATCGACAGCGCCGTCACGCTCTTGCCCGAGCCCGACTCACCGACCAGTGCGACCCGCTCGCCGCGTTGAATCGCGAGCGTTACGTCGTTCACCGCGACGGCGTCGCCGAAGGTCACATGCAGACGATCGAGCTCCAGCAGCGGCGGCGTGATGCCGTGTTTTGCGTCGTTCTGAACCTTGGTGCTCACTGGCTGCCTCCGGCGCGCATGGCGTCAGCAATGCGGGTATCCAGCGCATTGCGCAGCGCATCGCCCATGAAGGTCAGGAGCAGGAGCAACACGACCAGCACGCCGAAGGTGGATAACGAGATCCACCAGGCGTCGAGATTCGCTTTGCCCTGGGCAAGCAGTTCACCGAGGCTAGGTGTCGGCGACGGTACGCCGAGGCCGAGAAAATCGAGGCTGGTGAGCGCGAGAATCGAACCGCTCATGGTGAACGGCAGGAATGTGATGACCGGTGTCAGACTGTTCGGCAGTATGTGGCGCCACATGATCTGCCAGTTCGACAGGCCGATCGCCCGCGCCGCGCGCACATAGTCCTGCTGGCGATTGCGCAGAAACTCCGCGCGCACGTAGGCCGCAAGGCCGACCCAGCCAAACAGCGACAGCAGCACGATCAACAGAATGAAGCCCGGCTCGAAGATCGAAGCGAAAATGATCAAGAGATACAACTGCGGCATCGCGGTCCAGATTTCGATCAGGCGCTGCCCGACAATGTCGATACGCCCTCCGAAATATCCCTGCACCGCGCCCGCGGCAACCCCGAGTACCGTGCCGATCAAGGTCAGCACCAGGCCGAATTCGACCGACACGCGAAAGCCATACAGAAGACGCGCGAGCAGATCACGGCCACGGTCGTCGGTACCGAGCCAGTTGTCGCGCGACGGCGGTGCCGGGTTTGGCGCTTTCGAGAAATAATTCAGCGTGTCGTAGTAGTACGGGTTCGGTGGATACACCGCGAAATTACCCGGCGCGTCGAAACGATGCCTGATATACGGATCGAGATAATCGGCAGGCGTCGGAAAGTCGCCGCCGAAGGTGGTCTCCGCGTATGTCTTGAACATCGGGAAATACAGTTGACCTTCGTAGCGCACCACGAGCGGTTTGTCGTTCGACCATAGCGGCCCGGCGAGGCTCGCCGCGAACGCGACGACGAATATGATCAGGCTCCAGTAGCCGAGGCGCTGCTGGCGAAACCGCCGCCAGATGCGTCGCCAGGGCGTTGGCGAGACGAAAGCGCGAGCCGGTTCGGTGCGCGCCGCCGCATCGGTTGAAAGGCGGGCTCGATTCATCTGCGCTCCAGTTGTTCGAATTGGATGCGGGGATCGACCCACACATAGCAAAGATCGGAAATCAGATTGGTCGCAAGACCGATCAGCGTGAACAGATACAAGGTGCCGAGCACCACCGGATAGTCGCGCCGCACCACGGATTCGTACGACAGCAGGCCGAGTCCGTCGAGCGAAAACAGCGTCTCGATCAACAGGCTGCCGGTGAAAAACGCCGCAATGAACGCCGACGGAAAACCGACGATCAAGGGCAGCATTGCATTGCGAAACACGTGCTTCCACAGCACACGCTTTTCCGACAAACCTTTGGCACGCGCGGTCAGCACGTACTGTTTGCGGATTTCATCGAGGAAGGCGTTTTTTGTCAGCATCGTGACGACAGCGAAGCTGCCCACCACCGAGGCCGTGATCGGCAACGTGATGTGCCACAGGTAATCCAGAATCTTGCCGCCCCAACTCAACTGCGCCCAGTTGTCCGAGGTGAGATTGCGCAGCGGGAAGAGTTGCAGGAAGCTGCCGCCGCCGAACAGCACCAGCAGCAACACGCCCAGCACGAAGCCCGGAATCGCGTAACCGACCAGCACCACGAGGCTCGTCGCGAAATCGAAGCGCGAACCGTTGCGCACAGCCTTGGCTATCCCCAGCGGCACCGATATCAGGTAGGTCAGGAAGAAGGTCCATAAGCCAATACTGATCGATACCGGTAACTTCGAAATGATCAGCGACCACACGCTTTGGTGGCGGAAATAGCTCTGACCAAGGTCGAATGTCGCGAAGCGTTTCAGCATCAGGACATAGCGCTCGAGCGGCGGCTTGTCGAAGCCATACAGTGCTTTCAGTTGCGCGATCTGCTGCGCGTCTACGCCGCTATGCGAGCGCAAACCGAACGGTGCGCCGTTTTCGGCGCCTTTACGCAGTTCGTGCTGCATCTGCTCGACCGGGCCGCCCGGGACGAACTGGATCACGACGAAGGTCAGCGTCAGCACACCGAGCAAGGTCGGAATCATCAACAGCAGGCGTTTTAGGATGTAGCTCCACATGGCGTCGGTTCCGGTGCGAAGGCAGTGAATGAATGACGCGTCAATGCGCCTCAGGTTGCGGTTGCGGCGATTGCGGCGGTTGCGGCTGTGCATACCACCACATCGTCGTGATCCAGCCTTCCGCGCCATAGTACAGAGGCAAGGTTTTGGGCCATGCGAGACCGCGTTTGAAGGCGATCCGGTGCGTGGCGCTGTACCACTGTGGAATCACATAGTAGCCATGCATCAGCACGCGGTCGAGCGCATGCGTTGCGTCGACCAGTTGCTCCAGCGTCTGCGCATGCACGAGCGCTTTCAGGATCGCGTCGACTGCCGGCGACTTGAGTCCGATTATGTTGTCCGAGCCGGGCGTGTCGGCAGCCTTGCTGCCGAATCGTTCGATCTGCTCCGAACCGGGTACCTGCACGTCCGGCATGCGAATCGTAGTCGTGTCGAAGTCGAATGCGTCGAGTCGCTTCTGATAGACCGCGAAATCGGATACGCGAAACGTTGCCTTGATGCCGAGCTTTTGCAGGTTGCGAATGTACGTCGCGACGATCGGCGACATCGCCGCTTCGGAGCTGGAGTCATCGAGAATTTCGAATTCGAATGGCTGGCCCTGGGCGTTACGCAACGCGTTGTCGCGATAGGTCCAGCCGGCCTGCTGCAACAGCGCGCGTGCCTGCAAGAGGTTGGCGCGCAGCGAACCCGGCGGATCCGTGTCCGGCTGCTTCGGCGGTGGACCGAACACCACCGGATCGAGTTTCGCGCGCCACGGATCGAGGAGCGCGAGTTCGCCCGGCGAAGGCAGGCCCTTCGCCTGCAGATCCGTATTGGCGAAGAAACTGTCGATACGCGTGTACTGATTGAAGAACAACTGGCGGTTTAACCACTGAAAATCGAATGCGAGATCGAGCGCCTTACGCACTCTCACGTCCTGGAACAACGGCCGGCGCAGATTGAGGATGAACCCCTGCATGCCGGTGCCGTTATGCTGCGGAAATTCGCGCTTGATCAACTCGCCACTATCGAATTTCTTGCCGACGTCGCGCCGCACCCAATTGCGTGCGATGTATTCGACCATTGCATCGTATTCGCCCGCCTTGAACGCTTCCAGCCGCGCGACGTTATCCGAATACAGCTTATAGACGATCCGATCGAAATTGTTGGTGCCGACCCGCACCGGCAACGTCGCCCCCCAATAATTCGGATCGCGCCGATACGTAATCGTGCGGCCGTTGTCGTACTGATCGATCAGATAAGGTCCGCTGCCAATCGGTTTTTCAAAGGCCAATTGATCGAACGCAATCCGGCTGCCGTCCGGTTTCATGCCCCACTTGCGCGAGAACACCGGCATGCTGCCCACCAGCAGCGGCAACTCGCGATTGCGTTGATGAAACTCGAAGCGGATCGTGTGCGGGTCCACGACTACCGCGCGCGTGATCTCGCCGAAGATCGATGCGAACTGCGGCGCGGCCTGTGGGCTCTTCAATGTGTCGAGCGAAAACTTGACGTCGTCGGCGGTAACCGGATCGCCGTTCGAAAAACGTGCGCGCGGATTGATATGGAAGGTGGTCGAGAGGCCGTCGGGCGCGATATTGATGTCGTCGGCGAGCAAGCCGTAGGCGCTGGCCACTTCGTCGCTGCTGCCGATGGTCAGGCTTTCGAACAGCATCTCGAGGCCCGGGGCCGGATTGCCGCGCAGCGTGAATGGGTTGAATTTATCGAAGCTGGTGAGCCGGTTCGGATTGGCCATCACCAGCGTGCCGCCTTTGGGGGCATCCGGGTTGACGTAGTCGAAGTGTTTGAAACCCGCGGGATATTTCGGTTCGCCATATTGGGCGATCGCATAAACCGCGTGGGCCGCGGGTGCCGCGAGCAGACCGGCCAGGACGAACCCACCGCACAGCGCGGCGGCGCATGCGTCGCGCCAGGTGTGAGGCACAACCCGCGGCACAAGCCGCGCCACAACCGGTACACCGACACGCGATAGCCTGTGAATCACACGGCACCAAAGTGCACGAGGCGTTTGAACCCATCGCGAGCCAGTTGTCATAAGGGCCTTGTTAGTCAGTGGGCAATAGCAATGTGAAAGGATTCTACCCAATAAAGCTGCGCAATCCGTACATCTCATCGCCGCGGCGTTCAGGTGCGTGGTAAGCAAACCTCACTGGGAGAATTCATGGGCTTCGTCGCTGGTAAACCGATCCTGCCGACCGGCCTGCCGTCGAACTGTTCGGTTGGTTGTGGCGTCGCGACCATAGCCGACTGAGCAGGCACGAGGCACCGCGTCTGCAATGTTCAACGCGCACTTTCGGCTCGGTATACAGGTTTCGCGAGTGCAATAAAAAACCGCCCGGGATGGGCGGTTTTTTTTGACACGGCAATCGCGTCGACTCCAGCTTACTAATGGCTCAATGCCAGCCGCGACGATTGTCGTAGTGATCACGGCGGTAGTCGTAGCGGCCCGGCGGATGATGGCGGTACCAGTCATCACGCGCCCAGTAGCGGCGGCCATCCCAGTAGCGGTCGCCGTGCCAGCCGATCACGATCGCCGGGCCACCGTAGTACACAGGAGCCGGTTGGTAGACAACAGGCGGCGGAGGCGGCGGCGGCGGTGCATAAACCGGAGCGGGAGCGACGTAGACCGGCGCGGGGATACCGATGTTGACGCCGACGCTGAGACCGCCGGCCATTGCAGCACCCGACGCAGCCAACCCGAGAACCCCGATCAGAAGCGGAACAATACGTGCGGACTTCATTGATCACCCTTTTGGAGAATGTGTGTTGTTGGCCGAAATATAGCGCAAGGCAGCCGTCCGCGTATTTCAACTTTGTAATAACTGATGCATAACATCGCGCCGCTAGCAGCCTCGTTACGTCTCGTTACATTGGACAAAGGTTTGGTGAAAAAGTCGTGGCGGCGTAATCGAACCGCCTCACTGCCGTCTCGCTGTTAGGCGCCCATCTGTTGGTAAATTGCGCCTGCTTCACTACCCTCTCTGCCTTCACCGCTGCGAGGCAATCCTGGCTGCTGTTCCCACCTGCGCCAGTCCATCCGGCCGCCGGCATCTGGATCACTTTTGCAGGTGCGGACTGCCGAAGCACCCCAATCGGTAGGATATCGAATTATTTTTTGCGGTACGTAACAAGCCCAGATGAACGCCGGAACCCGTCCCCTACCGGTCGCCGTTCCCTTCCTGCACGTTCGCACAAGTCCGACTCATGAACGTGCGCCTTCGCCTTCCAAGACCAGATGGGTTGCAAAGCGCCTGGGCGCCCCAGCTACTCCCCTCCGCGATTGCTATAACGCCCTGCCGCGCTGTCCCGCACAGCCACCAAAACGAACATTTGATGTTCGAAAGAACATTTTTACAATTTCCACAAGCCATCGGTCGTCCGACCTCATCGCTGCCATGACCTGCCACAAAAAGCCCAATTCAATAGATATTTCAAGAAACTCAACCACTTAATCCATGGTTTTCCCTGGTGCACCGACGCTCAAGCAGTGATACGATGACTGACACTAAACGAAGCTAAATGTTCGAATTCGCGCATGCCTGCCGTCAGCGGCCAGTCAGCGGACACATTGGGTACGGAGACGATTTTGAAAACAATCATTGGTTTGCGCTGGTGGATCATCGCGCTCGTGTGTGCCGGGACGATCGTCAACTATCTGTCGCGCAACGCCCTCGGTGTAATGGCGCCTCAATTGACGCAGCTGTTGCACATGAGCACCAAGCAGTACTCGTACGTGGTTGGCGCATTCCAGGTCGGCTATACGATCATGCAGCCGGTATGCGGCCTCGTCATCGATCTGATCGGCCTGCGCCTGGGCTTTGCGCTGTTTGCCTGCCTTTGGTCGTTGACGGGCGTCCTGCACGGCTTCGCGAGCGGCTGGCTTTCGCTCGCGGCCTTGCGCGGACTCATGGGGCTGAGCGAGGCCGTCGCCATTCCGGCAGGCATGAAAGTGGTCGCGGAGTGGTTTCCCAATCGCGAGAAGTCCGTGGCGGTGGGGTACTTCAATGCAGGCACGTCGCTCGGTTCGCTGCTCGCCCCGCCGCTCGTCGTCTTCCTGTCGCTGAGATACGGCTGGCAAAGCGCATTCGCGGTGACCGGCGCGCTCGGCTTCGTCTGGGCCGGCGTCTGGTATGTGCTGTACCGCTCGCCGAGCAATCACCCGCGCATTGGCGAGGCCGAGCGCGAGACGATCGTCAGCGGACAAACACCGGGCGCGCCGCAGCGACGCAGCATCCGCGAAGTCCTGCGTACGCGCCGCTTCTGGGCGATTGCACAGGCGCGTTTCTTCGCGGAACCCGCATGGCAAACCTTCAGTTTCTGGATCCCCCTTTACCTCGCGACGCAACGCCACATGGATCTGAAGCAGATCGCGCTGTTCGCATGGCTGCCGTTTCTGGCCGCCGACCTCGGCGGACTTTTCGGCGGCTACCTGTCACCGTTCCTGATGAAGCATTTCCGCATGCCGCTGATCGCCTCACGAATCGCAGGCGTGGTGCTCGGCGCTTTCATGATGCTCGGACCCGCCTGCATCGGTCTCGTCGCCTCGCCATACCAGGCAATCGCGCTGTTCTGCGTGGGCGGCTTCGCGCATCAGATGATCTCGGCGCTCGTCAACACCCTGGCAGCCGACGTGTTCGACCCCAGCGAAGTCGGCACGGTCGCCGGATTCGCCGGGATGTCCGCGTGGATCGGCGGCCTGGGCTTTTCGCTGCTGGTCGGCGCGCTGGCCGATTCGATCGGCTACACGCCGCTATTCGGCGCCCTCGGCGCGTTCGACCTGATCGGCGCCACCTTGCTGATCATTCTGATGCGCGGCGTCACTCGCGAAGCGCGTCCGCATCAAGTCGACAACCATGCCAGCCCCGCTGCGTGACCTCACTCGAAGACCCATCATGCGTTCATTGACGAATCTGAAACATCCACCGCGCTTTTCGCTGGCCTCCCATGCCGGCAATCACATCGTTCTCGCCGCGCAGGAAAACTGCCGGATTGAGTTGTTCGTTCTCGCCGACGACATCGTCCGTGTACTCGTGTTGCCGGATGGCGAAATGCACGGCCCGCGGACATGGTCCATCGCGCCGGGCGCCGACGACGTTCCGCTCGAAGGACGCGAACGCCGGGACGTAAGCGGTTTCACGCCGCCTCGCTTCGAGCTGGCGGCCGACGCCGAGCAGGTTGTCATTGAAACGGCGCGCGTGCGTTTGACCGTCACACTGAACGGCGGATTCTGCGCATGGGACATCCTGCACGACGCGGCGTGGCATCGCGTGATGAGCGATCGCAAGACCCAGGCGTACAACTTCGGCTGGTGGGACGCGCGCGCGTATCACTACATTGAGCGTCGCAAGGACGAAATGTATGTGGGCCTCGGAGAGCGTGCCGGTTCACTCAACCGCGCGGACCAGGCCTACGAAATGCGCAACATCGACGCGATGGGCTATAGCGCGCGCACCACGGATCCGCTCTACAAGCACATCCCGTTCTACGTCACGTGGCAGCCGCAAACGTCGACAGGATTCGGCCTGTTCTACGACACGCTCGCCGATTGCCGCTTCGACATGGGCCGCGAGCTCGACAACTATCACGGTCACTACCGGCACTTCGTCGCCGAACACGGCGACCTCGACTATTACTTCATCGCGTCTGCGGGTACGCCCCTTCACGCGGTGCGCCGCTTTACGTGGCTGACCGGACGCCCGGCGTGGATGCCGAAATGGGGTCTCGGCTACTCCGGCTCGACGATGAGCTATACCGATGCGCCCGACGCCCAGCAGCGAATGGGCGAATTTATCGAGCGCTGCCGCGAGCACGACGTGCTGTGCGATTCATTCCATTTGTCGTCGGGCTATACGTCGATCGGCGCGAAGCGTTATGTGTTCAACTGGAACCACGAGAAGTTTCCCGATATCGACGGCTTCGTGCAGAGCTATCTCGGGCATGGCGTTCGTCTGTGCGCGAACATCAAACCCTGTCTGTTGCAGGATCATCCGGCCTTCGACGAAGTGGCACGCGCCGGCCTGCTGATCGCATCGCGCAACGGCGATCCGGCATGGGTGCAGTTCTGGGACGAAGTGGGCGCATATCTGGATTTTACGAACCCCGCCACCATCGACTGGTGGAAAGCTCGCGTGAAAGACAGTCTGTTGAAGCACGGCATCGCGGCAACCTGGAACGACAACAACGAATTCGAAATCTGGTCGCCCGACGCGATCGCTCAGGGCTTCGGCCAACCGTATCCGGCACGCGAGGCAAAGGTGCTGCAAACGCAGTTGATGATGCGCGCCTCGCACGACGCGCAGCGCGAACATGCGCCCGAGCGTCGCCCGTTCCTCGTGTCTCGCTCAGGCGGGGTCGGCATGCAACGCTATGTGCAGACATGGTCCGGCGACAACTACACGTCGTGGGAAACGCTGCGCTTCAATCTGAAGATGGGCCTTGGGCTAGCCATGTCCGGCGTGTCGAACAGCGGCCACGATATCGGCGGATTCTCGGGTCCGGCGCCAAGCCCGGAGTTGCTCGCCCGCTGGGTCGCCTTCGGCATCTTCCTGCCGCGTTTCAGCATTCATTCATGGAACGACGACGGCACGGTCAACGAACCCTGGATGCACCCCGAAGTCACGCGACAGGTGGCGGATCTGATCAAACTGCGCTACCGGCTGATTCCCTACCTGTATGAGTTGCTGTGGCAATCGCACAGTGCCTATGAACCGGTATTGCGTCCGATGTTCGCCGAGTTCCCGCACGATCCGCGCTGTCTCGTCGACGGCGACGACATGATGCTGGGTTCGTCGATGCTGGTTGCACCGGTGGTCGAGGCGGGTCAATCGACGCGCGACGTTTATCTGCCGGCCGGCACGCATTGGGTGTCGTACTGGAGCGGTGAGGTGTTCGACGGCGGTCAGACGGTGAACCTGCCGGCTCCATTCGAACAGCCGGTGACATTGCTGCGCGAAGGCAGCGTGATTCCGTTGAACATCGCTGAACAGCACTTTGGCCGCCCCGCCGATGAACGTGCATTCATCGCTGTGCCGCACATCGGCACGGGCACCGCTCGCGGCGGTTGCATCGAAGACGATGGTGAAAGCGAAGCCTGGCGCACGGGTGCGCAAGGCCGCTGGAATGTAGCGATTACAAGCGACGCGAGCACCTTGCGCGTTTCAGTCGCGCGAGAAGGCTGGATTCAGCAGCCGCAGCAAGAAGTCCGGCTGTTCGTGCCGGCAAGCGACGTGCGTGAGGCCGTTTGCACCGACGGCAAGCTGGTATCCGAGCACACGGCTGACGGCTGGCGATGTCTGACAATTTCCATCGCCCACTAGTCACGCATGCATCACCGACCTGTAGTGCAACACCCATATCCAATCCGGAGACCTGTTAGCCATGAACGCATTGAAGCGCGCGCGTACACGCGCACTCGTCCTCTCGTGCCTGCCGTTGGCGGGCACCGTGCTGTCGAACGGCGCGTCAGCGCAAAGTAGCGTGACGTTGTACGGCATCGTCGATAATGCCTTCGCCTACGCGAGCAACCAGAAGGGGCACTCCAACTTCTATATGAGTCAGGGCAACTTGCAGGCAAGCAAGTTCGGCCTGCTCGGCGCAGAAGATCTTGGCGCAGGCACCAAGGCGATTTTCCGGCTCGAAAGCGGCTTCAACTCGCTGACTGGCGCACAAAGCAGCTCAGGCTACATTTTCAATCGCCAGGCGTATGTCGGACTGAGCAATGACAAGTACGGGACGGTGACGCTCGGCCGCCAGTACACACCTTACTTCCAGATGGTTGGCGCACTTGGACCAACAGGTGTACTAACGGGTGCTACAGGCGCTCACCCCGGCGATCTCGACGCACTCGACACCACGTTGCGCCTCAACAATTCGGTAACCTACCTGTCGCCGAACCTTGCCGGTTTGCAATTCAGCGCGCAGTACGGTCTGGGCGGCGTGCCGGGCAGCGTGGCCAGCGGCAGCCAGTTCAGCGCAGCGGCGCGCTACGACTACCAGCCATTTGCGATCGCGGTGGGCTATGTGAAATTGAAAGACATCGCGACGAGCCAGGCGCTCGGCACTTATGCCGTCAATTCGCCGATCAACAGCGGCTATGCGACGGCCCGCAGCGCGCAGCTTTTTGCCGCGGCGGCTCGCTACACCCACCAGGACCTGATGGTCGGTGTCAACTATTCGAACGTGCAATACACGCCGGGCTCCGCTTCGCTGTTCACCGGCGAGGGTGTGTTCAATACGTACGGCGTGATTTCCACGTACAGGATCACGCCTGCTGTGACTGTCGGTGCGGGCTATAGCTACACACAGGCGAGCAAGGCGAATGGCATCGACGATGCCGCGCGCTATCACCAGATCTCGCTCGAGCAGACGTACAACCTCTCCACCCGTACCACGATATATGCGCTTGAGGCGTATCAGCACGCGAGTGGCAAGACGCTGGTGTCGGCGGGTACCAGGACGGGCATTACTGACGCCGTGGCTGTTGTCGGCGACTCGCAGAATACGACGCCGTCGTCGGGCCCGTCGCAATTCGTCGGCATGGTGGGGCTGCGGCACGCGTTTTGATACCGATGGCAGCTTGAGTGTCGCTTCAGAGTGAGGGAAATTCTGGAGCGGAAAAAACAAAACCCCGCAGAGCCGAGACTCTGCGGGGTTTGCCGCCATTGCTGGCGGAGACGGAGGGATTCGAACCCTCGATCCAGGTTTTGGCCCAGATGCTCCCTTAGCAGGGGAGTGCCTTCGACCTCTCGGCCACGTCTCCCAAACTTTCGGTTGCGCAGGGAGTCAGCGCAACGAAGCCAAGATAATAGCGGGCCGCACCGCGAAGGTCAATGTCTACCGGACATTTTTTGTGCCAGTTTTGTCACCGCCGACGCAATTTATTCACATTGGCCGCGCATACCGTCGAGCATTCAGAGGTGAGACGCTCTTGTACGTCCCACCTCGTGCAACACATTACGCCTGATCCAGTTCGAACGCTTTATGCAGCGCGCGCACGGCGAGCTCCATGTACTTCTCGTCGATCAGTACCGAGATCTTGATTTCGGAAGTCGAGATCATCTGGATGTTGATGCCCTCCTCCGACAGCGTGCGGAACATCGTGCTCGCAATACCCACATGCGAACGCATGCCGACGCCGACCACCGATACCTTCGACACCTTCGGATCGCCCAGCACCTGCTCAGCCTGCACGTGGCCCTTCACCTGACTCGTGAGGATGTCCATGGCACGCTGATAATCGCCACGGCCAACCGTGAACGTGAACGCGGTTTTGCCCTCGACGCTCTGGTTCTGGATGATCATGTCGACGTCGATATTCGCGTCCGCCACCGGGCCGAGAATCTGATACGCGATGCCCGGCTTGTCGGGCACACCCATCACGGCGATACGAGCTTCGTCGCGCTGGAACGCGATGCCCGAGATGACTGCTTTTTCCATGGTCTCGTCTTCTTCAAAAGTAATCAGGGTGCCCGACTTCATTTCAGCGTCGAGCGGGATGAGCGGATCGGTCAGGCTCGACAGCACACGCGTCTTCACCTGATATTTGCCGGCGAATTCCACCGAGCGGATCTGCAGCACCTTCGAACCCAGGCTGGCCATTTCCAGCATCTCTTCGAACGTCACGCGATCGAGGCGGCGTGCACCGTCCACCACACGCGGGTCGGTCGTGTAGACGCCGTCGACATCCGTGTAAATCAGGCACTCGTCGGCTTTCAATGCGGCAGCGACCGCGACTGCGGAGGTATCCGAACCGCCGCGGCCGAGCGTAGTGATATTGCCCTCAGGGTCAATGCCCTGAAAGCCCGTGATCACCACGACTTTGCCCGCTTCGAGATCGCGCAGCACGCGCTCGCCGTCGATTTCGCTGATGCGCGCTTTCGTGAACGCGCTATCCGTTTTGACCGGCACTTGCCAGCCGGCATAGCTGACCGCGTCGACGCCGGCTTCCTGCAACGCGATAGCGAGCAGTCCTGAGCTGACCTGCTCGCCGGTAGCGGCAATCATGTCGAGTTCGCGCGGGCTCGGCTGGCCCGTGATTTCTTTCGCGAGACCGAGCAAGCGGTTGGTTTCGCCGGACATCGCCGACGGCACGACGACCATCTTGTGGCCGGCCTTGTGCCATTTCGCGACGCGCTTGGCGACGTTCTTGATGCGCTCGACCGAGCCCATCGAGGTGCCGCCGTATTTATGTACGATGAGTGCCATTGTCGTTCTGAACTGGAGGATAAACCGCGCTGGCGCGCTGGAGACGACCGCACAAAAGCACAGGGAGCGCAACGTCTTGTGAACGACGGCAAAGTGTGTGGCGGCGTAAATGCAGCACGCGTGCAGCACGCGCGGATTTGCCCGGGAATGATCGCTAGTGGCTGACCGGATACGACGGATCACGCTCGCAAACCGGCTATGGCGACGACAGCGAAGGCGAAATCGGGTCGGGCAAACGAGTTAAATTACCCGATCGAGCGCAAAAAGACAAGCCAAAATGGCCGTCGAATGCTCCGTATTTTCGGCTGGAAAGGCGTATCCGGCGCGCTTTTGCGCCCTTTTTGCTTCCGTCCCCGGAGATTCACCGGATGGATAAGCCGCCCGTCCGACTGGCCGGTCAGGCGATCAGCAAGTCGTCGCGCCAGATGATCCTGACGCGTTGTTCCGTCGCATCGACCTGTGCGGGCAACGCTGCGCGGTTCAGGCCGAGTAAGGGCACGAACAGCAGGTCGCCCCCCACGTAAAGCAGCGGCACATCGCGCTTCCATGCAGGAATGCCGCGCTCCTGGAACAGATTTTTCAGCGTTCGGCTTGGGGCGCCTGGCGCAGCGCTGGTACGCATCCGTTCGCCGCCGACGCGCGAGCGCGCACTCAGCAATGCCCGGCGCAGAACGCTGACAGGAAGCGTATCGGGATCGTTCGGCGCCGGGTCGGCAGGCTCACCGGCTTCTCCATCGGCCCCATCAGAAACCGCGCGGGGCCCCGCTCCCAGATTCGCCTCGACCGGGGCGAACACAAACGTGCCCCGCCATTGAGGCAATCGCCACACCGCTTCGCCGTGCCATGCAAGTTCGCTGATTGCACGCGCGGCGAGCGCGGTTTCGTCGGCGGGTTCGCGGCTATCGCCCGCCTCCCAATAGACGAGGCCGCGATAACTGCGCAACGCCTGCCCCGCATGATCGATACGCAAACTATGGCCCTCGCCTGCCGCTCCGACTTCGCGCAACTGGCGCAACGCGTCAGTAAGACGCGCGGTCGATGCGGCAACGAGACCCCGGGTACGCATCCAGTAGCGCAGCAGATTGAGCGCACGATCGTCGTCGAGAGCGAGCAGCGCGTCATGCGATAACGCGTGGCCCTCATCGCGCCCCGCCGCATCCAGATCGACGCGCGCGAGCTCGTCGAGCAGACGTTGCGCCGATGCCGCATGCGCCGCGGTGCGCGCGAGGGCGTCGCGAAAACCAGGAAAATGGACGGCCAGCGCCGGCGTCACCTCGTGGCGCAATGCGTTGCGCGCGTAACGGGTGTCGGCGTTCGACTCGTCGTCGATCCAGCGCAGAGCGCGGGCGCTCGCATACCGTTCGAGCTGAGCGCGTAGCAGATGTAGCAAAGGTCTCACACGCACCGCGGCGGCACCGGCCGGCAAGTATTCGGGCGCCATCGCGGCAAGGCCCGCGAGGCCCGCGCCGCGCAGCAATTGCAACAGCACCGTCTCCGCCTGATCGTCTGCGTGTTGCGCGAGCCAGAGCATGTGAACGGCGTGGGTTGCGCACATGGCGTCCAGCGCGCGATAACGCGCATCGCGCGCCGCCGCCTCGACACTCACCCCCGCATCACGCGGCACCTCGACGCGCTGCGCCGCGAACTCGACGCCACGTTCACGCGCGAATGCTTCGCAGTGCGCGAGCCATTCGTCGGCGTGAGCACTCAGCCCATGATGCACATGCAACGCGACACAGCGCGACGCACCCGCGACCCGCACCGCCGCATCGAGCAGCACAGTCGAGTCGACGCCGCCACTGAACGCCACCGCAATGCGCGCATCGGCAGGCAGCGCGGACAGCGCCCCGCCGACCGCCTCGAGAACGAGGCGGTCGGCGGGGGAATCGGCGGTGGGAGTCACGTCGTTAGCGCGCGAAGCGCCGAAGGACGAAAGAAAACGCGCGCGGGTTTAAGCACCCGGCGTGGTTTCCTTGAATTTGCCGTACGCCATCAACCGTTCGAAACGGCGTTGACGCAGGTCGTTGATGCTCATGCCCTGGAACTGGCGCAGCGAATCGGCGAGCGCACGGCGCAACATGGCGGCCATGCCCTTCGGATCGCGGTGCGCGCCGCCGAGCGGCTCGTTGACGATCTTGTCGATCAGACCGAGCGCCTTCAGACGATGCGCGGTCAAGCCGAGCGCTTCCGCGGCTTCCGGCGCTTTCGCGGCGCTCTTCCACAGAATCGACGCGCAGCCTTCCGGCGAAATCACCGAGTAGGTCGAGAACTGCAGCATCAGCACGCTATCGCCGACGGCAATCGCGAGCGCGCCGCCCGAACCGCCTTCACCGATGATCGTGGCGATTAGCGGCGTCTTCAATTCAGCCATCACGTACAGATTGCGGCCGATCGCTTCCGACTGGCCACGCTCTTCCGCGCCGATACCCGGGTACGCGCCCGGCGTGTCGATGAACGTGAAAATCGGCAAGCCGAACTTCTCGGCGAGACGCATCAGGCGTTCGGCCTTGCGATAGCCTTCCGGACGCGGCATGCCGAAGTTGCGCAGCGCGCGCTCCTTGGTGTCACGGCCCTTCTGATGGCCGATCACCATGCAGGCCTGGCCGTTGAAACGCGCGAGGCCACCGACGATCGACAGGTCGTCCGCATAGTTACGGTCGCCGTGCAGTTCGTGGAAATCGGTGAACAACTCGTTCACGTAATCGAACGTGTACGGGCGCTGTGGGTGTCGGGCGATTTGCGAAACCTGCCACGGGGTGAGGTTCGCGTACAGATCTTTGGTGAGCTGTTGGCTTTTCTTGGACAGCCGCTCGATCTCTTCCGAAATATCGACGGCCGAATCGTCCTGCACGAAGCGCAATTCTTCGATCTTCGCTTCGAGTTCAGCGATCGGCTGTTCGAAATCCAGAAAGGTGGTCTTCATTGGTTGTAATCCTTGGACTTACCGGCAGCGCGTATTCTAACCGCGCTCGCCGATGTCGAAACCGTCTCTCAACTATCAATTTTTAACAATTGATAGTTTTTTGAAACAGCATGGCTTCTTGTTCTTCAGTAGTCGACCGTCAACGGATCGAGACTACGCCACATATACCAGGTGGCGACGGTACGCCACGGCTCCCAGTTTGCCGCAACCTCCCGCGCTTCGCTGCGCGTAACCGGCTCGCCGCTAAAGTAATTGACGCTGATGGCACGGATCAGACCGAGGTCGTCGAGCGGCAGCACATCCGGGCGCGACAGATTGAAAATCAGGAACATTTCCGCGGTCCAGCGGCCGATGCCGCGAATCTGCGTGAGTTCGGCGATCACCGCCTCGTCGTCCATCGAGGTCCACTTGCCGACGTGCAGCGCGCCCGACACGAAGTGCTGCGCGAGATCGAGCACGTATTCCGCCTTGCGCCTGGAAAGCCCGCACCCGGTCAGCTTGTCCTGACCGAGCTTGATGAACTGCTGCGGCACGAGCTTCGGGCACGCTGCCTCGACTTTCGCCCAGACCGCCTGCGCGGACGCCACCGAAATCTGCTGCCCGACCACCGAGCGCGCGAGCGTGACGAACGGGTCGCCCCGGCTCAGCAGATGCACCGGGCCGAACTTCGGAATCAGCTTCTTCAGAATACGGTCGCGCTTGACAAGGTCCGCGCACGCCTTGTCCCAATACGCCGGACGGCTGACTTCGGGCGTGAGGCCGCCGATCTGCACCGGCACCGCGACTTCGGCAGCACCCGCCGCTTCGCCGCCCGCACTCGATGACGCGCGCGTCTTGCGCACGACTTCGCCTTCGTGCCCTTCATGCGTAACGCGCTCGAGCGCCTGCACCTCGCCGGCGAGTTCGGCGGGCAATGCGCCATTGCTTTTTGCGCGCGACGCTTTGGCCCGTTTTGAAGCAGCCGCGGGTGCCGACGCACCATTCAGCGCGCGCTTGACCGCAGGCTTCTTCGCGGCGCCTGCCGCGACACGTTTGCCCGTCTTCGCCGCCACGCCGGCGGCTTTCGACGATGCTTTCTTTACCGCGCCGCTGTCCGCACGAGCCGACGTTCGTGTCGACTTTGCTGCGGCTGCCGCGTTTGTTTGAGACGTGGCTCGTTTAGCCGGCGTCTTCGTGGCCGTTGCCATCCTGCCTCCTGCCTGGCGAGTCGATCAGAGGGAAGTACGAGGTGCGCTCACACGCGCCGCCACTCGGTCAACCCGCCGGGTTTGTCTTCAAGTGCAACGCCGGCTTCGAGCAATTCGGCCCGGATCCGGTCTGCTGCCGCATAGTCTTTCGCCTGCTTGGCTGCCACGCGCGCGGCGATCTTCGCTTCGATCGCGGCGGGCTCGAGCGCGCCTTGCGCAGCGGCGCCCGCAGCCTGCTGCAGGTAGGCACGCGGCTCCCGGCCGAGCAAGCCGAGCACTTGCGCAAGCAGGCGCAATTGGCGGGCCAGCGCGGGGTCGCGCGTGCGGTTCACTTCAGTTGCCAACTCGAACAACACCGACACTGCAACCGGCGTGTTGAAGTCGTCGTTCATTGCTGCCTGGAAACGTTGCGCATGCGCTTCGTTCCAGTCGAGCTCCGCGCTGTCCGGCGTGACGTCTTTCAGCGCGGTGTACAAACGTGCGAGCGCATTGCGAGCGTCGTCGATATGCACGTCGCTGTAATTCAACGGCGAGCGGTAATGCGCACGCGCGATGAAAAAACGCACAACCTCGGCATCGTACTGCGCCAATACTTCGCGGATCGTAAAGAAGTTATTCAACGACTTCGACATCTTCTCATTGTCGATCTGCACGTAGCCGTTGTGCATCCAGTAATTGACGAAGGTTTGTCCGGTGGCAGCTTCGCTTTGTGCAATCTCGTTCTCATGGTGCGGAAACTGCAGATCCTGACCGCCGCCATGAATGTCGAAATGCTCGCCGAGCAAGGTGCAGCCCATGGCTGAGCATTCGATATGCCAGCCTGGCCGGCCGCGCCCGTACTTCGATTCCCAGCCGGTGTCCGCCGGCTCCTCCGGCTTCGCCTGCTTCCACAGCACGAAGTCGAGCGGGTCCTGCTTGGCGTCGTTCGCCGCGACGCGCTCACCGGCGCGCAGATCCTCGAGCGACTTGCCCGACAGCTTGCCGTAGCCCGCGAACTTGCGCACCGCATAGTTCACGTCGCCGTCGGCCGCCTGATACGCGTAGCCGTTCGCCTCGAGCTTCTCGATCATGCCGAGCATCTGCGGAATGAAATCGGTGGCGCGCGGCTCCAGATCGGGCCGCTCGATGCCGAGCGCGTCCGCGTCTTCGTGCAGCGCCTTAATGAAGCGATCGGTCAGCGCCTTGATCGTCTCGCCGTTCTCGAGCGCGCGGCGGATGATCTTGTCGTCAATATCCGTGATGTTGCGCACGTAGGTCACCTCGTAACCGAGCGTGCGCAACCACCGTTGCACGATGTCGAACACGACCATCACGCGCGCGTGACCGACATGGCAATAGTCGTATACGGTCATCCCGCAGACGTACATCCGTACGACGCCATCCTGCAGCGGCACGAAAGTTTGCTTGTCACGCGCGAGCGTGTTGTAGATGCGCAGTGATTCCATAGAGAACGGTGCGTTGGCCGAAAGAAATCCGCAATGTGTTTCGTGCTGTTTCGCGCATGAAGCGCCCCGCGGGAAGACAGCGGGTGCATTCCTTAACGAAACAGGCAACAGCAGTAAACCGGTGCACCTGGTGCGGCGGTCAAGCTGCGGTCAAGGCGGAGACGACCACGAGTGGCGAAAAGACAGTTTGCGGTTCGACGGAACGCGCAGACCTTTTGTTAGAATGGGTCGGAGTATAACATCCAGACCTGAGCCTATGAAACCTTCCAGCGGCCGCGCGCGCAGCGCTGCGACCCTCGCCGCGACGGCATTCTGCGCCGTCGCCCTCACGGTCTTGCCGGCTGCTGCGGCGTACGCGCAGAAAGCCTCCACGCTGCCGCAAGGGCCCGCCGTGCGTGACAACACGCCGGAGATCGACGCGTCGATTACGCAGAAGAACTGGCAAACCGCGCTCACCCAACTCGACGCACGCATCGCCTCGAATCCGCGCGACGCGCAGGCAAAGTTCAAACGCGCCACGGTGCTGGCGCACCTGGATCGCGACGACGAAGCAATCGCCGCCTTCACCGAACTCACGCAACTGTATCCCGAGCTGCCCGAGCCGTATAACAACCTGGCGGCGCTCTATGCAAAGCACGGCCGTTACGCCGAAGCGCGCGCTGCGCTCGAAACGGCGACCAAGGTGAATCCGGGCTACGGTCTCGCCTATGAGAATCTCGGCGACCTGTATCTGCGCATGGCCAACGAAGCCTACCGTCGCGCGCAGAGCCTCGGCAAAGCCAGCGCCACAACCAGGCAACGTCTCGTGGACATCCAGAACGTCATTTCGCCGCCCAAGGGCAAAACACCGGCGAAGCAGGCCGCCGCGCCCGTCGAGGCCAGCGCCCCGCGCTCGAGCGCGGACATGACGCAAACGCCGAGCTTCCAGTACGGCGGCGCCAATGGCTCGTTTGCCATGCCGCCCTACATGGCGCCGTCGCAGTAACACGGTCATCGTTTTCGGCAACACGTTTTTTCCAACCCTGAGGACTTTCATGAAATGGTTGATGTTGGCGCTCGGCAGCGCCGCCCTGATCGCAAATGCCCCCGCCTTTGCCCAGTCCGGTTCGCAGGCCGCGCACCCGTCCGTCCTCTTCAAGACCACCGAAGGCGACATCCGTGTCGAGCTGTATCCTGAGAAGGCGCCGAAAACCGTCGCCAACTTCCTCGACTACGTGAAATCCGGCCAGTACAGCGGCACGATCTTCCATCGCGTGATTCCCGGCTTCATGATTCAGGGCGGCGGTTATACGCAGAGCTTCGCTGAGAAGCCCACGCGCGCGCCGATTCCGCTCGAAAGCCGTAACGGTCTGAAGAACACCGTCGGCACGCTCGCGATGGCGCGCACCAGCGACCCGAATTCGGCCACCGCGCAGTTCTTCATCAACACCGTCGACAACGCCGGCCTCGACTATCCGAATCCGGACGGCAACGGCTACGCGGTATTCGGCAAGGTCACGAGCGGTATGGACGTCGTGAAAAAGATCGAAGGCACGCCCACCACCACGCGCGGCCCGATGAGCGACGTGCCGCAAAAGCCGATCGTGATCGAATCGGCCACGGTTGTCAGCAAGTAACAGAACACCTCCGGATAAAGCAGAACAAAAGAGCAGCACCCGGCACGCTGTACACGAAGTCAACGATAACTCTATGCCCCCGGCGCGGCCCGCCGTCATTGCATCTCGCGTGACGGGCGGCCACGCCTTTTACTCACCCCGATCATCAAAGGATTCCATCATGGTTGAACTGCACACGAACCACGGCGTCATCAAACTCGAACTGGACGCTGAAAAGGCGCCGAAGTCGGTTGAGAACTTCCTCAACTACGTGAAGGCCGGCCACTACGACAATACGGTGTTCCACCGCGTGATCGACGGCTTCATGATCCAGGGCGGCGGTTTCGAACCCGGCATGAAGCAGAAGCCGACGGCAGAGCCGATCACCAACGAAGCGAACAACGGTCTGAAGAACGTCAACGGCTCGATCGCGATGGCTCGTACGAACGACCCGCACTCGGCAACGGCGCAATTCTTCATTAACGTGAACGACAACGACTTCCTGAACCACTCGTCGCCGACGCCGCAAGGCTGGGGCTACGCCGTGTTCGGCAAGGTCGTTGAAGGCATGGACATCGTCGAGAAGATCAAGAAGGTCAAGACGGGTTCGAAGGGCTTTCATCAGGACGTGCCGGCCGACGACGTCGTGATCGAAAAAGCAGTGATCGTCGACTAAGCGTCGGATCAACGCTACCCCGTTCGAACTGAAATCAGGCACCTTCAATGCTGCAAGAAACGCCGCTGCGAAGCGTCGCCGCGGGCGTGCCTGGCGAGGGCAAACGCCCGCACGCCGCACGCCCGTTTTTTTTCCTCTCGGATATTCATCTGAGCGAGGCAATTCCGCGCACCGTCGCCGCGTTTGAACACTTCATACGCGTCACGGCCGAACAGGCGGATTCGGTTTTCATTCTCGGCGATCTGTTCGAGTACTGGATCGGCGACGACATGCTGGTCGAGCCGTTCGCCGCGCGAATGGCAGCGTTGCTGCACACGCTGTCGGAGCGCGGCATCGCGCTCTACATCATGCACGGCAATCGCGATTTTCTGCTCGGCAAGCGCTTCATGAAAGCAGCCGGCGCGATCTGGCTGCCCGACCCGTTCGTGATCACCGCATTCGGCACGCGCATCATCCTCGCGCACGGCGACGGCCTCTGCACAGCGGATCGCGGCTATCAAATTTTCCGAGGCCTCGCGCGCTGCCGTTTGGCGCAGATGCTGTTTCTCGCGTGGCCGTTTCGCTGGCGTCAGGCGCTGGCGGAAAACATGCGTTCGAAAAGTGAGCAAGGCCGCTCGCGGCCGATTTCCGCGAAATATGACGTGACGGCGAAGGCCGTCGCTGCGTTATTCAAGTCGTCGAAAACGGCCACGATGATTCATGGGCACACGCACCGGCCGGCGCGGCATCGCGAACCGGACGGCACACGCTGGGTTTTGCCGGACTGGGATCTCGACCACGGCGAGCGCCGTGGCGGCTATCTGCGAATCGACGCGGAAGGAATTCGGGCGTTGCCGCTGGAGTGATCTGGGCGCGCGGATGGGCCGGTGACCGTGCGCATCAGCATGTGCACGTCCATGATTCGCCGGTGCCTTGCGCGAGGCGTTCTCGTGCACCGGCGGAGAATTAGCGCGCCGCCACCCCTTCCGCTTTTCCCGCAATCGCGGCCGACAGGCGCCGCAAGTCGAGCAATGCCGCATCGGCGCCTTGCAGACCTTCCAGACTTGTTCCCAGCCGCTCCAGCGCGTCGACGATTTCGTCGATACGCTTCGATTGCGTGGCGGCGTGATCGATCAGGCCGTGAATCGCCAACGAAACCGGGTCGTCCGCATTCGGTGTGATGCCGTAGGCGCAGAATCCGCTGCTTTCAGACGCGCGTTTGGCTTCCTGCGCTGCACTGCCGGACTGCGCACCGGACCCCGCCGCCGGAATAATGATCCGGGCCGGATTGCCTACCGCCGTGCCGCGTGCCGGCACGGGCTTCGTGACCACCGCATTCGAACCGATCTTCGCGTCCGCGCCAATCGTGAAGCCGCCGAGCACCTTCGCGCCGGCTCCGACGATCACGCCGCGCTCGAGCGTCGGGTGGCGCTTCGCACCCCGTGTGAGCGACGTACCACCGAGCGTCACGCCCTGGTAGATCGTGCAGTCGTCGCCTATTTGCGCGGTCTCGCCAATCACGACACCCATGCCGTGGTCGATGAACACGCGGCGGCCAAGCGTCGCGCCCGGATGAATTTCGATGCCGGTCATGAAACGCGCCATCTGCGAGATGAAACGCGCGAGCCAGCGGCGCCTCGCCTGCCAGCATCCATGCGCGAGCCGGTGCAGCACGAGGGCGTGCAGACCCGGGTAACACGTGAGGACTTCCCATGCGCTGCGGGCGGCGGGATCGCGCTCGCGGATCGTGGCAATGTCTTCGCGAAGTCTCGTGAACATGGCAGGGACTGTGTCGTGGGGGAAAGGACCGCAGGCGTGAAACACCACGCACCGCGGAGGCTTGCCGCATAGCAGATCGGCAGCTTTGCTTAGAACGTTTTGAGCAATTGTAGGGCGATTGCGCGAAACCTGCCGGAAGCCCACGCTGCCGGCAAGGTCGTCGATTGCAGGGAGATCGGCGCACCGCCAGCGCGCGCCGCCCCGCGTGCTTCAAGAAGCGTCGCCGCCCGGCGTTCTGGTTTTCAGCAGAATATGCTTGGCGATGCCGCGCACGATGTTGACCTCCTCCCGCTCCAGACCGGAACGCGCGAACAGGCGCCGCAAACGCGACATCAGCTTTTTCGGATTGGCCGGATCGAGAAACTCGAGCGCAATCAGCGCACTTTCCAGATGCGCGTACATGCTTTCGATTTCGTCGCTCGCCGCCCGTGCGCCGAGCGCCTCGCCCTGCCCCGAGGACGCCTGCCCCGCGCACGCCTGAGCCGCGGCGGCCGGCGCGGACGTGGCGTCGCCGGCAGACAGATACGCCGTGCGCAACTCATACGCCAGCACCTGCACCGCCTGCGCGAGATTGAGCGAACTGTAGGCCGGATTGGCCGGAATATGCGCGAGCGCGCTGCAACGCTCGACGTCCTCATTCGACAAACCCGTGCGCTCGTTGCCGAACACCAGTGCGATCTCGCCGTGCACAGCCTGCTCGCGTGCGGCGCCGGCCGCGGCACGCGGCGTCCATTGCGGCGGCCCGTATTCGCGCAACCGCGCGGTCAGCGCGATCGACCAATGCACGCCGCTCAACGCGTCGGCAAGCGTGGGCACGACGTGCGCGGATGCCAGCACGTCGTCGGCGCCGCTCGCCATGGCGATGGCTTCCGGATCGCTTTGCACGTGCGGCACGCGGGGCGACACCAGCACGAGGCGCGAAAAACCCATGGTTTTCAGCGCGCGAGCCGCGGCGCCGACGTTGCCGGGATGGCTGGGCTCGACGAGCACGAAGCGCGTCGACGTAAAACCGCCGCGCAGGTCCGCCACGGCGGGATCGGAGGAATGGTGGGTGTGGTCCACGATGAAACTCGGCAGGCTAAAGAACGCGTATGGTAGCGCCAACCCCGCGCCGGCTCCGAATTGCGCATGAATTGCGCATGAATTGGCGCATGCCGGCCGCACAAAACGCGTGCCCATCTTTGCCGATCGCCCGCCATACCGGCTGCCGGACAGCAAGCGCTGCCGCGGCGGCCGGACTCAGGTAAAATACCAGGATTCGCGTCCGGCTTTCGTCTGTGAAAAGTCCGGCGCCTCGTTCTTATTCAATTCGTCTCCGTCGGCGGAATCCGCACCGATCCTTTACGGGACGTGCGTTCCGTGCTGTTTCCGCGCCCCTCGATGGCGCTCAGTCAGCGCTCATCCCGCGCTCATTTACCGGCAAGCAGCCGTGCTGCCCCGGCACAAGGATCCAGTCTCATGCATCCCATGCTCAATATCGCTGTGAAGGCCGCGCGCCGCGCAGCCCAGATCATCAACCGCGCGTCGCTCGACCTCGATCTCATCCAGGTCAGCAAGAAACAGCACAACGATTTCGTCACGGAGGTCGACAAAGCGTCTGAAGCGGCGATCATCGATACGCTCAAGACCGCCTACCCCGATCACGCCATTCTCGCCGAGGAATCCGGCAAGTCGCAGAACGAGTCCGAATATCAGTGGATCATCGATCCGCTCGACGGCACCACCAATTTCATCCACGGTTTCCCGTACTACTGCGTGTCGATCGCGCTCGCCCATAAGGGCATCGTGACGCAGTCGGTGGTCTACGATCCGACCCGCAATGACCTGTTCACCGCCTCGCGCGGCCGCGGCGCGTTCCTGAACGACCGCCGCATCCGTGTCGCCAAGCGCGACCGTCTCGCCGACGGCCTGATCGGCACCGGTTTTCCGTTCCGCGAAACCGACGGCCTCGAAGCGTACGGCCGCCAGTTTGCCGAAATGACGGAAGCCTGCGCCGGCCTGCGCCGTCCGGGCGCCGCCGCGCTCGATCTGGCCAACGTCGCCGCCGGCCGGATGGACGGCTTCTTTGAACAAGGCCTGAATCCGTGGGACGTCGCCGCGGGCAGCCTGCTGATCACGGAAGCCGGTGGTCTGGTCGGCAATTACACGGGCGACTCCGATTTCCTGCACGTCGGCGAAATCGTTGCGGGCAATCCGAAGGTCTACGCGCAGATGATCCCGATCCTGTCGCGCTACAGCCGTACGCGTCAGCAATCGGCTTAAGGTTTCTGGCCTGGAGCCTCCGGGCAGGCGCTCACGCCTGCTATCCGGGCGACTCTGCATCGGCTTGAGCGACACAAGAAAGCGGCTTCGGCCGCTTTTTCGTTGGCGCGCCTGCATCCCGCGAGCGTTCGTGCTACAAAGCGGAAGGCCGCGCCGGCACGCTCGATTCGCCGGTTGCGTTTCGCGCGTCTTTCACAGCGCCCTGCTTCGCGTCATATTTGCGCGCAGCTTCGAACCCGCTTCATGAAAAAAGGCTTCTACACAATTATCGCGGCGCAGTTTATTTCGTCGCTCGCGGACAATGCCCTGCTGATCGCCGCCATCGCCTTGCTATCGGTGATCCGCTCGGCCGCCTGGGTCACGCCGCTGCTGCAGATTTTCTTCACCGTCTCCTACGTGCTGCTTGCGCCCTTCGTCGGCGCATTCGCCGACGCGCTGCAGAAGCGGCACGTGATGTTCGTCTCCAACGCGCTCAAGGCAAGCGGCTGCCTGATGATGATCGGCGGCGTTCATCCGATGATCGCGTACGGCGTGGTCGGTTTTGGCGCGGCCGCGTACTCGCCCGCCAAATACGGCATTCTCACCGAACTGCTTCCCGCGGAAAAACTCGTCAAGGCGAACGCCTGGCTCGAATCGGCCACCGTGCTGTCGACCATTGTCGGCACGATGGTCGGTGGCGCGCTGATCAGCACGCTCGCCGACAAGTTCGTCGCCCACGCGCATTTGCCGCTGATCCGCTCCTCCGCCGATCTGGCCATGTTCGCGGTAATGCTCACGTATGCCGTCGCGGCCGGGATCAACATCTTCATTCCCGACACCGGCGCGCGCTATTCGAACCGTTTGACCGAACCGAAGAAACTGGTCGGCGATTTCTATCACTGCTTCAACGTGCTGTGGGCCGACAAGCTCGCGCAGATTGCGCTTTGGGTCACGACGCTGATGTGGGGCGGCGCGGTCACGCTGCAATTGCTGGTGCTGAAATGGGCGAATGTGAACCTCGGTTTGTCGCTCTCGAAAGCCGCCGTGATGCAAGGCGTCACGGGCCTGGGCATCGCCGTCGGCGCGGCGGCTGCCGCCGCGCTAATTCCGTTGCGCCGTTCGCTGCGGGTGCTGCCGATCGGCATCCTCACGGGCGCGGTAGCGATCGCCATGGCGTTCTACAACAAGGACCTGTTTCCGGCGGGCGCCGGCATTCGCCTCGGCTCATACGTCCTGCCGTTCTATATCCTGTTCGCCTATCCCTTGATGATTCTGCTCGGCGCGCTGTCCGGATTTTTCATCGTGCCGATGAACGCTATTCTCCAGCACCGCGGCGCAACCCTGCTCTCCGCCGGTCATTCGATCGCGGTGCAGAATTTCAACCAGAATCTGGCCGTGCTGCTGATGCTCGGCGCCTACGCGATCCTGCTCACCGCGAAGATGCCGGCGCAATGGATCATCGTCGTGTTCGGCAGCTTCATCACGTTCATGATGTGGCTCGCAAAACGGCGCAGTGCGGTGAATGAGCGCACAGTGGATATGCGGGCGCTGGTGGAAGAATGACGGCATGGCAAGCGTCACACGACAGGTGCGAGTATGGACGTGCCGGCATGCGAACGGTATGGCGGATTGGCCGTCCGGCCAGGGTCCGCTCGCCGCGCCGGCGGGTTAAACTCACGCCCTGAACAGCTAACGCAAAAAGACACCAAGGATGGGTATTCAAACCGCAGCGGCCAATGACGTCGCACAACACACGCCGATGATGCAGCAGTATGTTCTCTAGAGCTCAACAAAGTGCCTAAACCATTGTAGATAAAGGATTTTGTTCTGTGGTATAAAGTCTAAAAATTTGGACTTTGCACTTTCTTGTAACTTTTTTCCATGCAAGCGGCATATCTGTATCGAGACAATCTAAGTTGCTGCGCCGGATATCGCCCCTCATCCCAACAGTGGACTTCTTCGATGAACACCGTTCGAGCTCTTAGGCATGAACGCAATCAGGAGGAGCACGGGACTCAAATGCAGGAAGCTGCATGTTCGCGGAGTTGATTCAGAAACAGTTCAACCTTCGCCTGTAGCCGTCTCGGACTGAATACAAGTTGATGAAGAGTTCAAACATCGAGAATCGGGGCAATCCTTGTCTTCCTGAAAGCACGCGCTTGCATGGCGCTAATTAGGCGCTCAGCCGAGAATCGATGGAAACAGGTATCGTTTCTCGGGCGACGCCTTACCGCGTAGGCTTATCCGCAGCAAGAAAAAGGTCAATGCCGGCTTCTTGCCAAAGGACCTGTCTCAACGCAGCCCATCGGTTATATGCTGCACTTCTTTGTTGCCTTTGTTGAAATCGTAGCGAAAAATCGTATGACGAAGATAACGATTGTGAAATTTGACTGGACTCTTGTGCATTACCGACCAATGACTTGAACAATCGTGAGACGTAGGATTCGTTCATCTGTTGCGCTTGAATCCGTTTCTCAGAGTTAAGCTGCTTCGCGAGCTCACCCGTGAGCTCATCTAAACTCATCGACGGCACGTTTGTCGGGTCACTGTGAAGGGAGACCTCGTAAAACGAGTTGTAAAAGAAGCGATGGCTCTCTGGAGGGTCTGTAACCTCGCTAAACGGCGGAATGAATATGAGCCCAGATACGTGTGGAGCAAACTGTCGCTCCAACCTGGTGCCCTGCAAAATCGAAAGAGTGTGCCAAACTCTCCATGTTGAATTTTGCCCTCCACCAAAACCAGCACCCGCCCTCCACAGATTCTTGAAATCTTTATAAATCGTCGAGGCATAAAAAACATTTTCACCTGACTTTTCTAAATTCAGCAATAACTGATGCTGAGAGATTAAGGCATTCTGCGATTTTTTCCGCAACGGAAAATGGAATACGCCTTCGTCATCGTCGAAGCCATAATTCGCACGCGCCTCGTGCTGTATCGACCAATCATAGTGAGAGCGTCCGGTAAAGTTTGGCAACTTGTACTGAAGGAAAAACGGCACGACCCCATCGTTAATCGCATAGTCCCAACCTTCGTGCGCCTCTCGCTGCTCGGAGATACCGATGATTTCGATATCGCGGTGAGGATGCGTCGCTCGGATTATGCCAATGAGGTAGTCGTGGACGCTTTTCTCCACCACAGGAACCTCGCTTCTTATTTTATCGAAATAACTCACCTTTTCTTCTCTATTGAATTTTTTGGTTAACCACTGAATCTGTGACGACATGAATGCTCGGCCTTCATTCTTTAATCCGCCGAACACGTTCGCGAAAGGTCGCCGCCGAATCGTACCACTTCGGATTTCATGATGACATGCATTTAGTGCATAGCTGTTGGTTTGCGTGCGAGGATTGATAGCACGAAGCGCCATGTCGAGTATGGACGAAACCTCCATGGTGTACCACTGGACCGGGAACGGCTGCTCGCATCCTCAGAGCGATGGAGAGGCGAAAACCGGACACGGTCTTGGGTTCTCCAATCATCAAAAGCAAGGATAGCGCGGACTTTCAGTCCCTTTTCGAGCGTTTGTCACATCGGAAATGCCGTTACGATTTTGGAGAAACGTCCGAGCCCCCGAACTTTTCCTTGAGTGCGCAGCGTTTTCACCGAAACCACCGTATTTCGCGTCTCGATACTAATATAATAGGAAAAATAATGAGTGATACAATCGATGCAGTGGCCGTACCTAAACTGCACCCCTTCGAGCAATGGTTGACCGAACGACATAAGTGGCTTCAGACCGCAGCAGCGCAACTGATAAAAATGCGCGCCATGCCCGACGCGACCGCTATCGGCCATCTCGCTGATTTGTGTGTCCTTGAGGCATCGAAACAAGCTTCGGCGGATTTTGAGCAAGTTACGCCGGGCGCTCTCGCTCAGGCGACAGGTCAACCATCAATTCGCATACGCCGCATCAACGAAGTCACCGGCCTCAACGCCATAAAGGACGGAGCCTCCCTCGATTTTGGGACAGTTGGACTGTTTGTCGTATATGGCCCGAACGGTTCGGGAAAGAGTGGTTTTGCCCGGCTCATAAAGCAAATATGTGGCTCGCGAGCGAAGGAAGAGCTCCTGGGAAACGTGTTCAGCGAGGAGCGACCGGAACCGTCTGCCCGAATATGTCTCACCGTAGGCGATAGCGAAAAAGAAGGAGTTTGGACTTTGTCGAGCGGTGCTGTGCCGCAGCTTCGTCACGTTCACGTCTTCGACTCCTCTGTGGCGAGCCTTTACTTCGGCGGGAAGAACGAAGCGACGTACGAGCCTTCGCGCATGCGCTTTGTCTCATCGCTAATCGCTGTTTGCGACCAAGTCTCCGCCGAACTAACTACAAGGAAGGACAGGCTGCAATCGAAACTTCCGACGTTGCCGGCTGAGCTGGCGAACAGCAAACCTGCCGAATTCCTGTTGAGGTTAAGAGCCGGCACCACGCACGAAGCGATTGCCACTGCTTGCCTCTATACCGAAGAAATGGACCGTGAGCGGATAGCCGGGGAAGCGACGCTCGCCGAAAGAGATATTCCTGGCCGGTTGAAGGTAATCCTTCGCGAAATCGCTGCCCTTGACATCGTGAAGGCATTGGTTCAAAGCTGGAAGACGGTTCTCGGAGACGTAAGCCTGCAAGATATGGCAAACGCACGGGTCACCGCAATAAGGAAACGAAAGGCCGCAAGTGAGGATGCAGCGAAGGTTTTCGCTGGCTCACCGTTAGAAGGCGTCGGTCAAGATTCTTGGCTTGAGCTATGGGAAAAGGCCCGGGAATTTTCGCTCTCGCACGCGTACAAAAACATAGAGTTTCCGAACGTCGCCCCAGACGCGAGGTGCGTGCTCTGCCATCAACCGTTGTTAGACGATGGAAAGGCGCGCCTGACGCACTTCGAGCATTTCGTCAAAGGCGAGTTGGAAAAGGAAGCTCAAGAGGCCGAGAAAGCGCTGGAAGCCTTCGAAAAGGCATTGCCTAAACTTCCTGAATCTGAGGCATGGATTGCCAGTACTCACCCAGTAAAACTGGACCAGCAAATCGCGGTCGACTGGCTCAGCGCGCTCTCGGCTAGACGCAACGCCGCAGAAGCGGCACTTCGTATCGAGGACATTCCAACGGTCGATTGGTCTATCCTGGAGACACCTATAAACCAAGTCTCAGAAGCTCTTCTCGCGGAGCAAAAGGCGCTGAAGGAGCTGTTGGGCGATGGAAAGCGGAAGGAGTTGACCTCTCGCGTACACGAACTCCTCAGCTATCAGTGGTTGCATCGCGAGCAAGCTGCGATTCGAGACGAGGTCAAGCGTCTAGATGCTCTCGGGGTTCTCGTCAAAGCCGCCTCCCTTACATCAACTTCTGCTCTGACAAAGAAGAACAATGAACTTGCAGAGCTTGAACTCCGAGCAGGCTACCAGGACCGCTTCATACAAGAATTGAAGGCGCTCAACGGCTCACGTCTTCCCGTCGAGCCTAAGAGCAAGCAGCAGGGAAAGGGCAAAGTCACGTTCTCTCTCACGCTAAAAGATACAGCCGATAACGTAAAAGCGGAGGAAATTTTAAGCGAGGGAGAACAACGCATCATCGCACTGGCAGCGTTTCTTGCAGACATCTCGGGGTCGGGCCAACCAACGCCCTTTGTGTTTGACGACCCCATCTCCTCACTCGACCAAGACTTCGAAGAGCATGTCGTCCAGCGCCTCGTTCAGTTGGCTCAAGAACGGCAAGTGATTATCTTCACCCACCGACTGTCGCTTGTCGCCCAAGTCGAATCGAGTGTGAAGAAGTTGCAAGACAGGGCAACGCTCAAGAAGCAGCCGGCTCCGCCTGAGTTCAATACGGTGTCGTTGCGACGTTTAGGGAAAAACGCTGGACTGGTAGCTGACATCAGTATCCGCGAGGCGAGGCCCGACAAGGCGCTGAATCGTATTCGCAACGAGGCCCTAAAGCAGCTTCGAAAGCTACATGAAGCAGCTGCCGTCGAAGCCTATGAAGAGCGCGCGAAAAGCATTTGTAGTGACCTTCGCATACTTGTAGAACGATGTGTTGAAAGCACTCTCCTCAACGACGTCGTGGTGCGCTTTCGCCGGAGCATAACAACGCAAGGTAGGGTTGGAGCCTTGTCTAAGATTCGGCCCTCCGATTGTGCGATGATTGATGACCTTATGACGCGTTATTCAGTCTTCGAGCACTCGCAATCAAGTGAGCTCCCTGCCGAATTAGCGGACATTGATATACTCGAAAGAGATGTGGAGACGCTAATTGAATGGATTAAAGAGTTCTCCCACCGGCCGGCAACCTAGGAGGCAATTTACTAATGTAGACTTGCGCATTGCCAGCGCAATACTCATCGAGTCCAACTTTACGTCTTTCTCCGTCATCGCTCGGCGCCTCACGGCCCGAGTGACCGCACAGTCAGTTGGCAGGATTTGAACACAAGACCTTTCCTCTAGTGCGGGCGCAGTGCCCACATGGATGTCCGCCATCTGGAATGGATTAAAGGCACCCACAGAGTGCCTGAGTCCGTGCCTTGGCAGACGCGACTCTCGCTGGACACGGGACGTCGCGTCAGCTCTAATCGCATCAACCGTCTTTGAACACTGAGTTCAGGTATTCATGAATCTGACGGCCAGCGTCCGTGAGTGAAATCACCGCGCCCTCTGCGTCCGTTTCGCTGACTGTCGCGAGCTCTTTCGAGATTAGCTTCTCACAACCCACTTCTCGAATGCGCCGTGCTTCCTCACGGTCGAACGCAAAACGCAGTCTGGTTTCGATAATTATGTCCTGCAGGTTATCTTCGTTTCCCAGCAAACAAAGAACGACCGCCGCAGCCGGGTGAAGCGGCTGTTGAAGGTGCTGTGCGACGGTTCGTCCGTTGCCGAAAAACAAGGGAATTAGCGCGTCGAGCGCTGTCGATGCTGGCGTGTAAGTCGCCTCTTTCGCTGCTGAAGTGGTCATTCTAGCTTACGTTCCTTCGTTAAACGGACTCTGTATAACGGCATGTCAGAATGAAACTGAAGGGGTCTAAGGCGGCAACGAAACCATCGTCATCGGGCCGTATCAAATTGAAGCCGTCGGTGACCTCGCTAAACGTGCGAAGTTGGACCGTCGCGACTTGCAGGTGCTTGCAGCGGCCAATGCGCTCTCGTCGCTTGCGGGGAATCAGCGCAAGGCACTTTGGCAATCCGTTGCGGCGTTCCCAGACCGCGACCTTCTGGCAGAGGCTCGCATTGACGATGAGGCGCCGGTTCTCGGCGCACCGTCGGAAGCGGAAGACAACGTAGCGGACTACAACTCCACAGGGGCTCACCCTAGGACGACATCCGCTTTCGGTACTACGTCCGGCGCTCCTTGAGCAGCGGCTCATGCCAGCGTCGAAGCTGATGAGCTCCCCGAATGCGCGGCTTGCTCGTGCATGCGGCCTCGTCACCGTGCGTCAGCGACCAGCCACAGCGAAAGAAGCAATGTTCGTCACTATCGAGTGATGAGACTGGCAATGTAAATGTGATTATTTGGCCTTCACTGCTCGAGAAGTAGCGGCGTGAGGCCCTCGGAGCCGCATTGCTCGCAGTGTTTGGGACATGGCGAGTCAGAGAGCGGCGTCAGGAATCTTAGTCGCGCAGCGCCTTATTGACATGTCGCATCTGCTTGGCGGGCTAATCACGGTGAGCCGGAATCTTTGCTGACCTTCCGCGTGGCATGTGGAGAACGACACAGTGTCGCGTACATTCTGTTAAGGACGGAGCATTCGCTGGGAATTGTGTTGTCTCCCAGCTGCCTTGCACTAGTAAATAGCCACCTCGGTGACTACAACGTCTAGCGGCAGGTCGTGTTCTTCCTGCGGCAACCTCCCGCAATTCGCTGATTCGAATGCGACCCCTATCGTCACCGGTTTGTTCGAAGTGGGCCAAGCAGCGAGCGTGCGGTCGTAATAGCCACCACCATAGCCCAGTCGATACCGGTTGACGTCGAATCCAACGCACGGAATCAGTAGCAACTCCGGCACGACCATCCTCTCCTCGGCGGGCACTGGGATTCGGTAGCGTCCATCCTTCATTAGCGACTGCGAGTGCCATCCATGGAACACCATCGGTGCATGCGCGCGCAGGACAACCGGTAGGGCTGCCTCTCGCGAATCGCCTGAGGCAAGCCATTCTGTCAGGAGCCCGCGTGCATCAAATTCGCCGGCGACGGGCCAATAAAACCCTATGTTCGACACCTGGTGCTGCGCAATGACCTTCCGCAATCGCGTCGCCAGCGCCCTGTGCTGTTCACCAGGGCCACCGCTCATGCTCTGAGCTTGGCGGCGCGCGAGTAGCGTCGAACGCAACAGGCTCTTCGCCTCGATTTTTACCTCAGTATTCTCCGGCAAGACAACCTCCGTCCGAGAACATCTTGTGCGCTTGTTTGATGTAGGCCGTCGTATCGCGAGCTCAACGCTCCTTTGACTACCACCGCTGACGTCCAGCTACAGGTTCTCGAACGGCGCGTGTTGGTCCATCCAGTCATAGTGGTGTCCTGCTTCCATCCATGCCCAATTGCCAACATTTCGCTCCGCTCGTCCTTTACGCAAAGCGCCCTCCTTAGATGCGTAGGCTCGGCCGAACTGACCCTCCGCTTCACGTTGCGAGTCCGTACTGCCTTCCTTGTATTCAGCTTCCGCCATCGCCACTACTCTCCTTTCGTTGCAGAAATTATTCTTGCGACCCGTCGCGTCTGAGCAAGCCAACTCGTCAGTCGCTGTGCGATATTCAATCACGCCAGCGACGGTGTAGAAGCTTCCAAAAACGACGATTCGGTCCTCTAATCCCGCTCGTCTGAGCGCATCCTCGAACGCAGCTGCCGGAGACATGAACCCGCGAATTTTGTTTGCGTTCGTCTCGATGATTTCCGCTGCCCGAAGCGATTCACTCAATTGAGCGATGCTTGCCGAGCGCGGCGTCGACAGCTCGGTGAGGTGCCAATGGTCTATTTCGTTCTTGAGATTCGTCAGAACCCCACTGATGTCCTTATCACGCATCGCACCAAAGACGGCGTACGTCGACCCGACGCTCCCCATATTGTTCAGGTTGCGAGCAAGATTGGCCGACGCATGAGGGTTGTGACCCACATCCAGCACGACCGTGGGCGGGCCGGCCACAACCTGAAATCGCCCTGGCAGGGTCACGCGAGCAAGACCACGGCTCACATCAAGCTCAGTCACGGGCAGCCGCGCGCTTAACGCCTCAAGACCCGCGAGCGCCGCGCTCGCATTGAAAAGTTGATTCACTCCCTTGAGATTCGGACGAGGAAGCGCTGGAATATGTGTCGTCGGACCGACATAGTTCCAATGTTCCCTGCCGCTGCCGGGCTGCACGTCGTGCCGAAAATCTCGACCAAACAGCCAAAGGTTCGCGTTGATTTTCTCGGCGTGCTGCACCAGAGACTGCGGAGGCATGACGTCCGCACAGATTGCTGGTCGACCTGGCCTGAAGATGCCAGCCTTCTCGAATCCAATCTTGTCGCGTGTATCACCGAGATATTCGGCGTGGTCAATGTCGATACTAGTGACAATGGCGCAGTCTGCGTCGAGGATGTTGACTGCGTCCAATCGCCCGCCCATGCCCACTTCAAGTATTACTGCATCTAGCCTCCGCGAAGCAAAGAGACGCATTATTGCCAGTGTCGTGAACTCAAAATACGTGAGCGACACCGACTTCGCTAACCCCGCGCGTGCCCTTTCAACGGCTTCGAAATGCGGGAGAAGTTCGTCATCGGTCGCATCTCTACCATTGATGCGAGCACGTTCATTGAACGTAAGCAGGTGCGGTGACATGTGGCAGCCTACTAAGTAGCCTGCCTGTAGCAGAATGGACTCGAGAATTGCGCATGTCGAACCCTTGCCATTCGTGCCCCCGACAGTGAAGATGGGACAATCGAACGAGAGATTCAGCGCATCTCGCACCTTGCTTATGCGCTCAAGGCCCATGTCGATACCAACCGGATGAGCCGATTCCAGATGGGTCAGCCAGGCGCCGAGAGACGGAAACGAATTCATGTTCGTAAGACGGAAAAGTGCAGTAGAACGAGCAACGCCCGGCGTTGTGGAAGCTTCATCGTGGCCGCCTCAGAACGTGGCTTCTGCCATCGAGGGTGAGAAACTCATTGCTGGGCGCTCCCTGCTGGGCGGAAAAACCCGCCACGCGCCGTCGCGGTGTCGGAAGAAAAACATTGCAAGAGGCTCGAGTCCCGTCGACATCTGAACTTCCACGCAGACGTAGCACTGGTGCTCAGCGTGCCGATTTTTGAATTCCTTCACTCGAACAAGTCTTGAGGAAGTCGGCGAGAGCCACTTCTCCACCAATTCTCGTAGCGACCGATTACTGATAGCCATCACATCCTCCACCCTGAAACAGTCCGCGCGAAGAAACATTAAGCAGACTTGTACAACTGCATGCCGTGAAGGCTGGCTGACCGGGTGACCGACGTTAGCTCACGCAGCCGCTGAACCAGCCTCTTCGCCCTGCTCTTCATTCTCGACACTACTGCGGATGAGATAGTCGAACGCTGCCAAGGAGGCCTTTGCCCCCTCACCTGCCGCGATAACAATCTGTTTGAACGGAACCGTCGTCACGTCCCCGGCGGCGAAAACCCCCGGCAGAGAAGTTGCCCCCTTTGCATCGACTACAATCTCCCCGTGCCTCGACAACTCCACCGTTCCCTTCAACCACTCGGTGTTCGGGACAAGGCCAATCTGAACGAACACGCCTTCAAGTTCCAAGTGCCGCGACTCGCCTGACGACCGGTCCTTGAAAGTGAGCCCGTTGACCTTCTTTTCATCGCCGGTGATTTCAGTGGTCTGAGCGTGTGTGATGACCGCCACGTTCCCAAGCGAACGCAGTTTGCGTTGGAGTACTTCGTCGGCTCTCAGCCGCGAGTCAAACTCAATCAGCGTCACATGACTGACGAGCCCAGCGAGGTCGATTGCAGCCTCAACACCCGAGTTTCCGCCGCCAATGACGGCGACTCGTTTGCCCTTGAAAAGAGGGCCGTCACAATGCGGGCAGTACGCTACGCCGTGATTGCGAAACTCGCGCTCTCCCGGCACATTGATTTCGCGCCACCGTGCGCCTGATGCAATCACGACGGTTTTTGCCTTCAATATCCCGCCGCTCGCCAGACGCACCTCATGGATTCGACCGGGAACAAGCGCTTCGGCACGCTGCACGTCAATTACGTCAACCTCATACGCGTTGACGTGTTGTTCAAGTGCAGCTGCGAAACGCGGCCCTTCAGTCTCTACAACCGATATGAAGTTCTCAATCGCCAGAGTGTCGAGAACTTGGCCGCCGAAGCGTTCGGCCAAAACACCGGTCGTAATCCCTTTCCGCGCGGAATAGATTGCGGCTGCAGCACCGGCTGGACCGCCGCCGACGATGAGCACGTCGAATACCGGCTTGTCTTCCAACGCCTTCGCCGCACGTTCGCCGGCGCTGGTGTCAATTTTCGCCAGAATTTCCTTCACGCCCATCCGACCAGAGCCGAACATCTCCCCATTCAGGTACATGGTCGGAACAGCCATGATTTGACGGTCTTCAACTTCCTCTTGAAACAAGGCTCCGTCGATAGCAACGTGGTGAATCCGGGGGTTGATGACAGCCATCATGTTGAGGGCCTGAACGACTTCCGGACAGTTCTGGCACGACAGCGAGAAGTAAGTCTCAAAAAGGAAGTCACCGTCCAACTCCCGAATCTGTTGGATAACGGCACTGTCCAGCTTTATCGGGTGCCCGCCGGTGTGAAGAAGGGCTAGAACCAGTGAGGTGAATTCGTGTCCCATCGGAATTCCGGCAAAGCGGATGCCGGCGACCTTCCCCGCCTCTCCAATGGAGAATGACGGCTTCCGCCCGCCTAAATTGTGGCGCTCTACGAGGGTCACGCGGTCGGACAGCGAGGCGATTTCGTTTAAGAGCTCGCTCATCTCGCGCGACTTCTCGCTGTCATCGAGCGACACAACGATTTCGATGGAACGCGCGACCTTCTCGAGATAGGCTTTCAACTGCGTCTTCAAGTTTGCGTCGAGCATATTCTTTGGACTGTCCAGAAATAGTGAAGTCGTCAACATCGACCGGAAGGGAGTCGACGTACGGAGTAAAGGAGTTCGAAAGGCCGTGCCTTGCGGACTGCTTCACACGGCGCCGCCTCTGGCAGCGCCGCTATTTCAGCGAACCGTGAGCTTAAATCTTGCCCACAAGGTCGAGCGACGGCGTCAGCGTGTCAGCGCCCGGTTTCCACTTTGCCGGGCACACCTGACCGGGGTTCTTCGCGATGTACTGCGCAGCTTGTACCTTCCGGAGCAGCTCACCAGCGTCACGACCGATGCCGTTGTCATGAACCTCGCAGACCTTAATTTGCCCTTCCGGGTTCACCACAAACGTGCCGCGCAGCGCCAGACCTTCTTCCTCGATGAGAACGTCGAAGTTCCGCGCGATGGCCAACGTCGGGTCCGCAATCATCGGATACTTAATCTTCGCGATGGTCTCGGAAGTGTCGTGCCATGCCTTGTGCGTGAAGTGCGTGTCCGTCGAGACCGAGTAGATTTCCACGCCCAGCTTTTTGAATTCGTCGTACCGGTCAGCGAGGTCACCGAGTTCGGTCGGGCACACGAACGTGAAGTCGGCCGGATAGAAAACGAACACCGACCACTTGCCCTTGAGGTCCTCATCGGTGACGGTCTGGAAATCACCATTGTGGTAGGCGGTCGCTTTGAACGGCTTCACCTTACTGTTGATAATTGACATCTCTACGCATCCTCGTTGGTTGTTGATGAAGAACTAGATTCATAGTGCCACCCCAAAATGTTCAAACGAATTCGCTTATCGCTATCACGGGAATTGAAAATATCAAAATACCTCTCGAGTAATACCCACCCTTCCATACTGGCTACCGATGTGGGCTTACGTTCTCAATGAAAATATCAAGCAAGTGGCGAGTTTTCAAAGAGAAAAGCGCCCGCAGCTCAACGCGGCGGGCGCTCAACAAAAGAAAGTCACTCAACTCATCGCTTTCACTTACCTCTACGGGGGTATCTCCACGGTCTACGTTGCGGGAGGCATTCCCCCTCAGTCGTACCGCTGACTTTGTACCGCCCGCTTAGTTGGCAACTGCTCGTGACTCTACCGACAAGCTTCGGTTGGCGAAATAGTACAAGACCCCAGGTACCAGGAGACAAGGGACCCAGCTCACATCCGCGCCAATCACGCGCGCGAAGTAGCTGTGGTAGAACGAGAGGTCCATGAAGGGAATCGTGCTGGCGACACCCAGAATATAGATAACCAAAGTAGGCACGTTGAACTTCCCGTACTGGCCTCGGCTGTCGTACATCTCAGTGACCGAATACTCACCCCTTCGAACCAAGTAGTAGTCGACCAGATTGATGGAGCTCCATGGAACCAACACATAGATTTGAGCGTTCAGAATATCGGCAAAAAAATCATTGAAGCGATACTGGGTCGAGATTGCGACCAACGTCGCGATGGTCGCGGTAAGCGCGAGAACGACGAACTTCGTCGGCTTGTTGATTCGAGTCATCCTCCGGAAACCGCTGAAGATAGTCAACGTTGACATGTACGCGCTGTAGAGGCTCAGTACATTGAATTCCAAGACACCCAATACGATGATGACCAGCGCCGGACGCGACCACGTATCAAACATGTTCGCGATACCGGTGCCGGGGTCGCTGGCCATGGAGGTCGACACAGTTGCGAGGAGCGCGCCCAACATCATGACGAGAAGCGACCCCAACAATCCACCGAGGTAGGTGTACCAGAACGTGTCCTTTGTCTTGACCGTAACGGGCAGATACCGCGAGTAATCTGCCACGTAGGGGCCAAACCCGAGCGTCCAAGATGCAGCTTGTGCGATTACGAGGTTGAACGCACCGGTCGAGAATCCGCGCTTTGCATGTTCCACGTTCGCCAGCGTGTCAGGTTGAAGCAAAAGTATCGTTGCCGATGCAAAGAAGATGAGGAACGACAGAAACGTCATGAACGCTCCCATCTTGTGGATTAGCTCGTAGCCAATGTAACTAATCGCAAAGGTGAGAACACCGAAGAGGACGATTGCTTCGTTATCGCTCATCGGGTAGATGGCCTTAATCGAGTCCCTCATCACGACGCCACCGGCAGCAACGAAAAGGATATAGGCACCGACGACAATCGCAAGCGGGAGCGCAGCCCCGTACACACCGAACTGCGCACGACTCTGAATCATCTGTGGTATTCCCAGATGCGGTCCCTGCGCTGAGTGGGCCGCCATGAAGATGGTGCCAATCACGTTTCCGATGATGAGACCGACGATGGTCCAGAACAGACTCAAGCCTGCAATGATGCCAAGCGTCCCAATGACCAAAGCCGTCAGCTGCATGTTTGCGCTGAACCAGATTGTGAAGAGGCGCTTCGGGGTTCCATAGCGCTCGCTGATAGGGATAAACTCAATACTACGCTTTTCAACATCCATCTTCTTGTCTCCAAGAGGTCGAGATTCTGGGCGTCCCGTGAAAAACACCTTGACGGTCCACTCTTGCGCCGAGCCTCCGACTTACGGTTTTCAGGTTCTTTGCCACTCTAAAAGGACCGCAATCATTCCACTATCTGATTTTGGCAAATAAGGGACAATCCTACCTAGCAGGCCCACGAGGGCTGCCGTTGTTTTGGCAAGGCACCTGCGGGCTTGTTTCGCGCGCTCGTCGTTCGACCAAGGCTTTCCCTACGTTGCCAATATCCGATAGCGTTCCGACTTTTGGCTTCCTACCGTTCGCGCATTGAGTTGCGCGACATCCTCACGAAATACCTCGCCAGGGGACGCCCCGAAGGCTCTCACGGCATGGGTTCATGTCCAAGCGTGGCTCAGTATTCGGTGACAAAGCTTGCGGCGACGCATCAATCGCGTTAGCGCCTAGCTTAAGTCGTACTAACTTAATAGAAGAATCGCGAGCCATGAGACACTTAAAGCTGTGCGTCGTAGGAACCACCCTCCTTTTCTCTTCTGCTTCGTTCGCGCAGAGCAGCGTTACCCTCTTCGGCATTCTGGACGAGGGGTTGAACTACACGAGCAACGCCGGTGGAAAGTCGGCCTATCAGATGACGAGTATCGACTTGGCCACCAGCCGGTTCGGACTCAAGGGGCAGGAAGACCTCGGCGGCGGGTTGCAAGCCATTTTCGACTTGGAGACGGGATTCAACGTTGAGTCTGGCACCCTACTCTATGGGGGTCGTATGTTCGGATACCAGGCTTACACGGGTCTATCGTCTACCACTTTCGGAACGCTGACCTTCGGTCGCCAGTTCGACAGCATCGTGGACGTAGTCTCCCCACTTACCGCAAACGGGAGTTGGGCTGGCTTCCTGTTCTCTCACCCCTACGACAACGACAATACAGATGGCACCTATCACCTCGCGAACTCGGTCAAGTACACGTCGCCGACGTTCTACGGCTTTTCTGGGACTGCCATGATTGGTTTGAGTAATGAGGCGGGGCGCTTTGCCAACAATCGTGCCATTTCGGCTGGCTTGAGCTACGCTGCCGGTGGACTTACCGTCGCTGCGGCCTACGCTGACCTCAATAACCCCGGCCAGACCGCCGGGGGCAGTATTGCTTCTGACGATGCCAATTTCGTCGCAGGCAACCAGAAGACCTATGGTGTCGGAGTATCGTACGGCTTTAGTTCCGTGACCATCGCCGGCATCTACACTCACGTGGCTTTGCAGCAACCCGTCTCAACGGTGTACGTCGGCGGCCTCGGGATTGCCGATGGACACCTCACTTTTGACAACGCCGAATTCAACGTCAAGTATTTCATTGCGCCGGATTTGAGCGTTGCTGCCATGTATACGTACACGAGAGCACTCTCCACGAATTCGGCCGGTACAACGTCTACGCATTGGAATCAAATTGGTGGCCAGATTCAATACGCCATGTCAAAGCGAACTTCGCTCTACGGACAAGCGGTCTACCAGAAGGTCAGTAGCGCGGCCGCTGCGGGGATTCTTGGCTTTGCTGCCATCCCGGGCTCAGCTGGCGTCTCCTCCAACGGGAACCAGACCGTAGTCCGACTGGGCCTCTACCACGCCTTCTAAGTAGCACATAGGGCGGTCGATGCGACCACCTCTCGAGGTTCTACAGAAGTGGCACGGAGCCGAAGTCCAAAGCCGGTTCCGTGCGCCGCTCATACATCCTTCTCACTTGCTCAATCGCCACGAGCGAATTGAGGGACTTCCGCTCCTCCAGCTTCGCGTTGAAGTTGTTCTCCGCTTGCTCGTAAGCAGAAAGCAGGATGTTGAGGGGAGCCCCTAACAACTGCTTGTCAAATACGGCCAGCAACCTTCCTACGATAAGCGCCGAGTCGGGGCTCAGCTGCACGTTCTCTCTTCGTGACGAGACTGCATGGAACTCCGCTAACCGGTCGCCGACCTCCGCATATATCGCTAAGTCCAGCGTGCCGAACCCACTTCGTGCCAAGAAGAAACTTTCGAAAGCTGTTCGAACGATGGTGCCGAGATGAAAATTTTCTGCACAACCATCCCGCAGCGCCACGAGACACAGGTGATTCTTGAGCGAGATTTTGACGAAGCCGGTCTGCGATAGTTTCTGACGCGCGAGATTCAACTCGGCCTTTCTTGACTGTCCCATGATGCGCGTGCGCCTCTGAACGAGGCCGTGAGTTGAGGTGACCGGGGCCATCCCTTCGATGTTTTGGCTCGTAAAGGAAGGCGGCAGCTATAAAAGTCGCCGCCCTCGATGCGACGTTAGGCGCGTCCCGAATGGAATGCTTCGAAATCTGCGCGCGACCATCTCAGCTCAATGCCCATGCGCTTCGAGCCTGCACGGGCTTTGGGTTTATGAAGGGAGATAACCGCCTCGGCGACAGCGGGCGACTCCTCGAACGTCAGTTGAGCGATGTGCACAGCGAGCGTCTCGAGAAGTCGGGTGTGACCTGACCTTTCGAGCAAGCGCACTAGGCGGTTCGAAAGTTGCTCGTAATCAATGAACGTGTCAGGCAGTCCCTCGACAGGACGGCATCCGTACAGAAGCTCCATGCTCAACACGACTGGCTGTCGTTCACCGTGCTCTTGCGGATGAATGCCGACGAACGTATCGACGGTCATCTCCTCGATAAAAACGCGAAAGCCACTTGTCGAAATTGATGGCGAGCTCTGCTGCTCTTTGAAAATGGGTTCGACAATCATGAAATCACCGATTCGGCAGCATCGAGGAGAACGCGGCAGAAATAGTCTGCAAAGCTGCGGCGAATCACGACGTCGAAGCTTTCTTCTCCGGTACGGTTGAGGATGACCCCTGCCTTAAAGAAGTGCGATTGCGCGCAAGTGCCGACCGGGAATATCGCAGAGTCAAGGTCCAGCGGACAACCGCGAGAAAGCACCTCAGTGACTGTCCGACCGCTGAGCTCAACGATGGTGTATCCACTGCTGACATCGACCGCCGTGGAGAACTGCGCTGCAAAGGCACGAACCAGTTCCTGTTCGAGAGCCCCAGAGCCGACGTCATGTCCTGCGATGAGCCATTCGTCGGGACCCAGCCAGAACACGTCGGCGTGAGCGCCACGAGCGACGACGTTGGGTTTTCCGGGCGGCTCGCATCCGACCACCTGTCCGACCGCTTGCACAAATCCCGTGTCCGCCAAGTTTCCACGAATCATGACCAAATCGGCGAATGGCCGCTCGCGCATGCTGAAGCTCGTAGAGCGATTGCTTGCATGGGCCGCGATGTCGGATGACAGCGCAACCAACGGCGACTCCTGCCAAACTCCCTCTTCACCGTGGAGAAGGCGAGCTACCTCGGTATCGACATCCAGCGAACGCTGCGTGACCGTTTCATTCAACATTTTGACGAACTCCTTCCGGGTCGTAGAAGACCGGGCTTGTAATCTTGGCTCTCACTTGCTTACCGTTGGCTAGGGGTACGGTCACTTGCTGGCCCATCTTGTCCAAACCGCCTTTCACCACAGCCAGCGCAATCGAGTGCTTCAGGATTGGACTGAAGTAGCTGGAAGTCACATGCCCGAGCATGGGTGCTGTCTCACCAGAGAACGGCCCAGCAACAATCTGACTCCCTTCGGGCAAAACGATGGAGTTGTCGTCAGTCAACAGCCCGACCAACTGCTTACGGCCTGTCCGAGACGTATCCGACCGACTGAGCGAACGCTTGCCCAAGAAGTCTTTCGTTTTCGCGACCATCCCGCCCATCCCCAAGTCGTTCGGGGTGACGGAGCCGTCAGTGTCCTGACCGACGATGATGTAGCCCTTCTCCGCGCGGAGCACGTGCATCGTCTCCGTGCCGTACGGCGTAATGTCATATTCCGCACCTGCCGTCATCAACGCCTCCCACACAGCACGGCCGAAATTCGCGGGAACGTTGACTTCGTACGCCAGTTCGCCGGAGAAGCTGATTCGCATGATGCGCGAACCGACGCCCGCAAGCTTCCCTTCGCGGTAAGTCATGAACGGGAATTTGTCGTTCGCAAAGTCGACGTCTTTGCAGACCTTCTGCAGAACCTTCCGACTGTTCGGTCCGACCACAGCGAAGGTCGCCCAATGGTCCGTGACAGATGCCATTCGAACCTGCAGGTCTGGCCACTCTGTTTGAAGCCAGCGCTCCATCCAGTTCAGCACCCGCGCAGCACCGCCTGTCGTGGTGGTCATCATGAAGTGCTGCTCGCCGAGGCGAACGGTCACGCCATCGTCAAAGACCATGCCGTTCTCATCGAGCATCAAGCCATAGCGACACTTACCAACTTCGAGCTTGGTCCACGGGTTTGTGTAGACCCAGTTAAGCAGCTTGGCTGCGTCAGGCCCCTGAATGTCAATCTTGCCCAGCGTTGAGGCATCGAGGATACCCACGCTGTTGCGTACCGCGAGACATTCGCGTGCGACTGCCGCGTGCAAATCCTCACCACCTTTAGGGAAGTACCAGGGCCGCTTCCAATTACCGACGTCTTCGAACTCAGCACCATTTACGACGTGCCATTCGTGAACGCAAGTCTTGCGAATGGGGTCCAGGAAGTCACCCAACTCGCGCCCTGCAAATGTGCCGAACGTGACTGGCGTGAAGTTCGGTCGGAACGTCGTCGTGCCGGTCTCGAAAATGGTTTTCCCAAGAGCATCGGCCAAAATCGCCATGCCGTTGATGTTTCCGAGCTTACCTTGGTCGGTACCGAATCCCATCGCGGTATAACGCTTCACATGCTCGACGGACTCGAAGCCCTCCCGAGCCGCAAGAAGAATGTCGGCCGCCGCCACGTCGTTTTGAAAATCGACGAACTGCTTTGCGCCACGCGTCGAGTCTCGTGCGCTTCCGACCTTCCACAATGCCTCGATGGGCGTCTCAACGGTCTCCATCGCTTTGGGAACTTCGAGCCGCGTTGCCTTCTTACCTGCGGCATGCGAGGCCTCAATTCCTGCGGAGACACCATTTGAGAGTGCTCGCGACAAATCAAACTCGCCGTTAGCGGCCCCGATGCTCACCTCTGCCTGGACCGCCCGCCCCGGCATAAAGCACAGCTTCGCGTCATTCCACTGGGCCTTTCCGCCTGACTGAGCGAAGAGATGAAGCACGGGACTCCACCCTCCAGAGACGGCGACGAGGTCACACGCCATGCGCGTTTCCTTTCCGAATGGTTTGCCATTCTGCGAGTCGCGCACCACGACGGAAGACACTCGGTTCTTGCCCTCGGCACGCATGAGCACCGAGCTCGTCAACATCTTGACGCCCTGTCGGCGCGCCATTTGCGGCACGGTGCCATTCGTTTGAACACGCGAATCAATCACCGTCACGTTGGCGCCGGCAGCTTTCAGGTCAAGCGCGGTCTGATAGCCAGTGTCGTTGTTGGTGAACAAGACGACGTTCTTGCCTGGAACGACGGCAAATCGGTTGACATAGGTCGATACCGCCGAAGCGAGCATCACGCCAGGCAGGTCGTTGTTGCCAAACACAATCGGTCTTTCGTGTGCACCGGTCGCAAGCACCACGCGCTTTGCTCGAATCTTCCAGAGCAACTCGCGCGTGCCCTTGCGCTGTGACAGCGGAAGATGGTCTGTGAGTCGTTGAGACGCGGTAACCAGATTGTGGTCCTGGTAGCCAAACGCCGTCGTCCTCACGAGAACGCGCACGTTGGGCATCTTAGCGAGTTCTTCCTCGACGCGGAGCAACCAACGCTGAGAAGCTTGGCCACCGATTTCCGCCTTTGACGAGAGCAGACTCCCACCGAGCATCGACTGCGTCTCTACCAGAATGACTCGCGCACCGGAGGTTCCAGCGGTCAAAGCCGCCATGAGGCCGGAAGGTCCGGAGCCGACCACCAGCACGTCGCAGTGAGCAAATTTCTTGTCGTAGCGGTCAACGTCTACTACTTCCGGCGCTTTCCCGAGTCCCGCAGCTTCGCGGATTTTTTCCTCGTATTTCGGCCACCACTTTGCTGGCCACATGAACGTCTTGTAATAGAAACCCGCCGGCAGGAATCTGGCGAATTTTTGGTTAATCGCCATACGGTCGTTCTCAAGGCTTGGCTCCGCATTTACGCTGGTAGCCACGAGACCTTGATAGAGCTCCACTTCCGTCGCCCGAGCATTCGGAATCGTGTAGCCGCCCTTCTCCAATTGCACGATAGCGTTCGGCTCTTCCACGCCAGCCGTCATGATGCCGCGCGGGCGGTGATACTTGAAGCTGCGAGCGACAAAGTGCACATCGTTCGCAAGCAGCGCGGAAGCAAGGGTGTCGCCCTGGTAGCCTTGATACACTCTTCCGTTGAAGGTGAAAGTCAAGGGAATGGCTCGGTTGATGCGCCCCCCCGAACCCAATCTGTTCTGTTGACTCATTTTTTGGTGCTCTCGAGCTTCGTATGACCTTGGTTCAAAGTGTTCGCGGCCGAATGAGACTGGGGAAACGTCTCATATGAAGACACCTCATAGGTGACCGTGTCGCGCGTGGCAACAAACCAACGACGGCAACCCTGAGCGTGCATCCACTGCTCGCGATGCACGCCTCGCGTGTTTTTGCGCATGAACACATAATCGCCCCACTCCTTGTCTGACAGCTCCTCGGGATTGAGGGGGCGCACGATGTCCGCTTCGCCGCCGCAACTAAACTCAGACTCAGCGCGCGGCCCGCACCATGGGCATTCAATCAACAACATTCCTGGTTCCTCCGCTGGGGTCAGTGAGCGACGGCCGCCGCACCATGCTCATCGATGAGATGGCCGGTGTAGAAGCGGTCAAGCGAAAACGGTGCATTCAAAGGGTGCGGTTCGTCGTTCGCAATGGTGTGAGCGAATACCCAGCCGGAACCCGGCGTGGCCTTGAAGCCTCCGGTCCCCCAACCGCAGTTGAAATAGAGTCCTTGCACATCTGTCTTACTGATGATTGGGCATGCATCCGGCGACACATCAACGATTCCGCCCCATTGGCGGTTCATACGAACTCGAGAAAACACCGGAAACATCTCGACGATTGCTTGAAGTGTGCCTTCGATGACGTGGAAACTTCCTCGTTGTCCGAAGCCCGTGTATTGGTCCACGCCTGCGCCGATAACCAAGTCGCCTTTGTCTGACTGGCTGATGTATGCGTGCACCGCGTTGGACATGATGACCGAGTTCACGACTGGTTTGATGGGCTCGGATACGAGCGCCTGCAACGGATGGCTCTCGATGGGAAGGCGAATACCGGCCATGTCGGCAATCGTCGTCGTGTTGCCTGCCGCGACGACAGCAACCTTCTTAGCCTTGATGAAGCCCTTTACCGTGTCTACCCCGATGACGCGAGAGCCCTCTCGTCGAATGCCGGTCACCTGACAGTTCTGGATGATGTCCACGCCTGCCCGGTCGGCTCCGCGTGCAAATCCCCAGGCCACGGCGTCGTGGCGGGCAACGCCAGCGCGCCGCTGAATTGAGGCGCCGAGCACCGGGTAGCGACTGTTCAGGTTAATCGTGGGTTCGATTTCCTTAATCTGAGCCGGCGTCAGGAACTCAGCGTCGACGCCGTTCAAACGATTCGCGTTGATGCGTCGTTCCGTATCTCGCACATCTTGCAGCGTGTGTGCGAGGTTCATGACCCCGCGTTGACTGAACATCACGTTGTAGTTCAGGTCTTGGGAAAGGCCTTCCCAAAGCTTCATGGCTTTTTCGTACAGGCCAGCGGACTCGTCCCAGAGATAGTTCGAGCGCACGATTGTCGTGTTGCGCGCGGTATTTCCGCCGCCAATCCAACCCTTCTCGAGAATCGCAACATTGCGAACGCCGTGTTCCTTAGCCAGGTAATAGGCCGTCGCCAAACCGTGACCGCCGCCGCCCACGATGATGACGTCATATTCCTTCTTCGGCTCAGGGCTTCGCCACTGACGTTCCCAGTTCTCGTGGTACGACATGCCATTTCGTACCAGGCTAAAAATCGAATAGCGACTCATCGCATGCTCCATTTATCCGCGCTTCGGCGCTTCTGTGGCATCCATCTGTCGCACACAGCACGTGTTCCGAATCGCCCTTATTCACGTTAAGGATATTGAACAGCAACGCACATGGATTCGATAGAACAAATCCGCCCTGAAATCGGAAGTCCTGCGCCAATCGCAACATAGCCCTAGCTCGCAGCAGTGGACCTACGCTACCCTCGTCCGTGGCAACCTTTGAAACCACGGAGGACATCGAAGTGAAGACCAAAGCAGCGGTGGCATGGAAGGCAGGCGCTCCCCTGACCATCGAAGAGGTGGACCTGGAAGGCCCGCGTGCCGGAGAGGTTCTGATTGAAATCAAAGCAACGGGAATCTGCCACACCGACTACTACACGCTGTCCGGCTCGGACCCCGAGGGCATCTTTCCCGCTGTCCTCGGCCACGAGGGTGCAGGCGTAGTGGTAGATGTTGGCCTCGGAGTCGGCACGCTCAAGAAAGGCGACCATGTCATTCCCCTCTATACGCCCGAATGCCGACAATGCAAGTTCTGTCTGTCCCGCAAGACGAACCTCTGTCAGGCGATACGTGCCACTCAAGGGAAGGGACTGATGCCCGACTCCACCTCCCGTTTTTCGCTCGACGGGAATCCACTCTTCCACTACATGGGAACGTCAACGTTCTCGAATTACATCGTCGTGCCTGAGATTGCGGTCGCCAAGGTTCGCGAGGACGCCCCGTTCGACAAAATCTGCTACATCGGGTGCGGTGTCACGACCGGTGTGGGCGCCGTCGTTTTTTCGGCAAAAGTCGAAGCAGGCGCGAACGTCGCAGTATTTGGACTCGGCGGCATCGGGTTGAACGTCATTCAGGCTGCCAAAATGGTGGGGGCCGACAAGATTATCGGTGTCGACATCAACCCAGGCCGAGTGGAACTCGCCAAAAAGTTCGGCATGACGCACTTCATTAACCCCAAAGAGGTCGATAACGTCGTCGACCACATCGTTCAGTTGACCGATGGCGGTGCCGACTATTCGTTCGAGTGCGTGGGAAACGTCAAGCTCATGCGAGAAGCGCTCGAGTGCACCCACAAGGGCTGGGGTCAGTCCTTCATCATCGGCGTCGCTGCATCAGGTCAGGAAATCAGCACGCGACCTTTCCAGCTCGTCACAGGCCGTGAATGGAAGGGCTCCGCGTTCGGCGGAGCTCGAGGCCGCACCGACGTTCCGAAAATCGTGGACTGGTTCATGGAACGCAAAATCAACATCGACGACCTCATCACGCATCATCTGCCGCTTGAGCGCATCAACGAGGGGTTCGACCTCATGAAGGCGGGTAGCTCCATCCGCTCTGTAGTCGTCTACTAAAAGGAAAAAGGGCACATCCACGCATGCGCGGATGTGCCTCAAGCACTCCCTACTCCGAAAACTGGATTTACTTGTAGACGGGGAACCGCTTCGTCAATTCGGCGACCTGGCCGCGCACACGAGTGAGCGTTTCTGCATCGGCGGGAGCCTCGAGGACGTCTGCAATCAGATTCCCCACCACTTCCGCTTCCTTCACACCGAATCCGCGCGTGGTCATCGCCGGCGAGCCGAGACGGATACCACTGGTCACGAACGGCTTCTCCGGGTCATTGGGGATGGCGTTCTTGTTCACGGTGATATGCGCGGCACCGAGCGCTGCTTCCGCCGCCTTACCCGTAATTTTCTTGGCCTGCAGGTCGACGAGCATCACATGGCTCTCGGTCCGACCCGAGACGATACGCAGGCCACGCTTGACGAGCGTTTCGGCCAGCACGCGAGCGTTTTCGACCACCTGTTTCTGATACTCCTTGAACTCCGGCGTCAGCGCTTCCTTGAATGCAACGGCCTTGGCCGCGATGACATGCATCAACGGGCCACCTTGAATGCCGGGGAAAATTGCGGAGTTGATTTGCTTCTCATATTCCGACTTCATCAGAATCACGCCACCACGCGGTCCACGCAGGCTCTTGTGAGTGGTCGTCGTAACGAAATCAGCGAAAGGAACGGGGTTCGGATAGACACCGGCGGCGATGAGGCCGGCATAGTGCGCCATGTCGACCATCAGATATGCTCCCACCGACTTCGCAATCTTCGCGAGTCGTTCGAAGTCAATCTTCAGGGCGAAAGCCGATGCGCCGGCAACGATGAGCTTCGGCTTCTGCTCTTCAGCCAACTTTTGCGCGCCTTCGTAATCGATGTCCTCAGCCTCGTTCAGCCCATAGCTGACGACATTGAACCATTTCCCGGACATGTTGACGGGCGAGCCATGTGTCAGGTGACCGCCATGTGCGAGGCTCAAGCCCATGATGGTGTCGCCCGGCTTCAGCATCGCGAAGAACACGCCTTGGTTGGACTGCGAGCCGGAGTTCGGCTGCACGTTGGCCGCTTCCGCGCCGAACAGTTGCTTCACGCGGTCGATGGCGAGTTGCTCGACAACGTCGACATATTCGCAGCCACCGTAGTACCGCTTGCCGGGGTAGCCTTCGGCGTATTTGTTGGTGAGTTGCGACCCTTGTGCAGCCATCACCGCCGGGCTCGTATAGTTCTCAGACGCAATCAGTTCAATGTGGTCTTCCTGACGCTGATTCTCGTTCTGAATAGCTGCGAAGAGTTCCGGGTCGACCAATTCAACCGTGCTGGTGGAGCGATTAAACATGGATAGCCTTCCATTCAAGTATTAGAAGTTTGATGGTCATCAGGGTAGCCGTCGACCATCTGCATTCAGAGCCGCTCTGGCTTAGCATTCGATGACGTTGACGGCAAGCCCTCCTCGAGACGTCTCTTTGTACTTTGTCTTCATATCGGCACCCGTCTCCCTCATCGTCTTGATGACGTTGTCGAGCGTGACATAGTGCTTTCCGTTGCCCTTCATTGCCATGCGGGCCGCGTTGATTGCCTTGATTGCGCCCATCGCATTTCGCTCAATGCACGGAATCTGGACGAGACCGCCGACCGGGTCACAAGTCATTCCCAGGTTGTGCTCCATCCCGATTTCGGCGGCGTTCTCGACCTGTAAAGGCGTGCCGCCCATGACCGCCGCGAGTGCCCCTGCTGCCATGGAACACGCGACGCCTACTTCACCTTGGCAGCCGACCTCGGCTCCTGAGATGGACGCCGTCTCTTTATAGATGATGCCGATGGCCGCAGCGGTAAGTAAGAAGTCGACAATCCCCTTTTCGGTTGAACCCGGGACAAACTTGACGTAATAGTGAAGGACCGCCGGAACGACGCCTGCGGCCCCGTTTGTTGGCGCCGTTACAACGCGCCCACCAGCAGCGTTTTCTTCATTTACAGCCATCGCGTAGAGATTCACCCAATCCAGCATGGACAATGGGTCCCGAAGCGATTCTTCGGAGCGACTGCGCAAATGCTGTATTAGTTCGGATGCGCGCCGCTTCACCCCCATCGGACCGGGCAACGAGCCCTCAATACGGCAACCCCGCTCTACGCACGCTGCCATCGCGCGCCAAATATCGAGCATTCCGTCTCGAACCTCGATTGGGGAGCGCGATGCGGATTCGTTTGCCATTGCGACCTCTGCAATGGAGAGGCCCGACTCATTACATACGCGCAGCAAGTCGTCGCCAGTTCGGAAAGGATGAGGAACCGAGCCAGCTCCAGCAGACCCATTCACGCGGTCTCCGTCTGGGTTGACAACGAAACCACCACCAATCGAATAGAACTCCTTCTGCGCCAACAGGTTTTGCTCTGCGTCGAAACACTGGAAGCGCATACCATTCGGATGCACCACTGCCGTCCCGGCCATCAACCGGCGATAAAACATGATGTGTTCGCGCTCTTCGAATCGCACGTCGTGCTTGCCAAGAAGCCGAAGGCGCTTTTCTTTGCGAATGGTTTGAAGCGTCGGTTCGATGATGTCGGGGTCGATTGACGCTGGAAGGTGTCCTTCAAGGCCAAGCATAACGGCTTTGTCTGTGCCGTGACCTTTTCCTGTTGCACCGAGCGAACCGTAGAGCTCGACTTTCACCGTCTTCGCTGCTCCGAGGAGGTCAGCGTCGGCGATGTACTGCACGAATTTTTGTGCCGCAATCATCGGACCGACCGTGTGGGAACTGGAAGGACCAACACCTATCTTGAATATATCGAAAACACTGGTGTTCATCGCGCTGACCTTAAGATGGATTGTTATCCTGAAACTCCATTGCACCGAAGTTTCGTGAAGTCAGCTAGAAGGATTCCGACAGCGAGCAGGGATAGAAAGCATCAGGCAAAAAAAAGTCGAAGGTCCGGGGAACAGTGGACCTTCGACCTAAATGAGGTGAACCTTCAGGTCGACAGCCCGACCACCTGAAGCTCAGCCTCTCGCTAGGAGCTCGTTAGACAGCAGAGAAGCAGTTGTCGACGAACAGATGCGTGCCGTTCACAAAGCTGGACTCGTCCGAAGCGAGGAACAATGCCGCAGCCGCAACCTCGGACGGCTCGCAAAGACGCCCCTGCTGGACAGCGATGGCCTCTTCCGTGGCGTCCACGCCCATGGCCTGCAGGTCCTTCAGTTCCCGCACGCCATGCGGCGTGCGGATGAAGCCAGGAGCGAGCGCGTTGCAACGAATACCTCTGTCGCGGTACTCGACAGCGATAGCGCGAGCAAACATGTGGCAGGCGCCCTTTGTTGCGTCATAGAGGACCTCTCCTGGCGTCGCGCACACCGCTGAAATCGAAGATGTGCATACGATGCTTCCGCGTCCCTTCTCCAGCATCTGGGGAAGCACTGCCTTGGTCATCAAGAACATGCTCTTAACGTTCACGCCCATCAACCAATCCCATTCGGACTCTTCAATTTCAAGGAACGGCTTGACGATGAGCGTGCCGGCATGATTGAAAAGAATGTCCGCATTGCCGAACTTTGCTCGCACCGAGTCGACCGCCTTTTGCACGTCAGACTGGCTCGAAACGTCGGCGCCAAGACCAATTGCCGTCAGGCCGGAGTCGCGAAGTTTTGAAGCAAGAGTCTCCGCAGCGTCACCGTTGCGGTCGATGATTGCCACTTTCGCACCCTGCGCCGCGAAAAGCTCTGATGCGGCGGCACCGCATCCGCCTGCTCCACCACTTACGATGGCGACTTTTCCTTTGAGTCGGCCGTCAATCGTCGTACTCATACTATCTCTCTCCAGGTTCGTTTTTTGGCTCGTCTGCTTAGCTGAACAGCGTCCGCAAATGGTCATTCAAGAAGCGACCTTCAGGGTCTACACTGCGACGCAACTCGCGGAACGCTTCCGCCTTCGGGAACCAACGGTCAACGTCGTCGCGATTCGTAAAATGCAGCTTGCCCCAGTGAGGACGTGAGTTGTAATCCCGCAGGATGTTGTCGACATCCTTCAGGAACGGCCAGTAGTCGACGCCGTTGGGGCCACCTGAGCAGGAAATGGTGACGCTATCCTGATTATTGAACGGGCTAATCCAAGCCGGGTCGCCCTTCGTAAAGCGATACTCAACTGGGAAAATGCAGTCCTGATGCTTGGTCAGAATCAGCTCGCGGATGCGACGCAGCGCTTCTTTGCCATGCTCAGCCGGCACTGCGTACTCGAGCTCATGGAAGTTTGCGACGTAGTGAATCGCGTAGACCTCGGAGCTGTAAGCAATCTTCTCGTGCTCACCCTCGTAGAAAGTGCGGTCGTCCGTGATGTCCATCACCTTGATTTCACAGACGTCGTAGTCCTTCTTCGAGTTGGAGACCTTCGTCGTGTCCGGCAAACAATAGAGGTCGCGGCTCTCGGACTTCGGGCACCAGAAAAACCCGAAGTGGCGATGCTTGGCTGCAAGGTCGTCGTATTTCTCCATGAGGGACTCGAAGTCCTCACGCCAGACCTTGTCATGCAGCCAGAACGCGTCGGTGACCTGCAGCGTCATTTCCGAGATGACACCGAACATGCCGATGTTGACCTGCGTCGCGTGCAAAAGGTCGATGTCCTTCTTGTCGCTCACTTCCATGACGGTGCCGTCGGGACGCACGATTCGCATGCCAACAATCTGCGATGACAGATTGCCGAGCGTAGTGCCGGTGCCGTGAGTGCCGGTGGCAAGCGCACCAGCAATCGCCTGGGAGTCGATATCGCCTTGATTGACCAGCGAGAGACCAACCTCCTTCAGGTGGCGTGTGACGGTGTTGAGCTTCGTTCCGGCCTTGACGGTCACGCGCTTCTGGTCACGGTCGACGTTGACGATGCCTTGATAGTCAGACAGCGAGAGCAGCAAACCGCTCGTCGCTACCACGGGCGTGAACGAATGCCCGGAACCCGAGCAACGGACGTTCTTGCCCTGGCTCGTCGCTGCGCGCACCAAGTTGGAAATCTCTTCTTCACTTGTCGGCGCGGCCATGTGCCCGGCGATAAACGATTGGTTGCCAACCCAATTGCGCCAGTGTCCCCCACGTGGAAGTTCCATCGACTTTCTCCAGAAACGCACCGAGGTGCTTTGTAAAGTTAAACAACGTGCGCGGCCGCTCTGCGTCGTTCGCGCCCTTCTTCTCGACGTATGCTCGTCGCTAGAGACATTCAGCTCTCTCAGGAAATAGCTCGTTCATATCCGCGCAGTCGCCCAACAGTTCCCGCATGTTTGCAGGAGCTTGATGTGCCTTCTCCTGCCTATATTGCGATGGGCTAGCTCCGAATACCACCCGGAATTCGCGCCCCATATGGGAGGCGTCTGCAAAACCACAAATGTTGGCAACGTTCGAAACTGACTTGTCTGAGTTGCAAAGCAACCACGCGGCAAATCTTATCCGCGTCAGCTTTGCATAAGCTTGGGGCCCCATGCCTGTCTCGGATTTAAAGAGCCTCTCGAGATGACGAATGGACAAATCAAGCTTCTTCGCAAGTTCCTCCATACCGATGGCGGGCGACATATGTTGCTCCATGAGCAGTATCGCCCTGCGAACCTTGGGATGAGTGTGCGCTGACATCGAAGGAGAATGAGCTTGGGGCGCATTCCACGAGTTCGGTGCGTCCACCTGCAGGATACGGAGAGCCTTCTGAATCAATGACGTGTCGATATGGCGGCTCAAAATCGCTGCCGCGACGTCAATTGACGAGCGACCACCTGAACATGTGACGCGCCGACCATCCATCACGAACAGCCGGTCGGCAACGAGACGGTCCGGGTCGGCCTCTGGGAATTGTTCGAGAAAATCCCAATAGTGAAACCAGCTGACGCAGGTCCGGTGATTATTCATCAAACCAGCGCGCGTGAGCGCGAAGCTGCCCGTGCATACTCCTACCAACGTCTTGCCCGCGCTGGCGACACGGCGCAGGTAGTCCAGCGTTGCGCGGCTTGGTTCAGTACCAGAGTGAAGCAAGCCGCCGACTACCACGACGTAATCGAAGTCATCAGCTTCGTCGTATGTGGTCCACGCTGACATCCTGACGCCGCAGCTGGCCCGTATCGGGTTAAGGTTCTCGCCAACGATATCCCAACTGCAACGTTCCGGACGGCTGTGGTCGCCCTCGTCGCTGGCCAGCCGGAGGACGTCGACAAATCCTGATAGAGCCGTAAGTGTGAAATCTGGCAGCAAGATGATGCCGAACCTAATCGGGGCCGTGCCCGATTTGCAAACGCCACTCATATCTTCCTCCCTCAAAACCTAATTCTGGCAAGGAAGTCAGTAGTGCCTCTGCATCCAGCCGTTCACCATGCTTAGTACGGTATTGCGTCGAAAACCTTTGCACTATCGGATTTCGGCAAGTAGTGGTTTGTACCGAGGAAGCGAGTTGTCCGAGAGGCCTCATTCAGCGCCATCCCAAGACCTATCGGAAAATCGCATTGGGGGCTCCTCCGAATTCGAAGTACAAGCACCTACGCAATTCGGAGCGCCGCACGTGCCAATACCACCCATCAGGTATGCGAGTGAACGGTACACTTCGCGCAAAAGTCTTTTCTAGACAGACATTTAGGCCTCTTCTGGCAACTCATCGGCGTAACTCGCGCGCGGCCAAACTACCCCCTCAGAGGTACACCCACGGAGGGATTGTTTGCTCATTATTGGCGGGAAAACATGGAAGCCGTGGAAGCAAGCGAAAAAGTCGGAGACAAGCTTCAAAAAACGGGACGTGCGAATTCACTAGCTGACCTATTGGCCGCACTCCTTGCTCACCATACGACGCGGTTTGCGGGCGGGAACTTGAAATGGAAGTGGCCGAAGGGCCCGGGTCGGCCAAGTACGGGCTGACCAAAACGGCTCCCACGCGACCAGAATCGTGGATGTATTACTTTTTCTCTGGATGAGCACGTCCTCCGCTCCCACCACGTGTACAGTCGATGTCTTCGTCAATCGAAATCACCTCTGAAACTCGCGACGGCGAGCCTTTGTTGGCACAAGCCGTGGGCTTCTGCGCATATAGTGATGTCGAGGAACAAGCTAGAGCCTTCGACGGTTGGAGCCTGGATTACACTCAAATCTCTGCCGGGGTGTTTCACGGCTCGTCATCGACAATATCCTTGGGAGCAGTCCGCTTACTGGTTGAAAGCCTGGACAAGGTGATTCTCCAGCATGGGGCTGTCCCCTCCGACCGGCTGGCTGTCGCGGTACCACTCGAGTTAGAAGGGCACGCACGCATGTGCGGCGAAAGGAGCGGTCGAGATAGTTTGCACGTGTTCTCGAGTCTTCCGGAGTTCGAGTTTTTCTCGCCCGACCGCCACCTCTTAGTCAACGTGGAAATCGACGCGACGAAGCTAACTTCAACGCCGATGCGGGCCCTTGCAGAGTCCGCTCGAGCCAGCGCCGTCACCCCGGTGGTCCAGATGACGGCGGAGACGGCGGACAGCCTGCGCGGACTGCTTCGACAGACGCTCGCCGCATCGGCGCAGGGAGCGGCCGGTGCATGTGCGGATGCCGAAAGTCAAATTGCTTTGCTTGAGCGCTCCATTCTTTACGCCATCTCGGAAGTGCTCTCCAGCGCCGCGCTTGAGTCCGCGAAAGAACCGCTTCGCCCGACCCGGCACTGGGGCCTCGTCAATTCTGTCAGAGACCTCCTGCAAGACCCTGCTACCTGCCCGCTCTCCATAGCCGAACTCTGCGTGCAGCTTGGACTCAGTCGTCGAACGATTCAATACGCCTTCCAAGAAGCATTAAATCTCAACCCCGTCGCATACCTACGCGCTGTTCGTTTGAACCACGTCAGGCGGCAACTGCGTCTTGGAGCCTCTGTGACTGCCGCCGCAACGGAGTGGGGATTTTGGCACTTGGGTAGCTTCGCGCAAGACTACCGCCAGATGTTCGGGGAGCTCCCGTCTGTGACTTCGAAGCGGCATTCACGAAGCAGCGACGCTAATTGAAGTTGCAGGGCGCGCGTCGCTTCCTTTCTAGCCTGCGACCGGGAATATCTGCACCATCGTACATGCGGTGCGATGGGCCGCGACGACACTCGCAAGCACTGCCCTTCACTCCAAAGCCCCCCAAAAACCAGCCTAGGGGTCTTCCCGAGTTACAAGGGGAATCCCTAGTACGAACCTCAAGTGCCTCGGGGTGTACATCATCCCTCGGGGGTATCTCAGCGAGAGTACGCGCCCCAAAGAAATCCTTTATATAACAGGACGTTACGCACGACCATTGCATCACCATTGGAAAGTGAGAGAACCGGCTCACCGCTCGTCTACCCCCCAGGAGGTACACCCACGAGCGGATTGTTCGGCGGTTATTGACGGGAAACGATGTAACCCATGGACGCAAGCAAAAAAAGCCGGAGACAAGCTTCAAAGACGGCGTCGTGCGAACGAGCGAACTGACTTACAGGACGCACGCCTTGCTCACCATACAACACAGTATGCGAACGACTAGCTGAAGCGTCGTCGTCACAGAGTTCAGTGCCGAACTTCCGACGTGTCACGTAGAAGCAACTTCATTTCGCATATCTAATTGGTCGAACACTCGACCGTTTGAGAGTGTCAGCGCTGCCGTGCGCTTTTGAGCGTCAGCCCGGTTACTGAACATCAGCATTTCCAAAGGAGTTGCGCAGTGAGCCAAAATTTCATTCTCGCCATCAGTTGCCCCGCTACTTCGGGTATCGTCGCGGCGGTCACGTCGTTTCTCGCCGACTCCGGCTGCTACATCAGCGAGCTCTCGCAGTTCGATGAAGAAGCAACGGGCACGTTCTTCATGCGGACAGTCTTCCGCTTCAATAAGGACGGCAAGGGCGACATTGAGAAGCTGCGCAGCGATTTTCCAGCAGTTGCCAAAGACTTCGGCATGGAATGGAAACTCGTCGACAGCAAGCGACCGACGAACGTCCTCCTGATGGTAAGCAAGTTTGACCACTGCCTGCGTGACCTTCTCTACCGCCACAGCAAGGGCGAGTTGGCGATGAACATCACGGCAATCGTGTCGAACCATTTGGACATGCGCCCGATGGCTGAGCGCGAAGGCATTCGGTTTGTCTATCTGCCCGTTACGCCCGAAACGAAAGCGCAGCAGGAAGGCGAACTGCTGAAAATCGTCGACGAAACTAAGACTGAGCTCGTGGTTCTGGCGCGCTACATGCAGGTTCTGTCGAACGATTTGTGCCAGAAGCTCTCTGGCCGCGCTATCAATATCCATCACTCGTTCCTCCCTGGCTTCAAAGGAGCCAAGCCGTATCACCAGGCATTCGACCGAGGCGTCAAGCTTATCGGCGCCACGGCGCATTACGTGACCTCCGACTTGGATGAGGGTCCCATCATTGAACAGGAGGTTCAGCGCGTCGACCACGGCTTCGCGCCGGAAGACCTCGTCGCGGTTGGCCGCGAGACCGAAACAATTGCACTGTCGCGCGCGGTCCGCTACCACACTGAGCACCGCGTCTTTCTCAACAACAGCCGCACGGTGATTTTCCGATGAGCGGCGCGTCAATAATCGACGGTCGCGTGGCGGCCAACGCTGTCCTCGAAGAGGTCCAGGTAGAAGTTCAGGGATTGTCTGAGAGCGGCGTTGAGCCTTGCCTCGCAGTCGTCCTCGTCGGCGATGACGCGGCGAGCGATGTCTACGTTCGCAACAAGGTGCTGACTGCTCGCAAGATTGGAATGCGGTCAATTGAACATCGACTGTCGGCGGATATCGACGAAGCCAGACTTCTGGCATTGGTTAGCGAGCTAAACGAGAACCCTCAGGTCCACGGGATTCTCGTCCAAATGCCCCTTCCGCCGCACATCGACCCCGATTTGGTAATTAACGCCATCGACCCGATGAAAGACGTCGACGGGTTTCATCGAGAAAACGTTGGTGACCTAGCACTGGGACGTGCCGTGCTTACACCCTGCACGCCAACAGGATGCCTCTATCTGCTGAAACGAGTACTCGGTGACATTTCCGGCCGCCACGCCGTCGTAATTGGTCGCTCCAACATCGTCGGTAAGCCGATGGCTGCGTTGCTCCTGAACGCCAACTGCTCCGTGACCATTCTTCATTCACGTAGCGTCGATGCGCCGGCGATTGCGAGGACGGCAGACATCATCGTTGTCGCTGCAGGCAAACCGCGTCTCGTTGATGAGTCGTGGATTAAGCCAGGCGCAGTGGTGCTCGACGTCGGGATAAATCGAATCTCTGAAGACGGAAAGCAACGCTTGGTCGGAGACGTTTATTTCGAGAGCGTCTCAAGAGTTGCTGGCGCAATTACGCCGGTCCCTGGTGGCGTCGGCCCCATGACCATCGCCTTCCTGATGCGAAACACCGTCCTTGCCGCCAAACAACAATCGGCGGTTACCAAAACAGTCGCAGCTCACGTGCTCGCGGCTTCTTCCCTACGTGTATAACTGGAGGAGCAGTCATCATGAACAAGCGTGTCGCCATCATTGGAGCCGGCCCTGCAGGAATGGCCCAACTTCGCGCCTTCCAATCCGCACAACAGAAAGGGGCGGAAATCCCCGAAATCGTCTGCTTCGAGAAGCAGAGTGACTGGGGTGGGATGTGGAACTACACGTGGCGCACCGGCGTCGACGAAAACGGTGAGCCGGTTCACGGCAGCATGTATCGTTACCTGTGGTCGAATGGCCCGAAGGAGTGTCTCGAGTTCGCTGATTACACGTTCGAAGAGCATTTCGGCCGTCCCATCGCGTCTTACCCCCCGCGCGCAGTCCTCTGGGACTACATCAAGGGCCGCGTCGAGAAAGCCGGTGTGCGCAAGTACATCCGCTTCAACACTGTTGTTCGCGATATCAAATTCGACGAAGACTCGAAACAGTTTCACCTCACGAGCCGCGACTGCGAAAACGACGTGAATCGTACGGAAGTCTTCGATTACGTTGTAAATGCATGCGGTCACTTCTCTACTCCACACTCCCCGGTTTTCCCCGGCTTCGAAAGCTTCGGCGGTCGCATTCTGCACGCGCACGATTTCCGAGACGCCCTTGAGTTCAAGGACAAAGACATTCTTATTATCGGCAGCAGCTATTCGGCCGAAGACATCGGTTCTCAATGCTACAAATACGGTGCTCGGAGCATCACCAGCTGCTACCGGACGGAACCGATGGGCTATCACTGGCCGTCGAACTGGGAAGAAAAACCGCTGCTCACCGAAGTCAAGGGCAAGGTCGCGTTCTTCGCTGACGGCAGCTCCAAGCACATTGACGCCATCATTATGTGCACCGGATATAAGCATCATTTCCCGTTCCTTCCGGACAGCCTGCGTCTCGTGACCAACAACCGACTTTGGCCGTTGGACCTGTACAAGGGCGTTTTCTGGGAAGACAACCCGCAGTTCATCTACCTCGGCATGCAGGACCTTTGGTACTCGTTCAACATGTTCGACGCCCAGGCATGGTATGCACGCGACGTCATCCTCGGCCGCATCGCCCTGCCGAGCAAGGAAGAGATGAACAAGAACAACCTTGAATGGCGCGCTCGGGAAGAGAAGCTCGTGACGAACCAAGAAATGTTCGAATTCCAAGGCAGCTACATTCAGGAACTCATCGATGCGACGGACTACCCGAGCTTTGATATCGCCGGAGTGAACAAGACGTTCCTGGAGTGGAAGAAGGACAAGCACAACGACATCATGGGCTATCGCAACAAGTCGTATCGCTCGCTCATGACCGGCAATCAGTCCCCCGCTCATCACACGCCGTGGCTCGAGGCGCTCGACGATTCGATGGAGGCCTACCTCCTGAACTCCGAAGAACCCGTCGACAAGGCCGCCTGAGTCCCTGCGCATCAATTAATCCCGACAGGAAACCTCATGTTAATGAGACAACCGACACGTTCCAATCCGCGCGAACCTGCTCTGTTCGCACGGGCGCCCGGTGTCGAGCGCTATCCCGTAGCTGGCGGTGGATTCTCAGTAGTCGAATTGTTCGCAGGCGATACCCTTCGGGTAACGGATGTCGAAGGGTTGCAAGCGGCTGAACTGTTGGCCTTTGAAAAGGACACAGGCGCCCCGGCGCTCGGTGCGCTGGATTTGCGCTCGTCCCAAGGTGCGAACTTCGTTCGCGCAGGGTTGACAGAGCAGACCCCCGAAGTCCAAAAGGTCCGAGCTGGTCTTGCTCGTCGAGGAATCACACAGGTTGACGCCGAGCATGCGACTCGTCTGTGGGCGCAAGATACACAGCCGGGCCACTTCCGACAGTTCGTCGCAAGCAAACCCATCATCGTCATCGTGGCAGCACCCGGATTGCCTCCTGCTGTTGACCGGCAAGACGCGCCCACTGAGTTGCAACTTGTTATCGAGCGTGCGAATCCGGGCATCGTCGCGGTGCCACCGCTGCCGGACCCGCTCGCGGACCCGCTCACCGACTTCACCATCAATCCGGGTCGCGCGACGGTCTACACTGTTCGCGCTGGCGAATACATCCAGGTGCAAGACATCTCCGGGCGCCAATGCTCGGACTTCGTTGCGCTCGATATTGCAGCGCTGGAGCGCGGCGACGAATACGACCTGGACCAGGCAGTCACGCGGACGCTCAACAGCAATTCCTACCCTACGCCGGGCTTGTTCTCGAAATTCTACGACCGCCAAATGAAACCGATGGTCGAGGTCGTTCGAGACACCGTCGGGCGCCATGACTCGTTCGCGCTCGCTTGCAGCGCGCGCTTTTATGAGTCGATGGGCTACTTCGGTCACGCGAACTGCAGTGACAACATCAGCGCCGTGTTGAAACCGTACGGTGCGAAGCCGCGAGCAGGTTGGTCTGCAATCAACTTCTTCTTCAACACGGCAATCAACGCGCATCAGCAACTGACGATGGACGAGCCGTTCTCTCGGCCCGGCGACTACGTCCTGATGCGTGCGCTGACCGACTTGGTCTGCGTCAGCACTTCCTGCCCAGATGATTTGGACCCGTCGAACGGCTGGAACCCGACGGACATCCAAATCCGTACTTACTCCAACAAGGAACGTATCTCTGTATCTATGGCTACGCGCAAAACACCCGATGCAGACCCGGTCCTGACCCGCGAGTCTGGCTTCCACGAGCGAACCTCCGCCCTCACGAAACGCTACGTGGACTACAAGGGCTGGTGGATTCCGACCAGCTACGAAAACTACGGCGCAATCGACGAGTATTTCGGATGCCGCGAGCGCGTCGCCGTGATGGACCTGTCGGCGCTTCGCAAGTTCGAGATTCTCGGCCCCGATGCCGAAGCACTCATGCAGTATTGTTTGACGCGGGATGTGCGCAAACTGGCGGTCGGCCAGGTCGTGTATTCGGCGATGTGCTACCCGCACGGCGGCATGCTCGATGACGGCACGCTCCTCCGACTGGGCCCTGACAACTTCCGCTGGATTTGCGGTGAAGACTACGCCGGCATCTGGCTGCGCGAGCAAGCGGCAAAGCTGGGACTGAAGGTCTGGGTCAAATCGGCATCGGACAACATCCACAACATCGCTGTGCAAGGTCCAGCTGCTCGCGAGGTCCTGAAAGAACTCGTGTGGACGCCGGGCACCCAGCCGTCGGTCGCAGACCTCGGGTGGTTCCGCTTGACCGTTGGTCGGCTCGACGAACATAACGGTTGCCCCCTCATGGTCACGCGCACTGGCTACACGGGCGAGCTCGGCTATGAGCTGTGGTGCCATCCGAGCGACGCGAAGAAGGTCTGGGACCGAGTCTGGTCGGTCGGCGAAAAGCACGGAATTGTTCCGCTCGGCATGGAAGCGCTCGATATTCTGCGGATTGAGTCCGGCCTCGTGTTTGCGAACCAGGAGTTCACCGACGAAACCGACCCGTTCGAGGCCGGCATTGGCTTCACGGTACCCCTGAAGAGCAAGCAAGACGACTTCATCGGACGGGAAGCACTTCTGGAGCGCAGCGCGAACCCTCGTCACAAGTTGGTCGGCCTTGAAATCAGTGGCAATGAGCCCGCGCATCATGGCGACTGCGTCCACATCGGCCGTGCCCAGGTTGGTGTCGTGACAAGCGCGACCCGCTCGCCTACGCTCGCTAAAAATATCGCGCTCTGCCGCATCGACGCGCGCTATGCTGAAGCCGGAACGGAAGTGGAAATCGGGAAGGTTGACGGTCATCAGAAGCGCATCGATGCCCGCGTGACAGCACCCATCTTCTACGACCCGACGAAGTCTCGCGTGAGAGTTTAGTAGTGTGCCTGCGGGCCGACTGGCGCTTCGAGTCAGGAGGCCCGCGCTCAAGCCCTCGGATGTACAAAAATCCTCGCTGGCATTTTACGGTCCAGACTTACTCGCACCTGCAAAATACAACGCCTCTCTCTTATATAAGCCGCACCCGCATATTTTTTTCGTATGGGTCCCTACCTAATAATTTTCGTTTTTTTCGGGAAAACGACATTCGAAGGGTTTACGGAAACATTCATGTCTTGGAAATCCCAAACTGTCGATGGCTTATCTCCCGGCCCGCTAAAACTGGGTATTTGAGAGATTTCAAAACAAACTTGCTCCGACGTTTTTGGTGCGACTTCAACGGCGACTGGGATAAAAGCGCGGAAGAAGTGGGCGGTATTACATTTTCCATCCAAGTACTCCGTCCGCACGTCAATATGACGTCCTTCAAGCCTTGCGGCGGTCCCGCCCGAATTGTCGAACCATACCTTTCGCCAATCTAGAGTCATCTCGTAAAAAACCGGCGGACTCGCACAGGTATTCCCAAGCCACGGAGTGTCCGCCTCGAAGACCAACTGGTCAAACGAGAAGCTTCCAATGCATTTTATCCAACGGTTCGCTCGGCGCCATCCTATAAGTCAACTCCTCTGAATATACAATTCCGTCTGCGCCTTGGTCGTTATCTCGGTAGCCCACTACTCGATATTTAACATCCCTTATTGCAGATAGATATCTGACCGTGTTCATCGTCGGACTCAAGAATTTTGCATCTATGTCGACGCGCCAAATCCAACTGGTGAGTGCTTGGAATGTTGGGGCGACTACGAAGGAGGAATCGGCCAGAACATTTTGTCGAGAGAGGAACGCCTCTTGTTTAACTTGGATTAACGGGGAATCTGGGTTCGTTGGCCTGACATCCGATGCCGAATCCGTACGCGGAATTACTGGCGCCGCGACCGTTGGCGGCTCTTTAACAATTGAACCGAGACCTAACGCTCGGTCCGTATGCGGGGATATCGGCACTGTTACCTCTGGCGATGAACCCGAGTTCGCAACAATAGGGCCCCCCTCGCGAGAAGAATCTACTCTGTTTTCTGGCACAGGGTTTGTCTTAGCAGGTGCTTGCGTCCAAAGTGTGTATGCCAACCCCAAAAGTGCAAATAAGAGGAGCGTTACGGCGACGGCGATGAACTGCTTTCTTCTAGCGTTGTTGTCCGCACGGTCGAAGTTCTCTAAGTTGATGTCCGCCTTTACTTTTTCCAAAACACGCTTGGCTTTTTCAGCGTCGTACTTCGTCAGTTCCTTTAGTGCTTCGAGTCGATGTTCTTCGTCTTTAAACTGGGCTAAAATCCGCTCAACTCGCTTAGCATCGAAGAGGCCTTCCCCTTGAATAACCTCTCGAATCGATTTGGAATATTTTTGACTCTGAAGAAAGAATATCCAATAACCAAGAAGGGCGAGGAGCGCTATAAAAGTTGAGGCACCGGTCAATGCTTCTACTACTTGGATGGACGACATAATAATCTTACCTCCCCTCGACTCGCCGTCGACGTCGCTAGGTGGACAGTCAAGTCTTTCCCGAGGTCTCTTCGCTGAAAATTGTGCTTATCGGAAGTCTCTCTTCGTGCCAGAAGACCGGATGAAAAATGAGAATACAACATCTCCCAGGCTTCATCTACGAGGCAATGCATTCTTGCTGCGGAGGCGAATTTGGCCCTGCCCGCCGACTGCGCTTTAGAATCAGCCAGGCGTGGGTAGGTCGGTTCTGATACACACTTTCGACTTTCATTGACAAACAGTCGTCGGCGCATGCTTTCGGCACAGGCAAACCGACGTTGCCCAACACGAGGTAGGCCTTGCTTCTATCCAACGCGCTTTGGTTGGCTTTCCCGCAACGCACTCGAAGCCTGCTTGCCGGTTGCGTCAGTATCACGTTTCCAAATTACTACTTCCAGCCGGTTGCGAAGTCCAATCTTATGAAGTAAATGTTTCACATGAACTTTAACTGTGCCAATCGAGATATTGAGATGGCGAGCGATGTCTTTGTTACTCATTCCGTCAGCCAACAACTCCAAAATCTCGGCCTCCCTGCCCGTAAGGTCCGCAATTGCCGCCTTGCTGGGCGAGCTCGCCTTCTCGTCCTCGCGCGAAAACGAGCCGACGACGCTACTCATAACCGCCTCGCTCAGAACAGCCTTGCCGCTGAGCGCCTTATGAAGCGACGCGCAGAGGTCTTCGGGTTCCATGTCCTTGAGCAGATACCCATGCGCCCCTGCTCGCAATGCAGCAGTGACGTCCCGCTCGTGGTCAGAGACGGTAAGCATAATGAACCTTGAATCGACGCCGGCTTCCTTGAGGAGGCCGAGCGTATCGATGCCCGACACTTCTGGCATATCGAGGTCGATGAGTATCACCTCAGGCTTCAACCGAACTGCCATCTCAACGCCCTCGGGCCCTGATGACGCTGCCCCGACGACCGCAAACGCTTGGTCCATCTCAATGAGCTGGGTCACTCCTTTCCGGAAAAGCGTGTGGTCATCAATCAGCAATACCGTGTGGCGCGCAGTCATCGTCTCCCAGCCTCGTGCCTAAAATTCATTCTAGAAGGCCAAAATTCTGCCACGTTCTTCCGTGCCGATGGGAGACCTCTGTATCGGCATGGGGATTCGCCCCAATGTGCGACCACTCACCGAGTATCAGGCCTTCTCGCCTGAATCTCGCCATCGACGGCCTTGAGGGCCATATCAATCAATTCTTGCGCGGTAAGAATCCGCTCCGAAATTTGAGCCCAGCCGACGTTCACATCGAGGCTGACATCGAGCCCATCGAGCTTTATAGGCCCCTGCATCAACTTCTTCAATTCGTCAGAAATCAAGTCGAACGCGGCCGTCACATCCTGCTCGACAAGACTCCTAATCGAGGCAGCGTTGGGCAACCATCTCAATACACCAGGACCAAACTCGGTTATGAAAACAGCAAACTCCTGTTTGTCAAGCAGCGCCGCACAGTTCAATTCTGATTCGGTTACCTGCAGTCTCGACCCTAGCAAAAGCAGCACTCGGTCGACGTAATCCTGCGCGAAGCGAGTTCCAAGCTCGTTAAGGTCTAACACCCGGATGATAAAAACCGCACACGCTTGCCTCGTCCGGCGCGCCATCGCACCAGCGTAACTCACACGGTCGATGAACAAGCTCATATTCGTGAGGCCAGTTGAGCGTTCGTAAACAAGTCTCCTGTGAGCACTTTCCTCAGCGAGCCGTCTCCGAGTAATCTCGATTATGAAGCCTTCGACTCCGATGACCTCACCTCGAGCGGAAACTATGCCTCGGCCTTGGTCCCAAATCCATTTCGTTGCCCCCGAGCGGTCGACAAGCCGGTAAGTGAGCTCGTACGGCTCTCCGGCCATCAATCGAGCCTGCACCTCGTTCCAGACGAATTCTCGGTCGTCAGGGTGAATCAACTGTACAAAGCTCATACCCTCATCACCGAGCAGTTCGCTCGCCTCGTATCCAGTCAGTTCAAAGGAACCTTCGCTGAGAAAGTCCCAAGACCACCGACGGTCGTTCTGACCGCGATAAATCATCGCTCGCAAATTGGCAACCAGTGTTTGCATGCTTCTACCACTCGCGCGCAGCGACTCTTCGTTACGCCAACGACTTGATATATCGATGACGCCGCCCACCACCCCAACGACCTTTCCTTCGTCATCGGTGACAACGTGACAGCGCAACTCTCCGTGAACTAGAGTTTCGTCGGACCTTATCAACCTCGTCTCTGCAATGATTTCGCTGGAGTGTCCGTTGAGCATAGCGCTCATTTTCGCTGACATCGCATCGCGTTCGTCAGGATGAAAGAAGGACCACAGCGGGGACTCCTCGGCGACGCCTTCGCTTACTCTCATCATGCCTCGCCATGCCGAGTTCACGAAGACTAGATTCATTTCCCTGTCAACGCGGAATACCGCGAGCGGAATGTTTGCTACGAGGTCGCGGCTGTATTGCTGCAGCAATGCTTCATTGCGTTGCTCATCGTGGCTCAGCCGTACACTGGGAAGTTGAAGCAACGTCGAATCGTGACTGTGGCCGCTCAGCACAGTGACCGTGTGAACGTGAACGGAGCCGTCGGGGTACAGAATGCGCAGTGATTGGCGCTCTTTGACAACACCTTCCCTAGCGCCTTGTAGGAGCGCCGAGAGGTCTACCAAGGAGAGTGGATGTACAAGATGACTAAAAGGCTTTCCGATGACTTCGTTGACGTTCTCGCTCCAGCGCGTCTGTTCAAGAAATGCACTGTTTGCGAAGACAAGTTCGTCTCGGCGGAGTAAGACCGTCGGGACAGAAAGGGCCTCAGCGAAGGCACGTAGATAGGTAGATTGGTCATCGTTTTTTACAGAGTGCCGCGCCCGCGTGGGGCGAGCTTTGTAGGCAATGAGGATGGAAATAATTCCACACGCGAGCGCTGTGGACACGCCGGCATCCAATACCCAGTCGTCCACCGCTGAGATATTGAGGCTTCTGAGGACGAAAAGGAGTATGCCCAGAAGCAGCAACGTCGCCCCGCTAAAAATAACCATGAGCATCCCGTTTCTAATCAATCCCGCATCGAACTAGGTACGAATGTCAGAGTTACAACCGAACCCGGATTTCCCTCCCGAATCTCAACTTTCCCGCCAAGAATGCGTGCACGCTCCCGCATGATGGACAGTCCGTACCTTTGAGCATCGTTTCCCCCTTGGCTCATGCCCCTTCCGTCATCTTCGATTGTCACCACGACCCCGCTTTCGTTGCTAGTCAATCGCACCTGTGCGGAGTGCGCCTTCGCATGGCGCATGACATTCGTCAGGGCTTCTCGCACGATTTGAACAACGTGAATCTCTTCATTTACGTTGAACCGCAGCTTCCGAATTCGATTGTCGACGGAAATCTGAACGTCTGTCCGAGCGGCAAGTTCATCCACCATCTGTTCGAGCGTCGAGTCCAGGCCCTGAACATGGACCGCTGTGCGAAAGGTCGCCAGCAACTCTCGTAACTCGCGATACGCGCTATCAATGCCTTCTCTGATGGACTGCGCAATCTCGCGAACATCGGTCGTCGAATGCTCTGCTGGCAATGACGCTTGCAACCGGGCAAGTTGAATCTTCATGTACGACAGCGATTGGGCGAGCGAGTCGTGCAACTCCCTCGCAATGGCATTGCGTTCTTCCAACAAAACGACGCGTCGTTCGCGCACGTCTCGCGCCAAATTGGCGATAGCGTGTGCGACCACGCTCGCGATGGTTTCGATGAGATGGAAATGTCTGCGCTCGAAGACTGTGCCGGGGTCGCCCTCGCAAATCAACACGCCGTACGTTTCCGACGGAATGCGGATTGACGCCGCCAGAACCGGAACCGGACCACTTATGTCGTCTGCAGATAAGGCTCGAATACCGGACAACGACATCAATTCCTGAGCAGTGCGACCCCGAATGACATGCGGTGCTGGCTCACCGTGAAGAATGACAGTATCGGAGCCAAGGAAAATGGCCGATGGTTCCGTGAGCGCTAGCGCCACTCGCTTGATGCCGGCGAGGCCCGTGATTCGCTGGAGAAGCGCATCTACGAAACCTCGCGACGGCACGCTTTCGGCAAGCTGCACGCATGTCAAGTGCAAGAGCTCCAATGACTGGTCGGCAAACTTGATGTAATCCTGGACAACGGATTCCAACCGTGCTGACTCTTCAACCTCGCTCTGCAGACGGGTGGACAAAAAGTCACGCTGCCTCACGAGCCGGTCGACTTCATCCACGCCCTCAATATCTGCCACGCCCGTCGCTTGCGGGCCAAACGCTGAACCCAGCCGCACAACGAAGACTTCTCTCGCTCCGAGAACAATCATTAAGACGCCACATAGAATCAAGCTAGCAACCCCGCACTCGACAACGAGAAGGCTCTTCTGCCTTTTCAGACGTTCTTCATCGACCGTTCGCGTTAGAAACTGCGCTGCCGCAGCTGCTTCGCCCGGCGTTCCCGCAGTTATCCGCGCAAGCTGACCCGATATCTCACGGTTAGGGGCCTCCCCTTGTTCCCAGCGGTTCAGTAATGCGTCGGAACGTACAATCGCAGCTCGAGTAGACTGCGGCTCCCGTGCATCGATTAGAAAGTGCAGGCGAATCGACGCCGAGCGATACACTCCGTCGTCCTTGCCGCGTTCGTGCTCACAAACATAGAGCATCGCGACAAGCAAAAGAATGCCTACGAGAAGGACGCACGTCCTAGTGAAGAGTTCTTTTCGGCGATGCGATGTCGTTGCGATTATCATGCCGATGCCTGCATTAGCGTCGTTGCTCTCTATGCAGATGATACCGCGCGCGCCCTTGGACGAGGCGTCAACATACAGGGCCTCTCTTCTAATAACGCACTCGTTAACGACGGCCTCTGGCAATGACCCTACTTTGGTGTTCTGAAGCATCGTCGACCTGCGTGAAACGCGAGGCGCACTGGGTTCCATCTGCACCGCGCCAAAGGACCGCAAAAAATGAGAAAGTCCGCGCACCATCGAGGAACGCGGACTGAACGGACTATTTCCGGTGGCTCGTTTTGCGGAGCCGGTTAATTCATTCAGCGTTCAAGACCGGTGCTCGCTGAAACGCGTGGACGGCGTAGTAGAGAACGCCCGGTACGACGAGACTCGGAATCCAACTCACGTCGGCGCCAATCAACTTTGCGAAGTAGCTGTGGTAGAACGACAGGTCCATGAACGGGATGGTACTGAGAATGCCAATCGCGTAAATGGTCAGCGTCGTCACATTGAACTTCCCGTACTGACCACGTGAGTCATACATGGCTGGGATGTCGTACTTACCATGTTTCACCAGATAGTAGTCGACCAGGTTGATTGCACTCCAAGGAACAATCACGTAAAGCTGAATGTTGAGGATGTCGGCAAAGTAGTCGTTGAAGTGATATTGCGTCCGAACAGCAATCAAGGTGGACGCGACAGTCAGGACGGCCATCACGATAAACTTCGTGGTCTTCCTGATGTGCGTCATTTTCCGGAAGCCACTGAAAATCGTGACAGTCGACATGTATGCACTGTAGAGGCAGAGCACGTTGAACAGCACCACGCCCATGACAATCACAATCAGTGCAGGCTTCGAAAGCGCGCCGAACAACCCTGCGATAGAAGTTCCAGGGTCGCCCGTGACGACGTTGGGCACTACGATAGCGAGAAGTGCGCCGAGCGCCATTACTGCGAAGCAGCCAAGTCCGCATCCGCCGTAGGTGCTCCAGAACGTGTCGCTGGTCTTTACGTTCGCGGGCAAGTAACGCGAATAGTCCGCGACATAAGGCCCGTAACCCAATGCCCACGATGCCGCTTGCGCGATAACCAGGTTAAAGGGTCCTGCAGCGAAACCATGCTTGCTCGCTTGAAGCGCTGTATGTACGTCCGCCTTCACGCACACCAGCACGGCGGTCGCGGCGAAGAGAATCAGCGACAAGACAGTCATATACGCGCCTACTCGGTGAATCAATTCGTATCCGATGTAGCCGATGATGAAGGTCGCCACCCCAAGCAGGATAATGGCTTCGTTGTCGGTCACGGGGAGAACGGCCTTAATCGATTCGCGCATTAGCACGCCGCTCGCTGCCAAGAAAAGGACAGCAGCCACGACGACCATGAGAAGAGGAATAGCTGCCCCGAAAACGCCGAACTGCGCCCGACTTTGAATCATCTGAGGGATTCCGAGGTGTGGACCTTGGGCCGAATGCGCTGCCATGAAAATGGTGCCGACAGCGTTGCCGATGAGCAGCGCAACCAATGTCCAAAACAGGCTAAGACCAGCGGCGATGCCAAGCGTCCCGACCATCAAAGCTGTGACCTGTACGTTCGAACTAAACCAGATGGTGAACAGCCGCTTCGGGGTCCCGTATCGCTCATTCAGCGGAATGAATTCAATACTTCGGTTTTCGACGTCCATTTCTTGCATCTCCGTAAGGTTGGACTAGCACCTTCGCTCGTCTGAGTAGTAATCCGTTGCGCGGTGTATGACGGTCACTTTAGGAGGGCGTTTTTTTGACCACTATCAGATATCGGCAATAACGGGTTATCCCTACTTTCTCCAGTGCAGCCGGGCACCTAGAGCATACAAACGGCTTTCCATATTTAACGACTTCACGACCACGCGCGTGCGCTCAATCGGGGAAAGTTAGCATCTGACTTCGGCCAATCGCTACGACGTCGTAAAACCGGCGAGGTGGCTTGGGCGCCCGCGAGTTCAAGCGTCTCAATTTCCTCGACGCATCGCTCCCACCGAACGGCAAGCATCATTTGCCGAAAAGTCAACGTCGCCGGGCTGGTCAAGTGGCTCGGCGAGCGGCGCAAGCTGCAACCACCAACGCATATCACATACCAAACGAGCTTCGAGCCCTGCAAACAAGCTCGCCGGCTCCAAATCCGCCCTCGGTCCCGCTTGTTGCAAGCAGACGACCGCCGAACAAGCAGTGACCCTCAGCACCTGCTTCAAAGTCTGTCGTGCAACATGTGTCATGATTCCAATCTCCAAACGCGGCGGACTCGCCGATACCCTCGAGCGGCACGTGGACCACTGTAGGAGACTCTTCCACGACGCCCCTATCGTATTTCGGCAACCTCGGGTCATCCCTAGCGGCCCTTCTCCCTTCCTTTCGCTCAAACCGTTCCGGTAGCAAAGCCAAGCGAGTGCGCTTTAAAAACTCCGACGAGCTTGCCGAAATCCGATTGCGCGACGTTTTCGGTTGGTCTACGGTTCCTTCTTTCAAGAAATAGCGATGCCGCCAAACGCGCGTCGATTCAGCAAATCAGCTGTTTCTGGCGAAACAGGGCTGCCCTTTGCTGAAATAAATGCCAGGAGAACGGAATGCTGACAAACGTCCGACACGCAGAACGCGACCACAAGTACTGTATTTCTGCGTTGAACACCACCGCATTGAGCCAGGACATTGCCAATCGCATCCGGCCGATGCCGCGCCCTATCGCTGACCGAATTTCCCTGCGGTACCACGTTACGCTCGACAGGATGCGTCGCGGTTCCGATGATGCGGCAGTTGCTCAAGCAATGCTCGAGATGCTTATGGCGGTGGGCTTGCTTGCGGGCCTCGGTTACGGGCAAATATCGAGTGACCTCACTCTGCACGCAGAACGGAGTCTTTCCGCTGCGTCCCGCCGAGGTCTCGATAGCAAGGTGTGGAGCTTGAATGAAAGCGAGTTCGATACACTGTGCGAAATAATCGCTGTGTATGACATGCAGCTCTATTGCACCCCGGTCGACGATTTCAGCCGGGTGTTCAAAGAGATAAACGCCCTCGCAAAAGGCTAGGCACGTGTCCAATTGGCCCTCGAGGCGCCTCCCGACGACCCTCTCTCGCAAGCCGCGCGTCGTACGCTTCGCTTACCGCAACCCAGACATTGCTGCCAGACCTGCGACCAACACGCCCTTCCAAGTCAGGGACATCGCAACATTGACGCCATTCGACGCAACTCTCGCGGGTACGCGAACGTGTCGAACCGCGTCCCGTGTGCAACGCGCCTATTGCTGGCTGTCGAGCATGGGTCTGTAGACCATTTTTCACTCTTGGGCCGATAGAAAACACGTGGGTCTAAGTTCAAATATTGACTCCAATACCTGCAGCAGTCCGGTCATGTACCCTCTCATCGCGGATTCCGACGCGTCGCAGTTGCGCAAGCTCAAAGCCGTTAGTATTTCGGGACGTCGCTCCGCAATCAGTCTGAGTCGCACCGTGGACGCGCCCAGGTGAAGAGAGCGATTTGTCTGTGACTTCCTTCGCCCCGTGACGTCAGCGGTGTACCCGAACTCGATGGATTGAGCAATGTGCCGTGAAAAGCGTCGTCGGTTGCAAGGAAGGTATTTGTGTCGCCCTTCTCCGCAGACAATCGTTGGACAAGCAGAATTCTTTTCAGTTGCTTTCATTGCTTCATGGTGACTTGCTCCGCTGCTAGCCTGATTACGGCGCACTCAACGGCCTCGCGTACGAATAGAGCCTCGCGAAGTCGACTCATCGAGATTGGCTTGATGTAAGTTCCTCGTTGAGGTCGAACGTGCAGCAGGTCGGCCTCAACGAGCTTGATAAAGGCTTCTCTTACTGGCTGACGGGGAACGCGGAACATCTCTGATACCTCTTTTTCCGATAGCGACCTTCCGGGCAAAAGCTCACCGTGTTCGATTGCGCGACGGAGCACCGAATGAACTACGCGCGTAATCGGTTCGCTGCTAGGAACCGAGACCTGGGATGCAAGGATACGAAGTGCATTTAGAGACTCAGTCATCTCTCTTCGCCGCCTCAGTTGAATCTTGAACCCGTGTGTGCCATTTAAGAGGCGTCATTTGCCGACTACGTCTACTACGGACAGGTCTTTTCTTCATGTCACAAAACAATGAAGCCTTCGACGTGCAACACGCCGAAGGCCGAGACAGAGCGCCTCTCAGAGAACTCTCGAGGTCCGGCTAGCAAGCAACGGCCTGACCATCTCGCCGATGGTCGGAACCGGCGACATACGCGGCCAGACGTCCTTCTGCGGGCAGCTTTTCAATCAGTTGCGCCGAGCCAAAATCAAGATTATTGAACTCCAGTACGGTCGGCGTATGCCCCATCGCTTGGAGTTCCTCGGCAACTGAAGAGCACACCGTTGGCTCCAAAGTAAGCTCAGCATTGTCGTTAATACGCCAGCGCGGAGCATCGGAGCATGCTTGAGGATTGTCGCCCTCCAATACTCGACGCATGACCATCTGTGTATGTCCTTGCGCCTGCATGTTCCCGCCCATCACACCGAACGCCATGAGAGGCTTCCCGCCTTTCGTCATGAACGCCGGAATGATGCTGTGCAAGGGTTTTTTGCTCCCGTCGACCTGGTTCGCGTGTCCGGGAGTCGTGACGAATCCGGAACCCCGATTGTGGAGCGAGATACCGGTGTTGGGCACGACGACGCCTGAGCCAAATCCGCGATAGTTGGACTGGATAAAGGACACCATCATTCCGTTGCTATCCGCCGCGCACAGATACACCGTGCCACCGCTAGTCGGTTTGCCCGGCCCCGGATTGCCGGCACGCCGAAAGTCGATTTCCTTGGCACGATGCTTTAGATATTCAGTGTCGAGCAAGTCGGAGGCACGAACCATCATATGCGCTGGGTCAGCCACGTATGCTTGCAGGTCGGCAAACGCGAGGCGCATAGCTTCGATTTCGAGATGCATGCGGGTTGCCGACCCCTTCTTGAATTCTTCGAGAGGGAGCTGCTCGAGCAGGCCGATGGCAATCAACGCTGCCAGACCTTGCCCATTCGGCGGAATTTCATGGATTTCATGGCCACGGAACGCCGTGGAAATCGGTGTCACCCATTCCGCCTCATGATTGGCGAGGTCTTTGATATCAAGCACTGCACCGTGCTCTTTTGCGAAGTCGCAGATGGATTGAGCGAGTCTGCCTCTGTAGAACGATTCGCCATTTGTGCGAGCAATGTCCTCAAGAGTCTGCGCTTGGGCTTCAAACCTCCAAGTTTCTCCGGCTTTCGGAGCGCGGCCTCCGGGCATGAACTCCGTGAATCCCGGATAAGTGTACAAGTCCCTTACAGATTGCTCCCATTGCCTGGAGATGACAGGGCTGACCGGAAAACCGTCGCGGGCGTGTCGAATCGCGTCAAGGAAAAGGTCCTCAAACGGCAGAAGCCCGAAGCGTTCAGAAAGGGCAACCCATCCTGCGACTTGACCTGGAACAGTCACGCTTTCCCAGCCGCGCATGGGCATCGCTTCTAGGCCCTTGAAGCGCTCTGGCGTCCACGCTGCCGGGGAGCGACCCGAACTATTCAAGCCATTGAGTCGTTGCCCATCCCAAACGAGCGCGAAAGCATCGCCGCCGATTCCATTCATCACCGGCTCGACAACTGTCAACGTAATCGCGGCCGCCAAGGCTGCGTCGACGGCGTTGCCGCCGCGCAAGAAGGCAGCAGCTCCTGCCTGTGCCGCCAGGGGTTGGGACGTCGACACCACATTTCGACCGAGTACGGGTTGACGACCGGACGAATAAGGAAGTTCGATGTTCATGATTTAGATTGTTTTGAGAACCGAACGAATCACTTCGAGGAAGCGCTCGGCATCTGCCGAAGAGAACACGAGCGGCGGACGGATTTTCAGTACGTTCCCGTTAAAGCCGGTCGCGGAAATTAGCACGCGGCGGTTGCGCATCTCACTAACAATAGCTGCCGCACATGCTTTATCGGCCTCCTTCGACCCTTTGTCTTTAACGATTTCGACGCCGATGTAGAGGCCGGCACCGCGAACGTCGCCAACAATCGCGCTTTCCTTGGCGATGCTTTTGAGACCTTCGAGAAGCACGTTTCCAACGCGGGCAGCGTTCTCTTGAAGACCTTCGTCCTTGATAACCGACAGTACAGCGCGCGCAGCTGCCATTGCTACAGTGTTGCCGCCAAACGTATTGAAGTACCGCATGTCGCGGCCGAACTCGTCGACTACGTCATGGCGTACACCGATGCCGGCAACGGGATACCCGTTGCCCATGGGTTTGCCCATCGTGACGATATCCGGGTCAATGCCATGACGCTGATAGCCCCACATCTTATCGCCAGTGCGCGCGAAGCCGCTCTGCACCTCGTCGGCGACAAATAGGCCGCCAGCCTTTTGAACGACCTCGATGACCGGTTTCAACACATCAACGGGATGCGAGTAGATACCGTCAGAGGTGAACAACGAGTCAACAACGAATGCGGCAAGGCCATCGCCATGACGCTCAAGGTCATCGATTTGAGCTTGTACATGGTCTGCCAGCCAGCGGCCCATGTTTGGTGGGTCGATGCGGTAAGAGTCCGGAGCCGGAACTCGACGAACCCAAGTGCCCAACGGCGAGTATTCGCCGAGTGAAGGCGAGAACGCGGCCGTCGCATCTGAATTTCCGTGATAGGCCTCCGAGGTGACAATAACGCCTTGCTTACCAGTGTGATGCTTGGCAATGCGCAACGCCAGGTCGTTCGCTTCCGAGCCGGTGCAAGTGAAGATAGTGTGGCCCGCCTCGCCAATTGCGCCGCCAAACGTCGGGCGAAGCTCCTCTGCGTATTCCAGAATGTTCGGGTGGAGGTATCGAGTGTGCGTGCAAAGCATCTTCATCTGCTCGTGCACAGCTTCGACCACCTTTGGGTGACCGTGTCCAACCGAGACTACGTTGTTGTACGCGTCAAGATATTCGTTGCCCTGGCTATCCCAAAGCCTGACGCCTTCGCCGCGCACGAAGTCCACCGGCTCCGAGTAGAACAGACGGTATGACGGTCCGAGCAGCCGCGCGCGCTGCTCGACCATCTTGCGCGCGGCCGGCTCCAACTTTTCCGCCGACTGCGGGTCGAAAGAGTTGTTCATCTTCCCGCGTGCTTTTATGAATTCGCTCATACGTTCCTCTACAAAAAATTGGTTCTGATGTGCTGTTATTAAGGCAGAAGCGTTTCAGAAACTTCATCGACGGTTCGTGACAGGAACCAGTCGAGCTGGCCCCAACCTTGCTCGGTATTGCGCATGATGTAGGTTGCGTTTTCGGGAAACTGCTTGACCCGCCAAAGCGTAATGAGCGCCCTTGCGACGACCCGCGCCATCGTGAGGTGTGGAATCAGCCGCAGTTCCTCTTCTGTGAGCTCTGCGATGCTGAGGTAGCCACGCAATAAATCCCGGCCATGTGCAAACAAGTCTTCGACTGGATTCGCGCGCGCGTCGCGCGGGAGTTGGTTCAGCAGTGCTGTCGAGACATCGATAGCGACTGCGGTCCGTACCGAATCTCCGAAATCGATAATGCCTGTCACGAACTCTGGCAGGTCATGATTGACCACGATATTTGATTTGCTGAAGTCGTTGTGGAGCACTTGTCGGCGAAGCTTTGCGATTTGCGGCGCCAGGGTCTCGTAGCGTCCCATGCCTTGCTCGAGTTGCCGGCGCTGTTCTGCGTTGTCGACCCCATCCAGGAGCGGGACAAGATTCAGAAGATGCTGAACGTCCCAAGCGAGGACGCGCGCTTCGCCGGCATGCTTGAAGTCTTCGAGCGCATACCGCATGCGAGCCAGAATTTCGCCGACCTTTTCGCGCTCGTGCGGATTTGAACCTGTGCTATCAAGTGGCGTGCCGTCGGCGTACGTCATCAAGCGCACGATGCGGCGTTGGCCTGCGCGGTCATCAATGTAACGGTGCAGTCTTCCGCTTCCATCCGCAATGACACGAGGAACGGGTACTTCTGGGTCGCGCCCCTCAATGTGCACCATCATGCCGACCTGAAAGTCGATTTCAGTTTCGTCTTCGCTAGGATTCGCGACTTTCAGGATGAACCTACGCCCGTCGTCCGCGCTGATTCTGAATGTGTCGTCTTTTTCAGTGGCGAACTTTGTTGCCGTACCCCGAACCCCGTAGACGTTAGCGGCAAGTGCACATGCCTCTTCAAGGTCCATCGATACATACGCTGCTGCGAGGCCGCCCTCACTGGAAACATCAATCACAGACATAGTTATTTATCCGCTAAAAACGACTGGCAACTGATTGTCGATTGGCGACAATTACGCAACCCGCCCGGAACCCGGGCGCGCGTGCCTTCAGTTACTTGCAGTAGGTCGCTGTCAAGGCGTTGTAGTTCTCAGGGTTGAAGAACGATTCGCCAGCTCGATATGCTCGGCCAGGACTCATGTCGGGCTTCTCCCCTTCTTCGCGCGTGCCGTCGAACGTAAACTCAAGCAGTACGCCGTTAGGGTCATAGATAAAAAATTGCCAGATGGAGCCGCCGGGGACTTCGTTCTCACGCCAGTCAACGCCGTACTTCTTCACGTTCGCAAGGACATCGTGATAGCCGACCGCGCTGAGAGACACGTGGTCGATGGCCGCCGTGCCCACTGCCACGCTGTCGCCGCCTGCAAGCGCCGGTTCGCCGGCGTAAATATGGATAATGGGCTTACCCGTCGGGCCAGGAACGCCGAGCCATGCACCTGGGAACTTGAACTTGGGGCGGTCGAATTCCTTCAGGCCGACCACTTTCGTGTAGAAATTGACAGTCGCCTCGAGGTCGGCTGTCTTAATGGCAATATGAAAAAGCTCAAAGACAATCATGTCTGCTCCTTAGCAAGTATTCGATTGAGCCCTCAGGCCCAGGTAAGGTAGGCAGCGACGCCCGCCGTTGCAATAGTTGCCGACAGTTCAGGCTTGCAGCCGGCGACACCTACAGAGGCAATGACCTGCCCTTCAACGATTAGCGGAACGCCGCCCTCAAGCGCGCCCTTAATCGGCGCGGACAGAAAGGCGGTGCGTCCACTGTTAATTTCGGTCTCAAAGAGCTTAGTTTCGCGCCGCGCAATCGCTGCCGTGCGCGCTTTCTCTTCGGCGATGTATGCACTCACAGGCGCAACACCGTCCATTCGCACTGTCAGCAGCGGATGACCGCCGTCGTCCATCACCGCGATGGATACTGCAACGCCTTTCTCATCGGCTTCTCTGATGGCCGCGTCAGCCATCACGCGGGCTAGCTCTAGATTCGCAATGCGTTTCGTCGGTAAGGTCATGGTCGCGGAAAATTAGTGCAGGAAGCCGATGGAGAACCAGGGCACGAATGCGATGAGGACCACCGCGCAAACGAAGACAGCCATGTAGAGGAAGATGTCCTTCATAGCTTTCTGCGGTTCCACACCGCCGATAGCACATGCGGAATAAAAGCCGACACCGAACGGCGGAGCGAAGAGTCCGATGGAAAGCGACAGAACGACGACGATGGCGTAGTGGACACCGTGAATGCCGTAGCTCGTTGCAATTGGGAACATCAGAGGCGAGAACAGAACGATTGCCGGGAAGCCCTCCAACACGCTGCCGAGAATCGCGAAGAAGGCAATGGAGACAAGCAGAAACACAGTGCTGCCGCCTACCAACCCCTGCATCATCGTTGAAAGGTCGTCTGAGAATCCGCTTTGCGTCAGCGACCAGGCCACGCTTCCAGCTAACCCAGTGACCAGAAGGATTGCGCCCGTCAGGGATACCGTCGCAATCAACGAGTCACACACCCGCTTCAGCGGAAATTGCCTGTACACAAAAATACCGCAGATAACGGAATACAGGACGCCGATAGTCGCAACTTCGGTGGCGGTAGCCACGCCTTCTACGACGGCGGCCCGAATTAGGAACGGAAGCGGAATGGCCGGCAGAGCAATGAACATTGCCTTCCGAATCTCAGCACCGGTTGCTTTCCTGCAGTCAGGCGCTGTCCGTCCCCGAGTGCGGACGAAGACCACGGCAGCAAGCGCGAGCAAGCCGACAATGGCCGGCACGAAACCGCCGACGAAGAGAGACGAGATGGAGACGCACGAAGCAACACCGACCGCAATCAGGATGATGCTCGGCGGGATAGTTTCTGCCATTGCGCCGGATACGGAGAGCAGCGCCACAAGCTCTCCCTCTTTCTCACCTCGGCGCTTCATTTCGGGCAAGATGATTGGTGCGATAGCAGCCATATCAGCTGATTTCGACCCTGAAATGCCAGAGACTAGATACATACCGCCAAGCAGGACGTAGTGCAGGCCCCCTCGGGTGTGCCCGAGCAAGGCGACCATCAGATTGATGATGGCCTTCGCGAGACCGGTCACGTCGAGCAAAACGCCAACCAGAATGAACATCGGAATCGAGAGCAGTGTGATGTCCGATATGGCGGCATCCAGTCGATTCATGATGATAGACGTCGGTGCATTGGTCATGAGACTGAGATACGCCATTGCTGCCAGAGCGAAGGCAAACGCAATCTCGACCCCCATGCCGATGCATCCGAGCACGAGCACGACGAAGAAGAAAATCAGATTGTAGTTACCGATGTCAAGGAGCGGACCCTGCAAGTAGCAGAGCGTTGCGCCAATGGCGACCAGCAGTGCAAGCGAGACAACGAACGTACGAAGCGTCGCAATCCGCGTGAGCTTGGTCGCTGCGGTAACGGTCATGAGCGCGAAGCCGACCACCATGGATGCGGTGCGCACCGAGAGGTGCCATTGCAGCGCAGGTGTCAGTTCTGTCCACGAATGCATGGTGAAATTCACCGCCGCATGCAACAGCGACACCATCAGGCCAAGCAGCAATGTCCAGGCGAACGTTAAAACTCGCGCCTGCGTGGCGGGCCGCAGTTTCTCGACGATGAATCCAAGTCGCATATGCGCCCCGCGTCGCAACGCGACCGCTGCACCCAGCATTGACAGCCAAGCGAAGAGGATGAGCGCAAATTCATCCGTCCAAAAAATCGGACGGTGCAGCACATAGCGGGAGAACACGCCAACGCCGAGAATCACGGACTCCATTATCAGGATGACGGAAGCAATCGCTCCCGCCCAGCTTCCTAACATCTGCTCAACTCGCACGAGCAGGCGCTCACTCGTGTGAAGCATTGATGAATGTACTGTTTCTGTACTCATGGAAATAGATTTGCTCATTTCTGGGCCTCGCTTGTCTGAGTGGCCATCAAACGTCAGATGGGCGCTACCGCTTTCTCATACAGCGCCCAGGCTTCCGGGCCGATTGCGTCACGCCAGGTCTTATAGAAACCCGAATCGACGAGCTTTTTACGGAAGGGCGCGGGGTCCACGGCATTGATTTGCAGACCCTTAGCCGCGAGGCCGGTCTTCAAGTCTGTGTTGAGCTTCACCATGTCGGCACGTTGAAGCAGAGCCGCATCGTTGAAGGTCGTGACGAATGCTTCACGCAGGTCGGGAGGAAGAGATTTGAGTTTCTCAGTGTTGACGACGACCGTGAGACCATCCCACATATGGTTGGTCAACGAGCAGTATTTCTGGACCTCGTAGAATTTCCAGAACTCCACATGAGTTAGCGCGTTCTCCGAATCAGTTCGCCGAGTTCGCCGCTGCTTGTCGCGGATTGCCAAATCGTAGCGCGCTCCATCCCCACGGCATTGCCCTGATGAGGGTCATTGACGCAGCGCTGGAATCATCTCTGAAGAATCAGACTGTCAATTTAAACTGGTAGCCGGCGGCTAACACACCTGCCAGTACCTGCAAAGTAGGATGGGAGTAGCGTCAAAATGCCCTCGAAGAATCGGATTGTCCCTGTTTCCAAGCTGTCTGTAGAGGCTCAGGCAACAGAGAACCTGCGTCAGTACGTCCTGTCTGGCGCCATCAAACCAGGCGAGAAGCTGACGGAGGTGGCGTTAGCGGATGAGATGGGCGTGGCAAGAGCGACGCTTCGATTCGGACTGAACCGACTGGCTGCCGAGGGACTGCTTGTAAAGACCCCGTATACCAGTTGGGAAGTCCGGACACTCACTGCTGACGATGCGTGGGAGCTTTGGACCCTGCGAGCCGGACTAGAAGGGCTCGCAGTACGTCTCGCAGCGGAAAACATGGGGCCGCGCCTGCGAGAAAAATTTCAATTTGCTTTCGACGAACTGGTTGAAGCCTGCAACAGTGGCTCATCTGTAGAAGCGTCCGAGAAGGACTTAGGCCTGCACCGAACCATCGTGAACTCCCTCGGTCATTCCAGGCTGGCTGACCAGTACAAGCTAGTCGAACAACAGGTACGGATGTATATCAATATTTGCAATACGTTGATGGGTTCGGACCTCCCGGCCGTCGTTGACCAGCATGTACCCATGATGGAAGCGCTCTTTCGTGGCGACGGCATCAAGGCAGCTCATGAGGCATGGGTGCACAACGAGAGCGAAGGTGGGAAGCTCGTCGCCTATCTTCAACAGCGAGCCAAGATGGAAGCCGCTGGCGCCACCCAATGAGCCGTTGAAAAGCTCGAGGCGTTCATTCAACTGAACAACATGCAGCGCCGTAGACGTAACGGCCTGCATCTTCTTTATCTCGCTTTCGGCACCAGTGCGCAGCAGCGCATGTTAGGCGCTTAGTTCTACTTATCCACAGAACATAGCTCATGTTTCGCATCCTCAAACGATGCGACGTCATCTTTCGCGGTTACTGTTCGGGAAGGACCGTTTCGGTCACCGGACGTGCGCCAGGAGCCATCAGATAAAGACTGTACAGACTTCTAACAACCTATCGGGCTCGAAAACATGGCTTCAAAAAAGTTCTTCCTAGACGGGTTCACGCTTTCACTGATAAGTACGGTGGTACTAGCCTCATTCTTTCCGGTACCCGGGGAGCTTGTGGCACCCTTCAGCCTCATCACCAACATCGCAGTTGGTCTTCTCTTCTTCTTGCATGGCGCCAAACTTTCCCGCGAGGCGATAGTCGCCGGCGCGACACATTGGCGGCTTCACTTGACTGTGCTTCTCTGCACATTTGTTTTGTTTCCCTTGCTAGGCGTACTACTGAGACCGATTCTTTCGCCGCTCGTGACCGCGCAGTTATACGCCGGCGTGTTATTCCTGTGCACCCTGCCCTCGACGGTTCAATCTTCAATCGCCTTCACTTCGATTGCACGTGGCAATGTTCCCGCTGCAGTGTGCAGTGCGTCAGCATCGAGCCTGCTCGGAATATTCATTACGCCAGCATTAGTGGGCCTGCTTCTGACAAACCATTCCGGCGGGAACGTTTCGCCATGGCACACCGTATCGAACATCGTTATGCAGTTGCTCCTGCCCTTCATCGCTGGGCAATTGCTCCGGCCAATAGTTGGAGGATGGGTCGACCGCAATCGTTCGATGCTGAAGTTTGTTGACCAGGGTTCCATTCTCCTCGTCGTCTACGGCGCATTTAGCGAGGCACTCATGGAAGGACTCTGGCATCAGATTCCTCTCCGCGCATTGTTCGGCCTCTTTGTTGTTTGCGCGGCGATTCTCAGCATCAGTCTTCTCGCCACGGTTCTAGCGAGCAAGCGTCTTGGATTCAATCGAGAGGACCAAATTACGATTATCTTCTGTGGCAGCAAGAAGAGCCTGGCTGCTGGGATTCCAATGGCCAACGTCATCTTCTCGGCGTCGTCGATTGGCGCCATTGTTCTGCCGTTGATGCTCTTCCATCAGATTCAACTGATGGTGTGCTCTGCCTTGGCGCAGCGTTGGGCGATACGCCGGACTGTTCCGAAGCAGCATACGGCTCGCAAAGCCGCTTGATATAACGGACTGAGAGCGCGTGATGGTCGACGCCCTCTCAGTCCGCGAAGTTCAAGTACGAAATATCCCGACGCCGCCTCGCCAAGAGGATGGATATCTCAATTTCGCGACTTGATTAGCTTCTCGTCCACAGCCTCCTGCCACGTATCTGAAAGCGTAAACCCATTCTGAAACCGGTCGGTCGGGTCCATCCCAACTTGAGCCGTGTACGTAATCCAGGCTTGCCCCGCAACGGATGGAACGACGGCAGGTCGACTACCAAGGGTCGTCGTCCCAACAATCCGGCTTTCGAACGTCGAGCCGATGATGGACTCGTGCACAAACAGTTCACCCACCTCAATCTCGCCTTTTGCATGCATGACGGCAAGCCGTGCTGAAGTGCCGGTACGAGGTCAACCCGACGGAGAGCGTCCTGGGTGCAATGGAAACGCTCGCTCGTGAATGGCCAACAGGCTATGGGGCAAACGCGGTCGAATGGCTCTTGCTCAGCGAGCTGCTGAATCGCGATGGCCACGAGCTCGCGGCCATCCGTGCCGCGAACCTCCCACGATGAACCCTCTCACATCCCGTCATTCGACCGCTTTCCCGTAAGAACTGAGGTCTCTGCGTTGTTTTTCGAGAGAAGAACGCGAAGAGTGCCTTGTTTTAAGGCCTCTTCTGATTGCAGATTGCAGTGAGGGTTGCTACGCTTGCCGACAGCTTAAGACGACGCATGTGCCGAGTGCCTCGCACACCCGGGGTGCTTCGTCTTAAGCAGCGTTCAGTTTCAGGAGAGCCTCAATGGCAACGAAGAAAGCTGCTGCTACGAAAACTGCTGCACCGGCAAAGAAGGCCGTAGTCGCGAAGAAGGCTGTGGCTGCAAAGAAAGCCGCCGCACCCCAGAAAGTCGTTGCAACCAAGACCGCTCCGGCGAAGAAGGCTGCTGCGGGCGCCACGCTCAAGCCGGTGAAAGATACGTTCACCAAGGCGTCGCTCGTCACCCATGTCGCTGCGCAAGCCGGCGTCGAGCCGAAGCAAGCGAAGGCTGTGCTGGCAGCGCTCGAGGACACGATTCTGGGTGCTGTGAACAAGAAGGGCTTGGGCGAGTTTACGCTGTCCGGTCTACTCAAAATCAACGCGCAAAAGGTGGAAGCCAAGAAGCGTCGCTTCGGCAAGGACCCGTTCACGGGTCAGGAGCGTTGGTTTGATGCAAAGCCGGCGACGGTGAAGTTGAAGGTACGCGCGCTGAAGAAGTTGAAAGACGCAGCTGCCTAACGCCCATTCTTCGTTTTGACCAAAAGCCCGCTTCGTGCGGGCTTTTTCAGCCGCGAACGTGTTGACTGATGCCTTTACTGTCGCGGCACGAACTAAGGTTCTCGGGGCAGCACGACGACCATGCAGGCCAAAGCACTCAGAAAAGGAACTTATGCGCCAGGTCTGCCAAACCAATCACGATTTCAAGGGCAATAAGCCCTATAACATACCATTCGAGGCGGTGAACGTGTTTGGTTTCCGCGATTTCGGCGAGGGTTTGCGCAGTTCCCGAAATCAGCTGCAGCTTGCGTTCAAGCGCGGCTTGTCGCTCGTGCAGCTCGTATTCGTCCTCCAATAGCGCATAGAGGCCGCCGAGCTCCGGGTGTTCCCAGAGGGTCTCCGGCTTGTCGCCGATTTCAGCCCGGCCGACCATACGGTGTTCGATTAGGAGCATCCCGCCAATCTTGGAGAGAAGCGTTTTGGCGTCCGCGCTCACCTTTCCTGTTCTCGCCAGTTCCGATGCCAACGGAATGATGCTGTCGAACTCGCTCGCGGTCTTGTCTTCATACATCGACAATACAAGGCTTTTGCTGAGGCTGTCCGCTGTCACCTGAGCGTTCTCCAACGTCAGCGCATCGAGCCAGACTGCACCACCTTGCACAGCAACGTTCGTCTTGCCGCTCTGGATAGCGATTTCTTCGAGCTGAGGTCGCCCGTACGCGTTGTGCAGCAACGGGATTAACGAGGAGAGAAACCGTTGTTCATCATCAAGCGAAACACCAAAAAGCACGACGACGCCGTACCTGAAAAGAACGGCGACGCCGTCGGAGCCCGCTACAGTCACCGTCAGCGGTGTCGTAGCGAGCGAATCGGTGATTTTGAAATTCTTGAGGTCAATCCGGTCGGCGATGAGATGTGCACGGGCCTGTACCTGCGGAAGCGAACTGATGGCGAGATTCGACATTGGGTCACTTCAAGCCGTTGAAGTCATCGAAAGTATAGGTGTTTCCACAACGCTCCGTTGTCAATTTCGATATTGAAACGCACGTGAGCCTACCGTCCTCGCGCAAGAAGACTGTCAATGCGTCAGCATGGGAGTACGGGCCGGGTGGCTCAACTTTCAGCAAAGCGCGAACCGTGCGTTACCGGAGCAGTTCCCCCGGACGCGACTGATACACCCCAGTGGCAGCAAGGACAGTGAGGATGGCTAGGTCGGGAGCGAGGCACGACCCTCGGTGCACGGTAGCCTCGCTCATCGAATCTTCCCGATTCATAGATGACGACACGAGAGTCCATTGCTATTCGACACGGAATGCGGCGCCGGCCAGTGCACACACGTGGCCCTACTGGAAACTTCGGACATCTCTGACTATCCCATCTCGCGAGTGTCCTTTGTCTCGACGGCTGTGGTCACCGATTCCATCGCAAATCGCAATTAAAAATTCTCTCGCAACGCTCTCGCCAGCGCGTCTTGTGTGTCTGGGTCACCCAACGCCTTGTTGACGTCGCATAACACGAGGTGCTGCCGTACCGTTTCAAAGCCGTCAGAACAGTCGTCGATTGCGAGCCATTCGACGAGGTGATGGCGATTCACATACCGTAGCACCTGTTGCCCTCTAGCAATTTCGGCCCAACGATGTGCGTCGTAATACTGCGAGTGATACGTCGCCCCAACAATTCTGTCTCGCAGGGCCTTTACCGGCAATGCGTCACGAGCGCGCCTGAATCCGAGCGCTTCCACCCACGACGTCGAAAGGACGATTTCGACATCGGGATACGGTTCGAGAGCCTCAGCAACTAAAACCGCGTACTCAAAGAGCTGGATGGATGGGTCGCTAGAAACAATTCCGCGCTTGGTGCGATATGCGCCCCCTCGGTGTACGACGCCGTCAAAGTCCAGCAGCAGCACCCTCCGCTCCGACTTCCGAGTCGGCGGATGACACAACTCGGATGCTGGCCTTACGTAAGAGCAGTGCATCGTCATCCTACGTAGACCGTCGATGACAGATACGGATATCCTCAAGCTCTGCGTCGTAAAGGCCAATCTTTTCTGACGCACTCACCGTTTGGTCCAACCCCTCCTTCTGTTCAAGCTTCATTTCATTTTTTAACGACAGCACGGACGCTCGAGGAATTCGATAGCGGCCTCCTTCGACGGAGCGAGCGCCTGTCAAACGGCCCTTCTTTATGAGACTTTCCAAAAACACCACGGAGACTTGAAGAATGCTTGCAGTTTCTTCGCCGGTGCGTTCGTCAGGTACCACGCTGCGCGCTCTTACTTTCGATTGCTTTTTCAAATCCAGCTCCGACATATGGTCACATTCCCTGCACACACGTCGCTGCTAGCTTGCCAGCCTATCAATCCATTCCTTCGTTTTCAGTAGATAGACAATAACGGGCGCACTCGTATGCCAGAACATGCTCATCAATGAGAATTCTGGAAAAATTCGCGCAATATGCGCAGAACGATATCCCACACGCCATCCGATGTCTCGCAATGCACCGAGTCGACAAACGCATACTGTTCTTCGGCCATGAATATCGACGCACATCTGTGGCCGCCGTGGCAAGCGATGTGAAGCCTCGCCGCAAATTCCATCTCCTCCCTTTCCGAGTGCGTAAGCCGGTGGACGAACACCGTCATGACTGACTCCGCAGTCGCCCTAGGCTCGGCGGGATAGTACCAGCGAGCCAGAACATTCAGGTTCGCGAGCATGCCGGCGAGCAGGCATCGGCCTACCGACGGGTAGACCCGATGCATGTCCGTGCTGAACATGCCGCGTGCGGTAGAGAGGGGCTCGGGAAGGTCGTCTAGACTCCATCGCTTACCGGAGTACGCGCGGGCTTCCCATTCAATGTGCAAACCGTCGAAATTTCCTCGCATCGTGTCCTCTCGCGGCTTCCGTTCGATTCGACGGGCACCTAGACCTTCACACAGCATCACTTGGCGACCTTCTTCTCGCCCGCTGTGCCGAAGTGAGCAAGTCCACCCGGTTAGGGCGACTTAACCCTCACGGTAACGCTCTCGTCGTAGCTCACCGTCCACGCCAGCGTCATGTCTTGCTGCAAGCGCAGTGCATGCATGCATGACCTTTTTGGGTATGATTGTCGTGCGACCATTCGCATGTACTGTCGAGCGAGGCATTGCAGATTCCATGGAGAAATTCCTGAGACGTACTTCGACCCGTCGTCGGGGACTCGCCTCTTCCTTGCTGGGCTCTTACGTCACCGTGCACCTCGGTTCCATAACTCTCGAAATATGGCTCGCATCGAGTCCTCGATGGTTTCGGTGCCTGTAAGAGGAACTCGGAGGTATTGGCTTTCCTTAGACACAAATCGCTCGACGTTCACGCTCGCATAACTGCCGTCGATTGAGAAGCCCAGCTTTGCGCCTTCGTCTGGTGTCGTCGAACCTCCCCTTATCTGCGAGATGAAAATGGTCGCTTCGCGCAGTTGCTCGTATGGCGGGAACACGCCAGTGAACCCATGGTCTTTCAAGGTCCGCAAGCCCCTTTTCCAGAATCCCAGTCGCGGGTCAACGTCTGCGGCGACTGAGTACGACGGGGACACATCGCTCGGCTCTGTGTCGTGCAACCCGGCGTAGGCGCTTACAGACGTTCGGTACGAATCTACCGATTCTGCCCAGGCAGCCCCCCTGAGCACGCGATATCGTTTGTTATCTGCGAGACATTCCAACGGAGTCAGGCCGCCCAGATTTCCCCGCCTCGACGTCAGGAAATGCAGCCGAACGGTGGGATGCGCAGGCCAGATGATGCGGCAGATTGAGAAGAGCTTCTCTCTGTCGTAGCGTTCGTCAACTAGCAGCGAAGGGAAATAACATAACCCGTCAACGTCAATGGCAAACACACTGCCTTCGACAACAAGTTGACGAAGAGCCTCACTCGAGGCCCTGAGGCGTCGCCGAAATTCCTCGGCTGGGAGAAGGTCGCCAGTTCGAATCCTTGCTCGCAGGCTCTCGAGTTCGCGCTGACGGAAGTTCTCGAAGAAGTTCCCATTGAGTCGAGTGTCGTCGGTTACGGACGACGGCAAGGGTGGCAGCTCGACATTTTTTACGAGAGGTGCTGGCCGTTCGGGCTCATCTTGCTTGCCCTCCAACCACTCCGTGCTGTCGGCAATCAACCCTATCATTCCCGGGTCCGGATAGTGCCGCAGCAAGCTTTGAGCTCTCGAGCGAAGCGCGGCTGCGTCGAGCTTTTTGACGGTAGACAACGCCAAAAGGAAGTCGCGCGCCTGCATGAGCGCAGTTGTTCGTTCGGCTGGCGTCGTCATTGTTCGCTCACTAATCGGATGCAAAAAACGAGCGGGGTTTTCGTTACTTTCATCGTCACTGCTCGTCGCGAACAAAGCGCAAATTCGTAGGGCCATTCGACAGTACGACAACCCGTTCGAATCGCTGTACGACATCCGTCCGTCCTGGCTCAACCTCGCCTCGCTCCGATACAGGAAGACGAATCTCATATCGGTCTCCGAAATAAGCGCCGGTTTCGTGCACCCAAGGAATCTGAGGAAGCAGCACATTGGAAATCTCGTCAGACTCACCCACGTCTGCGTATTTCTCAAGGAAAAGCACCACGCTTTCCGCGTCGGCGCCTCTCAACATCTCAATCAGCTCGCGAACTCTCATTGACGTCGCTCGTGTATCAATGGATAAGACGGACACGCTCCTGGACTTATCGTCAAAGTCGTGGTGCGCAGCCCAGGCCCGGGTGGTCTAACGCATCCAGAACCGAACGCACAATGCTCTGCATGTTTTGTCCGTCGGCCAGTACAACGGCGTCTTTCCCATGAAAGTGCACGATTCTCTCAGTGCGGACGTGGGCTTTGTTGTCCACAACTTCGACATAGACTTTCGCCTGCAATTCTGTACCAGTGAAAATAGATGATTGACTGACGAAGAACGTAGCGGTCTGCGCGAGTTCGTTGGAGCCGTCCTCGTGTTCACCCCCCTCAATGCCGATGACCTTTCGTGCACGCGTCCAGACATGCTCCGATGGGTCGCAGTCGGACGCTGCACTCAGAACAGCAGAGCCGTCGTCGGGTTCGACGCTATGTAGGCCTTGATATCCCCGAACCGACGTCCGAAACTGACTCTCTATCCAAGCTTGTGCCAGTTCGGTTATGCGGGAGTAACCGTCAGTGTCGGCAAGGCAATCGAGGGGGCGTCGGCCATTCAAGTCCTTTCGCGGCAACGTTAGGAATCGAAACCGGGCTTCAACTGGAGCCGTCGAGATGATTTGGCAGGTGTGGGCCAACGTAAGCGACGACCCGAGCCGCTGTGCGAAGAAGGCCGGATAAAACACTACGCCGTCAACGTCAATGGAGAAAATATTTTTGTGATGCACGAAGCGGTAGAGCCGGGCCGGCCCGATGCGCAGTCGTTCGCATAGTGCTTCGGCCGAAATCAACTCGCCGGCCGCTACCATGGCCTTGCTATCTATTCGGTCGGCGCCGTCCAGCGTATCTCGAACTGTCATGCCTAAGACCTCTTTTTGATGCCTTTCTCGACGCCAAGGTCGACGTGACTCCCGTGGCAACTGATGCGCGACCTAACCCATCAGCGGCTGTCGGTCAACCCACTTCGGACTTTGTCGATGCGTCGCCACCATGCATCTTCTGGTCCGCTCACTGCGAGAACTTCTCCGACCTCGACACCTTGGTTGGCGCTCTCAGTCAACGCCAACCCTTGAGTGCGCACCCTTGCCTCAAAGGCATCGGTCGTCGAAACCCCACAGACGGGCGGCATAAGCGTTCCTTCCTGACAGAGTGTAGATGTTTCGGCAGTAGAAGTAAACGCCTGAGATGTTTAAACGGTAGACGAATACATCGCCGTGAGCTTATCGTCGCGCATGGACGAAATTGATAACAAAATGGTGGAGCCGTGGCTTCGGCAGCGACTCGCAAAAAATCTGCGACGACAACGGCAAGAAAGAAAGATTTCGCAGGAAAAATTGAGTGACAGGTGCGGTTTTCATCGCAGCTACATATCGCAGGTAGAGCGTGGCGTAACAAACATCACAATCGACAACGTTCAACGCATTGCGGAGGCGCTCGAAACAGACCCGCAAAGCCTCTTTCAGGCCTAACCTGCCTTCGCGGAATCGCTCAACGATTGCGTCTGGCTTCTGGACGTTTGCGCTTCGGCATCCGGCACCGACTGCCAGCTCTACTGCCGAGTTTTTGACTCTAGAAGCTGCCGCATCGCCTGCTGTCGCTCGAAATCGAGATGGTAATGCACTGCTGTACTTTTTCTCTTTCAGCAATAGCGCAGTAAGTGCGACGGGTTTGGTGCGGATTACCTGCTGCTCCTGACAGCGCATGGCGCAACGCGCCGTCTCAAGGACACTCTTCCCGCCGAGACTGTCAGACCTCTTTTCCTAAAGTGCTTGCTGCCACAAGCCTTCTCGACGGCTTGAAAGCTTTTCTAGAGGGTAGCGAGCAGTTTTATCGCATCGCCGGTTTAACTGATTTAACAATAGCGACAGCACCCTCACATTGGCCTCCTTGCGGAAAGCAAGCCCTGGATTCGTACATTGCATCGAGTCAAGCGGCCCGCTCCCAGTCGAGATGTAGGAACCGCTGCACGTCTGCGTTTGTGACTGGATATTGAGCGAGCCACGTGTCAACTTCCTTCTGCGTGGCGAGGGTGACGTTGTTGCGGCGGGCCTTTTCTTTGGCAGTCTCGTTAAAGAACTGATTCGTCGCCGCCCACTTCGAAAAGTTGACGCCCGGGTGCCGGAGCCGGTACTCGGCTTCAGCGGACACCACGTCCTTGACGCCCTCGTCGTTCAGGCTGGCATTGATGACACCCGAGCTCTTGCACTGAATAAGGTCCCCGGCGTTGCCTGTAAATGCCACCACGTCGACGCCGCCGTCTCTCGCCGGCGTTCGGTAGACGGTCCGGAAGCCCTTCTTCTGCCAGACGGCGGCGACATAGGCCTCGAAATAGTCCCACTCCATGCGCAAGACGTCATCCAACGTGACCGCGTGGTTGAAGGTCTCGTCGTTCGCGCCGTCCGGAACGATATCTTGGATGTTCCAGTCGGTGGGCATTACCGTACCCGTCCCGTTGAGCATGTCGCCGGCAAGTTTGCGCTTCTCTTCCAACAGTTCGTCGAGCCGAACTTCGAAGGTCTTGAAATCTTCGGCGCTCACGATTGGCAAGTAGACGGATACCTCTCGTTTCTGACCGATGCGGTACGCGCGGTCGGTCGCCTGGTCTTCCTTCGCGGGATTCCAGTTTCGCGTGAAGTGGATGACGTGATTGGCTTCCTGCACGTTCACCCCGTAACCGACGGCGACCGGCGAAAGGATGATGACGCCAAATCCAGGCTTCTCCTGGAAAGCACGAATTTGCTTCTGTCGGCTCGCGACGTGTTTCGCGGAGGCGGTAACATCGCCATTGATGATGCGTGGCTCGAAGCCGAACGTTTCCTTGATGTAGTACGCGAGCATCTGCTGCGCTTCGCGAAACTCAGCAAAGACGATGACCTTCTCTTCCTTGCCTTGAATTTCGCGCAACGTGTCGAGAAGCCATCCGAGTTTCGGGGCTTCCGCGCGTGCCTGCGCAATTGGTTGGGGCGAGAAACGACCGAGGCCGGGCGCGTGCGGCGCAGTACAGATGGAGCGCAAATATTGAAGCACCCCGAGATGGTTCTTGAACGGGGACGCTGCTGCTTCTTTGTCGCCCTTCTTGAGGCCTTTGAACAGGTTGACTGCGCTCGTGTAGTAGGTGCGCTGCAGGTTCGACATGGGGATACGCACTGGAATGATGTGCTTGGGAGGCAACTGTGCGACATCCGTCTTCATGCGGCGCAGTATCTGTGGTTCAATCAGGCCACGCAACTCCTTAACGCGCGCCTTCTCTTCATCCGTGTCGGCTTCAATCGGCTTGCGATAGCGCCGGCCGAACTCATTGAGTGCGCCAAGGAACCCGGCCTGGACCAGGTCGAAGAGGCACCACAGGTCAACGAGCGTATTTTCGACAGGCGTTCCTGTACAGGCCACCTTGAACATCACGTTCTGCTTCTTGGCCGCACGGGTGACCATCGAGTTCGGGTTCTTGATTTTCTGCGCTTCGTCGCAGGCCATAAGCGACCATTTGACTGCGGCGAACGAGAACTCAAGGTCGCGAAGCGTCTCATAGGTCGTCAGCACGATGTTCGCGTCGCCGACCCATCCCGGTTGCAGGAACTTGACGAGGCCCTCCTGTTGCAACTTCTCGTCAATGGCCGAGCGTGGCACGCGAAGCGACGCCAAGTTGTCGCCGTACGCGATGAGCGGCCTAAACGTGCCCTCCTTGAAGAACTTGCCCATCTCCTCTGCCCAGTTTTCGAGCAGTGAGACCGGGGCCACGATGAGCGCCGGCGGAAGCGACGGATTGTCCTCAAATGCCCGCGCCATGAACGTTAGCAACTGGAGCGTCTTTCCCAGGCCCATGTCGTCCGCAATGATGCAGCCGCGACAGTGGTTCGGCGCATGCTGAAAGAGATGCTGCAGCCACGCGACGCCCTTTTCCTGGTGTTCCAGCAACTTTGTCTCTGGCCTGAAGCCCGAAGGCAGCGCGGGTACCGGCGCAAATGTGGTCAGAATCTCCTTCCGCACCTCCTCGTAGTCCACCGCATCGACGTTCGGCTTCAACAGCAGTTGCTTGGCCTTCGGACGAGCGGCCTTGTCTTTGGGGACGGCAGGTTTTGGCGGCTTGTCGTACCCTTCCCGCACATCTTTCCCAAAATTGATGAACGCGTCGAGAATGTCGCGCGCTTCGGTGACGGGGATGGGCTGCGGGAACCCCGGCAATTCAACCGAGGGCTTGCCTGAGGCTTCCGCCTCCTTGAGCTTGGCACTGAGTTCATCCTTAACGTCATCTGTGATGGGCACCGCAACCGGGTCGGTGCTGCCGTCGGGCGTGTACACGATGACATTGACCAGGTGTTCCGGCCACCACTCGTCGCCCTTCTTCGCGATGTACGGCGAGTAGTACGGCTGCTCGAGGCCGATGTCATTGACGCGTGAGGTGTAGGCGCTCAGGTCATAGACGTCGGCGTGGCGAACCAGAATACGAGGAGCGTGTCGCTCTTCAAGAGCCGCCTTCAAGAGCGCAAGATGTTCCTCGCTGTCGCCGAGCAACTCGAAATCGTAGCCTTCCCACGCGTAGAGCTGACGTTCGGCAGCAATCGCTCTCTCGGCGCCCCGGATGAAGTGCTCCAGCTCGGCATCGTCTGAAAAGAGCCGCTCCTCAGCAGACACCCGGTCCGCGAGCGTCATCTCGATGGTCAGCCCGACCGCTTCCGGATATCCCAGCGCATCACGACGGATAATCGACGTGAAATGGTCGAAGAAGATTCCGGCCTCGACCTTGGCGCGCTCGAACTGCTCTTCATCGATGACCGCTTTCGCATCCTCTCCCAGTGCGGCGAAAGGATTCAGAAGGAACGCTTCGGCGCGACTGCCGGATACAAGACGCCCCGGCATCTTCCGAATGCTGGAAAGCACGGTGTGCACTTCGGGCGTTACGATGACGTGAACCGAACCTTCGGGGGTGCTGATATCGTAGTGGCCTGGTACTGTCGGGTACGAATCGAAGACCTCCAGCCAGTTTGCAGGCGCACCCTCGAAGGTCGGAACGATTTCAACCATCCGCGTGGTGTCCGCGCCCGTCTTCTTCGGGATGATGTCGATGGTGTCCGGCGTGACGACGATGCTCTTGTACAGGAACTGGTCCAGGCCCGCCTTCGCCGTGAGCGCGGAGCGTCGAATCTGGCCCCAGCGCATCCGATTCACGCCCTCGGTGCGCTCGGCATTGGGGCGCGCCTGAAACCGTGCGACCTGCTCTGCGGTCTCCCACGCCTGGCGCGAAAGCAGGTGGTGTTGCCCCTTGACCGTAACAAGCGCGCCATTGCGCGTCACATCTTCAATAGAACGGCGATTGTCGTCGAGCCATCCCGATACGCGGATGGAGAAATCCGGGTCGATGAGGGAATTGCGGCTTTGGAGTTCCGGTGCGAGGCCGGCGGCAGGCGGAAGCTCAAGCTGGTCCAGGCTACGAGAGAAAGCCGGCTCACCCAACAGGTTGTAAAGGTTCTCCCATGAGAGGTGAGCGGTCTCGTCCGTCCCAGTGGCGAAGCCCTCGTCGTGCAGTTGCATGATGAGCGCGGGGACGGTCGGCGTGGCAAGCGGCGCGGCGCCCGCGCGGGAGCCCACGGTCTCAAACGTCCCGAGGTCGACGCCTTCTGGCCCGAACGCTCGCCACACTGCGGCGCTTTGCGACTGGCCTGCGCTGGTATCGGTCTTTCTCTTGAGCCACTTCAACATGCCTTGAATCCCCGTCTCTCTTTGTGCTTATTGGGCCCTTAGGCCTGGCGCCACCAACCCCTGCCCGGGCGGTACTTGAAGCCGTATGCTTGCAGCAAAGGCGTCATTCGGTTGTCCTCGGGCTTGTCCAGGGCAACCCAAAGATAGCCCTCGCGCTCGCGCATGTCTCGGACGTAGATGTCGTACTTGCGACAGAGATTGAGCAGCTCTTTTTCCTGTTTCGCTCCGAAAGGCAGATGCACAATGGGAGCATCCGGGGCCGAGGTCGAGGCGGACATCGGCGCGGCTGCGGAGGCTGAGCTGCTGTCCGTGCTGTTCGACGGCTTCAAAATCGACGGGTTGCGCCACGCGCTTGCGCCGGCGGTTTGCCCGGCGGTGGTCTGAGTCGCGGTGGACTGGGCGATTTGCTGGCGCGGCGCCACCTTCACCGTCGTCGAGCTACTCGCACCCGGCCTAGAGGGCGCCTGGTAGCTGGCTGAGGAATGCCCGGCAGCCCGCGACTGAATGGGTTGTTTGGCGGCTTGCGTCGGAACCTGGGGTTTCCAGGTCGTCGCCGACGTTTTGCTGGCCCGTGAGACGACCGGCATCTTGGTGCCGCGATGGCTCAGCGCCTCTTCGAAGTGGTCCTCCCACGGATAGCCGCCCGTGTCGTGGTGCCGCAGCTTTACCGGGCCGCTTCTCGTGTATTCGGTACTTGGAATGTGATGGCGAATCGCCTGTGCGGAAATCGTGGTGTCGCCATTCTCAAAGGGAACGTCCGATGCGCGGTAAATGAAGCACCGGTTGTTTTCATGCCCAAACTCTGCAACGACCCAATCGCCGAAGCGCATGATGAAGGCGTTATTCTGACCGTCTCCGGCCCCGTACAGGTCGAGGGTCATGCCGTCCATCAGCTTGATGACTTCAACCATGCGTGGTTCGCGGCTGTTCCGGGCATTGGGCCCCAGGGCGAACTTCACATCGCCGACAACGTCGGCGTACTTTTCCCAGAAGTCTCGCCGCCGCTCACGCTTGAGTCGAATGTCGTCGTCTTCGCGCTGGTCCTGCTTGGCCAGCACGTTGAAGAACTGCTGAATGACGTGCAGCTTGAACCACTTCTTGACCATATCGCGCGGCGCGCGTGGCACGGTGGCCCAGCCCGTGGTGCTTTCTCTGTGCAGGAGCAGCGGATTGCCCCAGAAGTGCAGGGAAAAGTCTCGCAGCGCCCCGTGCAGCGGCCCGCCACTATGGCTGCAGTAGGCGCTTAGAACCTCCGAAAGCCCCTGATTGAACACAACCGGGTTTTGACTGGCAAGCGATTCGAGCAGCGGTAACAGCTTCGGGATGTACGGCGTGATGCCCGCCTTTTCGGCCGCCCGCACTTGCGCGAGCACTACTTGCTCCATAAGCCACGACGTGCGGTCGATGCCGAGTGCTTGCTGGAAGTGGAGAAACGCCTCGTCCTTGCCTTCGAGCACTTGTCGGGCAAATGCGTCCACCGGCGCGTCGGAGAAAAGCTCGCGGTGCGCCACGAGTTCAGGCACCCAGTTCTCGTCAAGACCCTCGGGGTCGCGCAGTCCGTTCGCACCGGAGTCAAGCCAGGCCCGAAGCATTTCCCAATTGGGCCGGCCGGTCTTCATTGCGCCCTTCATATCGGGGTGATAGCCGAGGTACGTGTCGAGCAGCCCCTTATAGCAGTCGCGGAAGATGGGCCGATGCTTACGGAATCGGTCCACGCCTGATAGGACGGCGGGAAACCGGGCGTTGTCCTCAATGAGGCGATAACGCATCTTCCCGATAGGCCGGTCGCAGCCGAGGCTCACGAGCAGCGCATCGTGGGAGTGCCTAAAACGCGGGTCTCTTTGGAAGCGCTCGACGGCGTTGACGATGGCGTCCGCCGGCGCCTTCGCCGAGTGGCCCTTGAGCTTCTGCGTCAGAGCCTCGAACTGCGCTTCGAGGGCGTCCAGAGGAGATTGCAGGAAAACCGGCTGGTTTTGAGGCCGGTTGAGTCGGTTACGCAGGTCGTCGAGGAAGCTCATCAACTTGCTCCCAAGGCACAGGTGCCAAAGTTGCCGCGCGGCGCGCCGTTGGTCGACGGACGATGTTCGCCAATACCCAGAAATTCCAGTCGAAGCTCGACGCGCCGGCTGTCCTCATAGGACGCCTTGGCCGCGTTAAACGAATAGCCTCCGACGAGAAAGAGGTCGCGAATTTGCTCGAGCTCGTCGTTGCTCATGCCGGTCTCGCCGGCAGGCGGCTTTGCCAGCAGGACGCACAGCACGCGCTGACTGCGCTGGAGGCTCAAATTGAGGTTGTAGAGGTAGTCGCCCTCGGGGCTGGAGAACCCCTCCACTACAATCTGTTTAAGCCATTTCTGGCCGAGTGGGTCGCGCGCGATGGCGAGCACCTGAGGCACAAACGTGCGAAGCAGCCGTTGCTGTTCAGGCTTCAGTCCCGAGCTATTCTTGTCAAAGTGCGCCTTGTCTCCGAAGTCGATGACATTGCGGTCCATGTCGACTGAGATACCGGCGTTCTTCGCGGCGACCTGCACGCGGTGAAGTAGTTCCGCGATTTCCCGGTCGCGCTCGGCCTTTTGGCGCTCGGCCTCACTCACCTGCTTGGTGACCGCAAGCAGGGTCACCGACATTGTGACGAGGAACAGCACCATGAGCGCAGTCATCAGGTCCGCGTAGCTAATCCAGAACGGCTTTTCTGCCTCGCCCTTGCCGCCCCGTTTCAAAACGATGCGTGAGCTCAACATTTAAGCCTCCTCGTCCATCACAACCGGGCGCACCGCCATTGCCAGGTTCTCGATGGTGCGGCCAAGCAAGCCTGTCACCTTCCCAGTTGTGTCGACCAGTTTGCTGGCTGCGCGCTCCATAGCTTCGGTGAGGTTGGACTGGAATTTGTCGCTGGAATCCTGGAGGACGTCGGTCACCCCATTCATGAACTCCTCGACTTGCAGCTGTGCGACCGTGAGGGCCTTGCTCGAGGCCTGAATCTGCTCGAGGACGTCATGGCTCAGGGAACCTTCCGCGAGCGACACGACCTTTTGGAGTTGCTCGAGCATCGACTGGAACTCGTCGCAGCGGGCGCGATAATCCGTGACGACAGATTGCATCGTCTGCGATGCCGTGCCCACATACCCCGCTGCGGCCGCGAGCTTATCGGTGAGACTGGTCGCTTGATTAAGCGAACCGGTCAGTGCGGTGCCGGCCTTCTCGAACTCGTGCGCCGCCGTGTAGAGCGTGTTCGCGCCCGCGTTCATCTGCGAAACGGTTTCGCCGGTCACCTTGCCCATTGCGTCGACACTCTCACGCATCTTGTCGACTGCAACCCCGGTCCCGGAGACAAGCCTGCGGACCTCCGTCGCGAGCGAGTCCACTGAAGACGACATTTGCGCGGCTGCCGCCCGCGCGTCGGCTGAAATTTGTGCAGCTGCGGCTTGCGCATCAGCGGCGAGTTGCTGCTGGCGCTTTTCCTGAGCAGCTTCCGCTTCTGTTGCTTGCTCCTTGAGTCCGTCAACCATCGACATGACCGAGTCCTTCACGCTGGCCACCGATTGGGTCAGTTGCGCCCCGGTTTCCTTCTGCGTGCTGGCGACCGAGTCTGACAATCCATTGACCAGTTTTGCAACTGACGCGCTCACGTCGTCAACGGTCTTCTGCAAGTGGGCGTTCGTCGTGGTCTGCGAGCTTTCGACATTGTTCGTCAACGACGCGACGAGACCACCAACGCGCTCTGTCACATCTGACAGTGCCTTCGTGAGCGCTTCACCTGTCGCAGTTTGCGAGGTTTCAACGCTAGTCGTCAACGACGCCACAAGGCTGCTCACACGTTCGGTCACCTCGGACAGGGCTTTCGCGAGTGCCTCGCCCGTTGCGGTTTGAGAAGTCTCGATTTTTTCGGTCAGTTGCTTAACGAGTGCGTCGACATTGGTGCTGACCTTTTCCAACGCGGCGAGCATCCCGTCGTTCGTCGCCGTCTGCGAACTGGTGACAATCCCCTTTATCGCGGTCGCAGCCTGCGTCATCTCATTGGTCATGCGGGTCTGGCTGGCTTCCATGTTTTTGATAGCCTCGGCCAGCTGCTCACCCATCTTGCCCGTTGCATCTGTTCCGGCGCTCGTGAGCGTCGTGGACAGATGCTCCATCTTCGCCACTGCAGACTGCAGCGCGGCAATGGTCTGCTGTTGCATCGTGTTGATACCCGCAATCTGGTCACCGAAAAGGTCGCGAAGGCTCTGATTGAGTTCTTTCACGACCTCCGAAAGCAGGTTGTGAACCGCTCCGGAGCGCTCCTTGGCAGCGTTTTCCACCGCTGCCTGCACAGCCTTCATCGGCTCCGCGAGCGCTTTTTCCAGACCGTCGCTGATGTGTTGCCCGATTTGCTTGCCGAGTTGCTCGGTGCTTTGCGTTTGAGCGTTAATCTGGGCATCGATGATGCGTTTTTGCTCAGCAATCTGGGTTTCGGCGACCCGCTCCAGAATTCCCTTCAGGTCATTGACGAGCGCGTCCTTCAAGGTTTTGCTGTTAGACAGATAGTCCGCCGAGGACTGAACCAGGTCTTGCAGCATCTCCTCGCCGGCGCCCGCCTTGTAGAGTTTGTCGATTTCAATGGCGAGCGCCTCACTCTTCTTGTAAAGGCTGGCGAGCAGCCATTTTTCGAGCAGCGTGATAATCATCGCGCAGGCAATTGCGCCGGCGGAGACAGCAAACGCTTCCGACACGGAGCCCAACAGCCCTTTCAGGCTATCGCGGACCTGTGCGGCATCTGCGCTCACGTTGAACGCGTCCAGGCCGTGCAAGATGCCAAAGAACGTTCCGATAATCCCGATACCGGTCAGGATGCCGGGAACGTGCTTGAAAAACTCAGCGCCGACATACGAGTCCACAGTCGTCTGAGTGTTAAAAAACATCTCGGCCGGGACGGTAGAGCGTTTTTTGTCGAAGACATAGTCCCTCTGTTGCGAGTCGAATCGCTCTTGCTTAAAAAGCGTCTCATCGTATTCGCTCCACAAGTGCGCCAGGTCCTTGTTCTTAGCGAAGAGAGATTCAGGGTCGTCCCCTTCTTTAAGACGCGTGAGGCCCGCGATGACACGCTTAAGTGCGATACCTCGCAAAATGGCTCTCGGGACGAACCACAGAAGAAAATAGCCGAAAAGCACGAGAATGAAGAGCGCGCACAGCTTCGCGACGACCGGCGCGTGAACGAAGGTCTGGTACATGGCAGGGGTCTTTAGTTTTGTTGTTGAGTCGGTTCTGCGGGCACCTCGATACCCTTTTGACGACAGAACTCAAGCGTCTCTAGCAGATTGGACTGACTCCGATTCTCATGCTTTGCGGCGAGTGTGAGCGCCGTCTTTAAGCGCGCCGACGCCCGAAAGCTCATCGGCGTGTCTTTTCGTTCCCTCATGCAGCTCCCCCGATAGCCTTTTTATCTCTTTTTATGGTAGATGTATTTCGAAGCGAAAGGCAGCGTCACGGACCACCCAAGCATTGTGGTATGCGCGGTCGCCAACAAAACCCGCTGCAGATTCCGCAGGCCGCTTGTTGGGCTCCGAGGGTGCCCACAGGGACACTCGCGCGGAGCCGTCTCGACGAGTACGCTCAAGCGTCGGTACACCTAGAGCCCCGTGCGTCCACAGGCCGGATATCGCGAAATCAGTAAATCATCTTGTCGTCCGGATATACGTAGTCACTCAGTTGCTCGACAGAGCTCTTCGCTTCATTCTGGAGTGCGAGCGCCTGCACTTGGACCGCCTGGACATGTTGAAGCGCATCTCGCAACCGCCGCCGCGTACAATTGAGGTCATCCTGCTCCGCTTGAATGCGGTCGATGAGTACTCGAACCGATGAAAGAGCCGTCTCGGCGAGCAGGCTGACCTGCCTGGAAGAATCAGTCGACGGCTGGGTTTCAGACACAAGCAACCGAATCTGTTCTACCGCGTGAGCAACGGAAAAGAGCGCCCGCCCCAGTTCCGTCTCATGGAAACCAAGAATTGACATTTTCCGAACCATTAATAGTTCGAGCCACCGACAACACAGCGAAGCGACCAACGCATTGAGCAGTTGAAGATATCCGCCCCGCCGAGCTGCCTCCTGGTTTTCTTAACGGCAGCGGAAGTGAAAAATTGAGCAAGGTAAAACTCCAATTGCCTCTGCAATTTGTGCCCCGGAGCCGTATCGGCAGCGAGGTTGGGAGTCCGCGCTGCTGGGACCGTCAGATTGCGCTCCGCGAATCATCAAACGGCGCTTAGCAGAAGAGTTCTCTGGTGGGCGTGTGGAGCATTTGCACTGTGCGAGCCTTCTGACATTGGCGTTCGCGAGATGAACGGAGGTTCGGGCTGAACCGCCCGGCTATTCCATAAGGGTAGTAATCTTGGTCCGGAGGTTCTGCAAACCTACCGTCGCCGGATGAGCTTCCACGACGCCGAACATCTCCCTTCGACATGGCGATGGGTCAACGAGAACGTTTCCCGGATGCTCGCACCAGCGGTCCGATGGAAGCATAGCCTCGGGAGGCACCACCTCGAAGGCCGTGCCAACACACAGAAAGAGGTCGCATGCCCGCATTTCCGCGCTCAGTCGACGCAGATGGCGATATGCCGGTGCGCATTCACCAAAAAATATGACGCCTGGTTTGACTCCGTCATGTTTTTCGCATATCGGGCATGCGGCCATGGGGTCCAAGTACGGCCCATCCTTTGGGAGAACAAGGTCGCACGACGTACACAACAACGAGTTCAGGTCCCCGTGCAGGTGGACGACTGACGTTGCGCCTGCCTTCTCGAGCAAGTCGTCCACGTTCTGCGTAAGCAGTTGCACGCGTTCAGCACCCCACCGCCGCTGCCACTGCGCGAGAAGCTTGTGAGCGACGTTGGGCGTCGCCTTGTTGTTCTCTCGAAGACGTTCGTTGTAGAACTCGAAGACGGTCAGCCTATTCTGCCGCCACGTGTGGATGTTACAGACTTCGTCAACGCTATTCCGCGTCCAAATGCCATCTCCTGTCCGGAAGGTCGAGAGTCCGCTTTCTGCGGACAATCCTGCGCCGGAGAAGACATACAACCTAGCTTTGCTAGTCTTCATTTTTTTTGAGCCAGTTGTCTGGCCTAGTGACAGAGACAAAGTATAGGCACACCGCGATGTGCACAGCGAGGCAGGATACGCGTCGCGCTTATCGTGCGGTTTGACCGACCCCGGGCCAGCGGCCGCATCCCTTACCTGTCTGCGGCGTCGCTGCTGCAGCTCGGCTCCAGGGAAGATGGCGCCTACACGCAGATTGCGGAGGCCATTGACCGGTTCTCCCCGAGACCCCTCGAACACAAGCAGGAGCTTTGGGCGCGCATTCGCTTCAGCATGCTCATCACCAATGTGGATGACCACGGGCACAACCACGGCTTTCTGCACTGCGGCGGGGGGCAATGGCGGCTTGCCCCGTTGTTTGACGTCAAACCGTTCCCCACTAAGAACCCATCCTGAAAACCGCCGTGACCGAAGCGACTGGTGAAACCGGAGATATCCGGGAGGCTCTCGATGCTGCGGCATACTTTGGCGTCTCCCGATGACGACGCTCAGGCAATCCTGACGCGGATGGCGGCGGCCCTGAAGGACTGGAAACGACGCGCCCGGTCCCCGGCCGTGGGGATGGGTGCTGATGAAATCGGCAAGGTCTCGCCTGCTTTTGAGAACGACAACTGGGAGACGGTAGCGTCCTTCCTGAAACAATAAGCCGGCCGACCGGAGCTCCTGCACATCCCCAAATATTGGGATTTCCCAAAGTGGATTGATAGGCGAGAAATCAACTCAAGTCCTATTCGCGTGAATTGCCGTGACTGCGCGTCGTCCAAAACGGGAAAGACCGAGCACGCCTCCGAACTTACCCAACCTCATCGGCGCAATGGCTACATCTCAACTCCTTGACTGGTCTCGCTATACGGGATTTAACCCACTCCGGGTCGCCGTCGCCGCCAGCCGCGAATAACGAATGCCAGAACACTACCCTCATAAAGTAGCGTTCGGAGGGCACATGGGTTTTCTCAAAGGTTTCAAAGGCTTAGATAATCTTCGTTATCGCGTAACGTACTCACATAACGTGACACAAGGCGGTTGGCAGCAGGCTCCGGAGCCTAGCGACGTCAACATGAACCTGACTTTCAAAGAACTGATAGAGCATCACAAGAACCGCCTATTCGAAAACATTCCGGCCTCCACGCCGATGCCACAGGCGCTCAAGAACCAATTGTCCACGCTTCACTCTTTCTTGGCGTTCCAAGGAAAGACCGTGGAGTCTTGGGTCGGAACCGAGTTTTCCTCAGCGTTCCAAACACAGACCGAGCTGTATCTCGAATCCATCGTCGTGGCATCGAGAACCAAATCTGACCGGAGGAGTCACCTTAAGCTTTGGAAGCGTACGGCTGAATTGCTGAGGCTGTCCAAAAACCCGAAAACGCCCACAAAGGCTGGAAGCATTCCAGGCGACACGGAGTTCCATCGTGCTTTGCGTCAAGCAATAGCTTCGCGCGCAGAAAGTCCAACCGAAATCGCGCGGAAAGCCGGTGCGGATGTTCAAGCGGTCCGCAGATGGCTGAAAGGCGCCGTGCCGAACCGACGCGCCTTCCCGTCTCTGCGGCGCCTCGAAAGAGAACTTGGACTGGATAACGATTCCCTCAGAAACCTAGTACCGAATCAGCGGTCGGTTGAAATATCGGCGAATGTTCAGTCCTTGCCCCCTGCAATCGCCTACCGTTCTCGCCAGCGCAAACGTTCGGAGGAAGCGTATCGAATGAAAGAGTCAGAGCTTTCCATCTCGTTCTCCGAGCAATGGCGAACCTTCTTCGACTACAAAACGACTCGGTTTCCAAAGCTCAAACGCTCAAAGAAGGGCGTGTGGAGGCTGCTGCATAAGAGCAAAATCGCCGTCAAAGTTTCGACTTTCGCAACGAAAGGCGAATTCGGATGCACGTCAGCTGACAAAATTCTTATGGAGATTCGGTGTTACTTCGGATACTTGATACGTCCGTCCGCAGAAGGCGGATTCGGTATTAACGTCGATGAAGCACAAACTCTGGCGTGGCTAGCCGTGCCGGATGCTGTCAACGGATACCTCGAATTTCTTACTCAGCGGTCAGACGGCATCGTCCACGGAGGCCATGGTTCGTTCTGCAGCCTAGTAAAGAGCCTGACTCATCCACAGAGCGGCTATCTCGCGCTCCAACCGTCGATGCGAAGCACTCTCCCAGAACGGTTTATCGAGGGAGACTGGAGCGAGGCATGCGAAACTTCTCTCAAAATCGCCGGAGAATGGAAACAGCAAGTTGGAGACAAATCGAGAAACCCTTATGAGCCAATCCAACCTCTTCTAAACCTCTCTGAACCGTTGGCACCCATCATACGTGCGGTGCGCGACTTGGACAGGAGCGCGGCGGCCGCTCCGAACGGGAGCGTCACCGAGGCTTTGCACAAACGAGACGCGCTCTTGCTGTCTATGCTCATGGCGAATCCGCTGAGACGTCGCAATTACATTCAAATGACGTGGAACAACAGCAACACGGGCAATCTGTATCGTAGGGAAGATGGCCAATGGCGGCTGAGATTTGATAGGAGTGATTTTAAGAATGTTACGCGTTCTCGCAAAACGCCGTACGATGCCCCCTTACCAACGGCACTCTGTGAACGGATTGATTCTTACGTGACCGAGTACCGCCCGAGACTCGTTCAAGAAAATCAAGAAAACTCACAAGTGTTTCCAAGTCGATTTGGCGAAAAATGGGAAGGGCTCAGTAGGCATGTCGAAAAATTAACTAAAAAACTTGTACCGGAGACGTTGGGGTTCGGCACCCACGCTTTCCGTCACCTGGTAGCAACCGATTATCTCCGAAAAAACCCAGGCGACTACCTCACCGTTGCCCTCTTACTGCACGATAAGTTGGAGACGGTTCTCGCTGAGTACGCGCACCTTAGGCAGGACGACTCGTTTGGACGATACGAGCAGCACCTCGCTGCAATTCAAAAATAATTGTCGAGGCGGTACGAAAGGCGTACGCGCCTGATGAGAGGCGCGTACACACTGCAAGCCATAATCCGGAGAGCATGAAAAAGAGTCTGCGAGGAGAGACATCAAAATGCCCCTTCTGGAATTCGAATCAATGGAGCTGCCTCTTATATTCTCCTGTAGAGAACTTCTCGATTATGAGGTTTTTATATGCAGTTTTGGTGAGGAAGAGTGCTTGAAGAGCAAAGCACCCCCAACCCACGTATAGTAGGTGAGTGTGCCGCTCTAGCGCTGCAGCTTCGGAGCCGTTGTCGCGCCATCAGAGCATGCGAGTCGCGATGATTCGCCCGCACATACCGAACTTAATACGCGAATCATCTCGCGCCAGCCGCCCTTCGGTATAGCACCGGGCTGCACCCCTGGCTTCCCGCTTGGGTGCTTGTCTGAACGGTCGCGGTGGTCTACCCCCCTCCTCCGTCGAGAATCGCTATTTCGTAGGATTCGAGGAGTATTTGCACCGCGTTTTAGCCAAAATCCCCACAGACGACGCGGGTATAAATCACGCACACGAAGTAAACCTCGGCGCGATAGGAAACGCGCGTCGCCCTACCCTTCGAAGGCTTAAGCACCCGAGAATGCTGGCAAAAAACCGGGAAAATTATACCGCCTCGTCTGCCCGCTCAAACATGCGGCTTTCGAGAAAGCTGCGGCGACGTTCTCAATTGCGGTTCCAGAATTTAACTTTTCGTTCGGCGAAGCAGGTTATGAAGCGCAGCTCTAGCCGACTCATAACCCGTCGCACCAAAAACACTCTCGTAGCTACTCGAAAGAGCACTGAGGTCCCGAATTGCACCATCAAGGTCGCCATCAGCTTCGAAATGGTCTAACAGCTTCCGCAAGTATCCGAATATTTCCGCTTCGGTGCAGCCATTATCGTATGCCATAAGTTTTCCTATACGGACTAGTTTCTTGCGGAGACTGCTGCCAATCCTGAAGCTGCCAAAATCTCATTCGCGACCAAGTTAGAAGCTTTGCGCAGAGTGGGATACGGAGTCTGAACGTATAGACGTGTCACCGCGTCAGCGTCGCGACTCTTTGCCGTGTTCGTGTGTGTAAGCAGACGCGATACGGCAAATCCATTGATATCCGGAGTATCGGCTGCAAGTGTGGCGATGGTTTTACGAATAGGGTGCGACTGGCTATCGAGCCCCGTTCGACCCCTCATTCCGTAGAAGCTTCCTTTTATCGAAACCAGCGGGAGCCCCTCCCGACGTCGAGGAGATTGAAAAATCGGCTCATCGGGAAGTTTCTTAACTGATGGGTCAAGCAACCCACGACGCCGCAAGCGGGGCTCGATAATCCGCTCCCAAATATAGTCAGGAATCGGGTACAGAATTTCTTCGTCGATGTTCTTTGCTCCAATATCGCCAGGCTTAATCAAGTAACCGCGCTTACTCCGGTCAATTCGAGCATATGTCAGGCTCTTCATCAGACTAAGACGGAAGCCAGTGAATAACATAAACAAGATAAACTCCCGTTGAGGATTTTGCACGCGTTCCTCAAGGTCTGTCATAAACGCAGACATGTTCTCTTTAGGTACGTAGCGTTGCTTAGGCCGAGGAATCCGCTTGAGAGCCTTCGGATGAATCAAGTAAATCGGATTGGCCTTGACCAATTTTTTCATCAGCAAAAATTCGTAGAGGCTCGACACGACCCGTTTTGTGCCAGTAGCCATATTGATTTTTTGCGGCTTGCCCGGCGCTACATCTCTAATCAGTATTTGCTGGTAGACATCAAGCCAAAATGTATCGTCAAGTTGGCGAACGTCCCTCGACCCATACTCAGCTAGAATCGGCTTCATCTTCTGCTCGTAGCCGTCCAACGATATGGGCCTGAGGTACAGAGGGGCATAATCCTTGCGGTACTTGTTCCACGCGTCCTCGAGAGACAGCGGCAGGACCGAGTCTGGGTCAAGACCTGCTTTAACCGCTGCTTTTACCTCGGCAGCCTGTCCGCGCGCCGCCGCCAGCACATCCGAAGCGCGAATCGCCGCCTGCCTGACCGTCATTGACTCAATCGGACCGAGTGTCTCAGGTTTTCCCTTGTTAGGCCCACTGGTCAAGCGTACGAAGTAAAGTCGGGTCACAACACCGTCCTTACGTCTCTTCATGATACGAGCGTAGAGACCGGCCTGCTCTCCGGCGTACTTAACCTCACGCGAAGGCTTGTCCTCCGGCGGGTCAAATTTGTATATATCATCTTTGGTTTCAAACGTGGGTACCTTACCCTTGCTCCCCGCCATATCCGCTCCCCTTAGTAACAGCCAGTGCAAAGTACTTTACACTGACTTGTAACTTTTCGGCAGGCCCAGGGTATAAAAAGAGGCAGCAAGTGCGAACTTTGCACCGGCAGGTGCCGAGTGCCATTTAAGAACTTATCGTTAAGCTGTTGAAATGAATAGAGATTTAGCCGAAGCGCAGAATTTGTCTAACAATTTAAATCATACGCCGATGATGCAGCATTAGAGGCGATAGCGCCTCAAACCCTTACCCAGCAATGATCTGATTCGCCTAAATGCCCGTTAGGCTACACCTGAGTTACATAATAGTGGCGTTACTTGGCAGGGTGTAGCCCAGCAAATTGGGCTACAAATGGAGCCCCTTCGAAGCCCTTTTCGCCCGGAAACGCCCGCCGGGCCGAGGGTCGCGACGCTCACACGCTGATGGCCCATCAGTATTTGCGCATCAAGTCCGTTTTTCTTCCCTTCGCTCATTTGTAGCCCAATTTGTAGCCCAATCGGATGACCCCACTGCCGAACCGCCGCAGCTTGTAGCCTCGTCCCGCTCGGCCGAAAAACACCCCTCCCCGCCTGCACTTCGCCCCTGGCCGGCGCGGCCGACGAACTCCGATCGGCGGCAGTCTTGTGCCGCTCGGCGGCATCGACTTCCTGACCTCCCCTGCGTAGCGTGGGGGATCGACCGCGGGCGCAATGCCTCCGCGGCCAGCCCACGAACGGAGCCAGGAATGTTGAAGACCGCGTTGAGAACAGCGACACGGTGGTTGGTTGAGCAGCGCAATTTGCTGGCGCTCGGCGTGCTGTGGTTCGCCGTCGCGGAGGCGTTGGTCTTCCCTCAGAACCCCAGCACCGGGCTCTTCATTGCCGGGGGCGTCGCCCTCGCTTTCGGCCTGTTTTCCCGCTCCCTGTATGCGTGCGCCTCGCTGCTGCCGGTCTGGCTCGCAGCCGCTCCCGACGCGGCCTTTTATCACACCCATTTGCTTTTGGTTTTCACCGCGGGTTTCACGATCTCGTTCCCGCTTGACGTCGCGAGCGCCCGGATCCGCGCGATCGAAGCGAGGCAATCCACGAGACGTTAATGGCCGCCGGCGCGATCTTAGATGGGTTTTTAAGAGGAAATGACATGAATGCCCTTTCGCTGAAACTGCGCGCTGTGGAGCAATTTCCCGACTCGATATGTCCGCATTGCGCCGCCCCCTCTGAAATGCAAATGTTCGACGGCGACACGGGCATTGACAATTTATTTTCCAGATTGACAGAAGCCCAGAAAAGCCCCACCGCCTACTTTTTCGAATGGACCAGATGGGGCTGCAAAGAGTGCCGCGGAAGCGCTATCGCGTTTGAATTGATGTTCATGAATCGCCCAGAATCGAGCGACGTAATCGCGCTTTTGTTGGGAAACGACGAAGGTGGGCCTGCGATTAAATACCTTGGCGAAGCACCGCATTTTCCGATTGCGCCATGGGAGATTATTGAATATCAAACTCCCCACGGTTTGATGCATCACCACTGGTTCGGTTTTTTCAAACAACAAGTAAATATCGGAAAATACGGCGCCGATTTATTGCTTTCGCTGTGGGACGATCTGCGCGATTTAAATCGCCAACCGATTTCGGTTTTGTGGGAGCATGCCGAGCTGCAATCCGTCATTCAAAACCCGCACGCAATTGCGTCCGCGCCCCCTCCCCTCGAAAAATCATTGGTTCGCCCGCGCTTATTCAATCCGTTTCGCCGGGTTGATTCAAAATCGCAGGCTCCCTTCTGAACGCCGCGCGCGTTCGCCTGATTCACTCCTTTTAATTCCCCGCACGAGAGTTCGTTCATGCACCTCCAATCCGAAACAATCGACTCGGTCGACCTGAAATCCGGCGCCCTTTACGATACGCATTGCCCCGGCTGCGGGGCCGTGATTGTGAAACACGGCCTGACAAAATGGGAAAAGCCGTTGGGCGAGGTGTTTGACGACGGCGACAGCGCGTGGGGCAGTTCGATGGGCAAGTCGCATTTTCCGCAACGCTTTTACGGGGGGCAGGACTGGGGTCAATGCCCTGGTTGCAAGGCGGGCTTGTATTGGTTTTCCCTGCGCATTGTCACCTCCGACAAACCGGCAAGCCTCCACCATCTGGACGAGTGCATGCTCTGCAACGTGGAAATGCCCGAACAATCGATTGAGAGAGTGTCGCTGCGCGAAGGCGGCCCGGGACTGCCCGCAAGCTGGCTGTTGGTCACGGCGGCCGCGGATTGCTGCCTTTGGGTCGAGCACCGATTCGGTCCGTTCCTGCAAGTCCCCGCCGGCCGCCCCTTCACTTCGACCGATTTTGAGATCGAGAACTCCCTCAAAAGGGTGTGGGAGAAACTTCACCGGGGGCATCCCTACCGGCACATTTGCGATTCGCTGGACCTCCTCGCCCCCACCCTTCTGGCCGACGCCGCCCGTCGAGCAGAGCTCGCAGGGCGCCCGCCGCTTGCGTGGCCCGATGATGCGGCCGCCTACCCGAGCTTTCCCGCGGCGTGCGATTGGGACGCGGAATCGAGCGAAGAGCCCGACGGCAGCGAGTCGGAGCCTGAGGCCTCGAACTCACCGAATTCCGTTGGGCCGCTCGTCATCGCAAGCCAAGACGGCCCAGCCCTTGCCGACGTCAACGACGTCGGCGACGTTTGGGCGGACGAGGAGATCAATGAAACGTCGGAGGACACACCCGAGAGCCACGCGAAATGGTCGGCCGCCGTGGCCAAAGAGCTCGTCAGTTGGGTTGTGGCGTGGCCACTGGGTGAGGATGGATCCTTAGTGGAGGACTGCCTGGCGTTGGGCATGAATGCTTTGATGTTCGCGAGCGCGGCCAAGCAGCCCGCGGTCGTGTCGTGGCTGGTCAGCGAATTTGCGGGCAAAGCGCCGGACTCCGGATGGGCGCGCGCCGTCGACAAGGAAGGGCGCACCGCCTTGATGCACGCGGCCCTCGCCGGGGACACCGAATGCGTGAAGGTGCTGCTTCCGTGGTCGCAACCGGATCAGCAGTGCGCGTCGGGCATGACCGCGTTGATGCACGCCGCGCAAAGCGGCCGCGAGGCGGCGGTCCGCGCGCTGATCCCGTTCTCCAATGTGGCGGCGAAAGGCAAAGACGAGCAAAACGCAATCTGCTGCGCAGCCTCGTCCGGCGACGTGGGCACCCTGAGAGCCCTCATCGAACGGCCGGGCATTCGGCTCGATGACTTTCAGGTGCGCGGCCGCACGCCGCTGATGTTCGCGGCGGAAGCCGAAAGCGTCGAGCCCATTGAGCTCCTGCTGCCGTTGTCGGACCCGCGGGCGCAATGCGACGACGGAATGACGGCTCTGATGTATGCGTCCAAAAGCGGCTGCGAAGCGGCGGTCCGGGCGCTCGCCCCCGTCTCAGACGTCGCGACGATCGGTCGCGGCGGCAAGAGCGCGGTGGCCTGCGCCGTGATATCTGGAAGTGTCGAAACGCTCAGGGCGCTCTTGGAGGTGCCGGGCGTCCATCCGGACGATTTTCGCTTCCCGCCGAACGGCGACAACACCCCTTTGGTGTTTGCCGTGCAGGCGGACCTAGCCGATCTGATCGAGCTGCTGCTGCCGCGCTCGAATCCGAACGCGCAGTTAAACGGGAAGACGACGCTCCTGTATGCCGCGGAGTTCGGGGAGCTGGCGACGTTGCGCGCGCTGCTGCCAGCAAGCGTCGCCAGCATAGCCGCGGCCGACGTCGACACAGCCTTGATCCATGCCGCGTCGCGAGGCCGCGACTTCGTGGAAGCCCTCTTGCCGCACAGCGACCCCAAACGGTCGAACACCGAAGGCTTCACCGCGCTGATGCATGCGGCCTTCGTTGGCGATCTCGACTCCTTGGCGTTGCTGCTGCCGACCAGCGACGCGCTGGCCCGGTCACGACCCGCCCGCAAGAAGGCTCGGGACGAGGCCCGTCGCTTCGAGATTCACAATTACGGCGCGGTAACGGCGTTGTCGCTCGCCGCCCTGCGTCTGTCCCACATGGCGCATGCGCGGCGAAGAAATTTGGATGATCACAAAGAAACCGTCCGTGTCATCGCCGAGTGCATGAAGCCAGGCGATATTGCGGCGGAATTCGCGCTGCTGGTGCGCGCCAACGAATATGTGGCGGCGGAGGCGCTCGGCGAGTTCATCACCGACCAGGCGATTGGCGAGGCGTTGGCGAGCGCGCTCGCGCGGGGCAAAAAGCATGCGCGCATGGCGAGCCTGATGCCCCGCGCGTTTGTTCGCTACGAGCAATCTGCGCTAAGGCATGCGGTGGTGCGGGGCGAAGTCGGAGCCCCATCCGAATCGACGCTGCCAGACTCGGCGCTGCCCCGCCCCATTCGCGCGGCCGCCCCCACGCCGGCAGTCCGCGCAAGGCGTCTTTAATCCGCCAACGCGTCGAGCGGAGTGCTAAGAGGTCGGGTCTCGGAAACGACCACGTCGCTGCGACGGCCTGCTGTTCATTGTGATCGACCGACGGTCCCCCTTTGGCGACCATCGACCTTGCGTAGGCCTCGGGCTTTGGGAGGATGGGGCGGCGGCGGCGCGCTCGCCGCGCGCTTCCGGGCGCCCGCGGCTTTTCGGCGCCCGCCAACCTTCAGATAATGCTCATGCCCTCCACCGCCCTTGATTTTCCCGTTCCGCCGCCCACGTCGCCGCCAAGCGAATCCGTCGCTGAAACACGTTCGGCTCTGCCGCTGCCTGAACTGAAACCCGATTGGGATATCGACAGTGCCGGCATGCCGGAAGGCTGCCGCGAAGCCGCGGAGAGGATCCGGCAGCCCCATGCCGCTCTCGCGCACGAAGAGGCGCTCCGGCTGATGTTGTGGCTGCGTCTGCGTCGCGCAGCGGCCAAGGGCGACGGTTGCACGGTGCGAGCGCTTCTCGCGGAGCATTTGGTGGAAATTTTGCGCGCCGAAAACGAGCAGTTTTCGAGCGACGTGATCCCGGCCTTTGTCAGCACTCCACTGATCGAGGCGGTTCGATTTGGACACACCGAGATTGCTAGGTTGTTGCTCAACACGTGCAAGCCGAACACGCTAGTGGACCTTGGAAGGTCGGCTTTCAGCGTCGTTATTGAGTGGGAGCGGAGCGAGCTCCTTCTCGATTTTGCCAGGTTGGACTATCCGACCGCGAGAAACCACGCGTGGAACCCGCTTCTGTGCGCTGCGGCGTGCGGGGCCGCCTCCTCGTTCAATGCCCTCCTTCGAATTTTTCCGGCCCCGCCCATCCGCGAGGGCGGCTACACCCTACTGATGTTCGCCGCCTCCGGTGGGTCCGAGGCCATTGTGGACCACGCTCTGAAATCCGGAGACGCGAACGCGCTCATATCTGCAAACCTGGACGAGCCCGATAACGATCGCTGGGCTGCAATCACGTTCGCCGTCGAGGGGGCGCACATCTCGACCGTCAAGCAGTTGCTCCCCCACACCGACCTTTCCTTGCGGCCATCCGAGTTCGCGCCGACGGTCGGCGCGCACGCTTTGTCGGTGGCGCTCGCCAGGCGCCATTACGAGGTCGCCGAGTTGCTGTTGACGGCAATGGGTCGCCAAGACCAGATCGACGCAAGCGCCAAGGAAGCCTTCGCGCTCGCGAGGCAGGGGGATTTGCGCGGACTGGAAATGGTCTTGCCTTACGTTGAAGTCAATATGGCGGAGCCCGAGCGGAACGACAACTTGGGTAATTTGTTGTCGCCCAACAAATCCGCCTCATCGCTGCTGGCCTGCGCGGCCGAGAATGGCCGCATGGACCTGGTCGATCACCTTCTGCTGCACGCGGCCGACGCGGAATTAGCGGATAAGAATGGAAATACCCCCTTGGCTTGCGCGGCGGCCGGCGGGCATTTGGCCGTCGTCGAGCGCTTGTCGCTAGTATTGAGCGGGCCGCGTTGCGATCCGCTCCGCTTCAACGCGCTGACGCAGGCGATCGATCAGAATCGCCCCGCCGTCGTTGAATTTCTGGCGCCTTTATGCGATCGCTCCCGCAGAACGGATGGCGGATTGACCGCGTTGATGTTCGCGGCGAGTTGCGGACGCCCCGAGTGCATCGAGGCGTTGCTGCCCTATTCCGACGCAAAAGCGCGCGATTGGCAGGGGGCGACTGCGCTGATGTTTTCTGTAAGGGGGCCAGCAGCCAATAGGGTCGAGTCGAACATCACGTCTTCAGCTCGCGCGCGTTGTGTGGAGTTGCTCCTGCCGCACAGCGACGTTGAGGCCCGAGCCGATCCGACGGCCGCGCGCGCTTTTTCCGGACGGTCGGCGGTCGCTTGCGCCCTGCGCAAGGACTGGCCGGGCTATCCATCCAGGCCGCCAGCCGTCGATCTATTGTTGGCCCGTGCCAGCGCCCAATGCATCGACGAGGACTTCAATGCGGCCGTGCGCGGCGTCGTGTTGGCGAGCAGCGCTCAAAACTCGAACACGGGGGCAGGCCCTCTCGACGAGCTGGCCCGCCTCACCACGCTGGCGAGCGACAAGGCAATCCTCAGGGGGTGCGAGCCTTTGTTGAATGGCGTGCGCCGAACCTATTGGAGCCATTGGCTGCCACGCGCCCTCGTGGCGCGCTGGGAGCAAATTCAGTTGGGGCTCGCCTCCGGGCTTGTCGCGGAGACGCAACCCGAGCCCCGCCCGGCTCCGCCGCCTCCGCGGAGAAAGGGAATGCGTCTCTAGTCGCGACGACGCTCGCATTGATGGATGGCGCAGCCGCGGTCGCGACCACTGGCGCACTCGCCGCGACCGGTGGATGGGACGGGGGGCGGAGGCCCGCAGCCAAGTGGAGTTGCGCGGTCATCTGCGATTGCGGCCGCTCCGCGGGCGAGAAGTCCCGACGGCCGGGACTGCCAGCGCGAGACATCGGGGGGCGGCCGCGATAGGTTGGTTTGTCGGCGCCGCACGGAGGCGCATCCCATCGAAACCTACCGGACACCGCAATGACCTACGAAGTCTCACACGGCCCCTTCCGCGCCAGCCTCGGCAGCTTCCACATGATGCGGCAGACGGTTATCAACGTCTACAACAGCCTCGCCGACGAAGACGAGCGCGGCATCGCCCACTTTCTCTTTGAAGAGACCGCAAGCGGCGACGAGCACTATTCCTATGTTTTCGAATTTTTAGAGAACTTCGGCTTCAACGCCGCCTTCAAGGCCGAGCGATGCGCGCCCATGGCGACCGCGATCGAGTCGATGCTCGATCGAATCGAAGCCGCGGATATCACGTTCGACAGATGGATCACACACAAGACCAAGCTGTTGATCGAAAGTTTGCGCGCGGCGTCGAAAGCGGGCGAGGATCTGCGGGTTTTCTGACCGTGCGCGCCTAAGCACCGCCCCGCGAGAAAAAATGCGTCTCTAAGTCGCCACGCCATCGAATTGAGCGATGGCGCGCCATCCATCAATTCTTTCGGGTTTTGAGCTCGAAGTCGGGTTGGTAGATCTGCACAAGATCGTGGATGAGGGCTTCCGCGCGCTCTCTTTTGCCTGCGCAATCCGATCCGACCACTGGCGCACAGCACGACCGGTGGAACAGCGACAGCCCGCGCGGCGGATATAGAATGGCGGCCACTTCAAAACAACCCAACGACATCAGAACAGAATGACCCAAACCATGACGTTCGCCGACTTCGAAAAACAATTCGGCTGGAATACGCACAGGCAGAACCTTCTCGCAGATTTCGGTCCATTCGTCGCCCAGCTTCGAGCGAATTTCTCCTCGTTCAAGATCGTGGCATATGGCAGCTTCATTTCCGGAAAGAGCGCGCCCGGGGATATCGACCTGATGGTGCACGTGGTGTCGACGCCGGCAGACCCCGGATTCACCCCGATCATTCGAATCCGCACCCTGGCGCCCGCCACGCTGGATGTATTCACCCTCAGCCTGTTCAAAACGCTGGATTCACCACCCGCCCTTCCGAGTGCGGACGAAATGATCGCCGACTTCAACGCTCGCGAGAGCCATATCGAGAAAAGCATCCACTGCGATACCGGGATTGAGCTCACGTAGCTGAGCAGTTGGCTCACGACTGGGAGCGCATTGAAGTTTTCATCTCTCACCCCCGTCGGCACCTGCTCGTCAATCGGCGCGCCCAACTGTCGACGGCCGTAGAGCGAGCCTCGGCGCTGCCACTTCCAATTGCTACCGAGGCTGCGCGGCAACGCCATCGAATGCCCGCAGCCCCAAGCCCAAGGCAATTTTAGGAAACCCAGCGCCTCCGGTCCGCGGCTCCTTCAACTCTCAAAATCTTTGTTTTTGAAGCGAAGCTGTGTGCAATTTTCTCGGACCGCTCGTTGCAGTTTTTCGTCGAAGACACCGTCAGTTTCCGCGCTGATCTCGATGGACACGCGAACCTTGGTGTCCGCACGGCTCGCAAACAGCATCAACACTTCGTCGACGATTTCGCCAAATTCAAATCGGGCTCGGGCGGGATCGATGTCGACGGTGCCAAAAAATAACCGTTTCACGCCCGGGCCGTCAGTGGCCGGCGGGGCGATGTCCGCGCCGTCAGACGTGTTGTCGCGCGATTGGCCTTCCGAGCCGACCGGACCCAAGGATCCGCCATTGTCCCCGCCGCCCGTCACGCTGTGGCTGGATTTTGACGAGGTTTCAGCCAGCGCTGCTAGCCGCGCCTGCTCCTCTTGCATCTGGGCCGCGGCAAACTCCTCGGCAGCGCCGGGTTCGATCAACAGCAGCGTGCCGTCGAGAATGGGGGTGGTCGCCTTGCCGAACGTGAACCCAGCGTAGACCCCTTTTTCTTGGCCGTAAGCCAAGCCGAAAAAGTCTCTGGTCGGCGCGCCTGCGGCAACGGTCGCCCGCAGAACGTCGGCATCCCTAAGGCGCGGCAAATAGAGATACGCGCAGCTCTTTTGCCACGCTTCAAGCGCAGAAACTGCCGGCACGTCGTCCTTCCAGAACCAATCACGCATCATGTTGGCCAGATGAATAGGCGACCACTCGGTGATTAGAAGCTCGTTCTCTTTGAGAATTCTTTCGATTTCTTGGGTGCGGTTCACCGCTGCGGGATTTACTTGGAAGTGCTCCCATGTGGTCTCGCTGACACCACTCCCCGGCTTAGCCGTTTGCATCGGGGCAAGCAGCCATTTGTAGCATTCTTTGACCATGCGCCCGAGCGCTTCCCCTGCGTCGTCGAGACTCTTTTGAGCCTGTTTCGATTGCAGTTGATCCAAATTGAGACGCGCCTCTTTGACATCGGAAACGATGGTCTGCCAAGCGAGCAATGACCGAACTTGATCCTTCAAGCGGCTCACGCTGTCGGCGTCGGCTGCGAGAAATATCAATCGATTTTGCTTTTGACGCGGCTGATCACCGCGACTTTTCAATACCTCTGCGGCGCGCTCGATAGCCAGGCGGCTGGCGGAGGGCCCAAATGGCGCCGTCGGCGGAAGGACAACCAACCGCAGCGACCAGTCGTCGGGCACGTCTGCGCTGTTGGTGAAAACGTGTATGCCTTCGAACACGCCCGGCGCGAAGCGAAGCTTGTCGCGCATCAGCGGAAACACGTGCTCGTGATCGTCGAAGCGACGCTTGCGATCCTCCATCTCGCGCCGCAAATTCGGCCGCGTGTCAAACCAGTAGCGATTGTTCGCGCTGTTGAGGTATTGAAGGCGGTCCACGATCGCGCGGACGCCATCCTTGTAATGTCCGATTACCTCGCCAGGTTGCGCTGCGCCAAGCACGAGCCGTTCAAGTTCGAGGCCGCGATGATGCTTCGCGCCGCCAACCGTTCCCGCATCGGGCGCGCTGCCCAAGAAAATGGTCCGAGCGAGGCGGCGACACGCATGAATGGCCCCGAAGATCGGCTTATGGCTGTCCAATTCGGTTGTTGTCGCGCGCTCTCCGTCGATGTCGCGCTCCAACACCGGATCCCACCCTTGCGGCAAGTAATAGATTGCCTCGTTGCGGGTGTCCGCGTCGTAAAGCGGAATGCTCGCGGGTTGTATCAAGAGGTCGTTGTTGCCGTCCTTCCACAGGCGGTGGATTGCCTTGGCCATAAACTTGAGCACCCCGCGCGTCCGCTGAAAATTATCCAGCGATGACCAGTCCTCGTAGAGCCGATCGAAGACTTCCGGATGGATCGGATACGCGCGTTTTAGGCGTTCAAGATAGTGGCTGTCGCGCGTCTCAGGCGGAAATTCAGCGCCATTGTCCGCATACAAATCGGCGTAAGCGCGACACACCTCCTCAGCCGCGAGCCGATCGTTGATATCGGCGAACAGTCGGCGGCGAACGATCTCGAACGCTTCCTCGGTGGCGACCGGCTTCCAGAGGGCTTGAACCCGTCCGAAATAATGTGAGAGCGCGGCGAGCGCCGCTACGCCTTTCTGACTCCCCGCCTCTTTGTCAGACTCCGGGAGAGACGCGAGCAAGACCGCATTGGGCACCGCCTTGACCGCTTCGGTGAGGGCTTGCACAAAAGAAAGATTCGAATCGAAGGTCCCGCCTGCAACGAGCCGCCCGTCTTCGAATTGACGAATGTAGGCCACAAGCTCATCGATCAGAATGACGCAAGGCGCGTGCTCCGACAGAAGCTGAGCGAGAACCTCTTTTCCCGGCGAAGTGCCGGACTCGTCAGCGCCGCGCACTCGGGCATAGGCCTCCGCGCCCCCAAGCTGCCAAGCCAATTCGCCCCAGATGGTGTTGACCTCGATCGCATTCGACCCGGTTCCGCGTCGCTGCGGTTGGTTCGGTGAGAGGCGAATTCCGTCGAGAACCGCGATCCGCGCCTTGGGCAGCTCAGCCACACCCGCGGCATCCAAAATGGGCGGAACTCCTTGGAGCGCGCCGGCATTCATTTCGCCCTTCGCGATGTGGTAGACCGCAAGCATCGTATGGGTCTTTCCGCCCCCGAATGCCGTTTGCAGTTGGATTACTGGATCGCCGCCTTTTCCACTGAGCCGTTTCACGACCGAGTCGAGCAATAGACGCATGCCTTCGGTCACGAAGGTCCGCTGAAAGAACAGGGCCGCGTCCTGATACTCGGGCGTCGCGGTGCCCTCGTGAACTCGGGAGATATCCGCTGCAAATTCGGCCTGCTGAAACGTCCCTTTCAAGACATCTTCGTGCGGCACCGCGACTGCGCGCCAATTTTTCAAGCTCATGGTCTACTCGCTCAAATATCCAGATGTGTTTGCGATCCAACGCGACCTGCTTCATGCGAGGCGGTCTCGATGCCAAGCCAAGAAGTGATCAATTCGTTGTAGCCGCGCGCCTCTTCGTTCCAGGCCTTCCTCTCGCACAGGGTGTAGAGGCGATAGGCCAAGCTTCGAATCGGCTCCGCCGACTGGGGCAGCCTCGCGAGGATGCTTCCTGCGGCTGTTTCCCCGTCGGATTGAAGCGCTCGAATCATTTGATGCAACGCCTCCCAAACCGGTGTGCGCGTGTCGTTCTCGGGCGACCAGTCGCTCGGATATTCGCCTGTTTTAAGCAGGCGAACTTTCCCGGCCGCCGCCTCAATGACTCCGGCATCGCGAACCCCTTCGACAGATGTGCCTTTGGCGCGCGCTAAAACGTCCGCTTTGCCGAATTCGCCCGGACTCCACCCCATTTCATCAAACCAGGCCAGACAAAAGTGAGTGTCGGCGTCGAACTCTTCGCCGCCCTCGGTCAGAACGCGATTGATCAGCGTCAACGCCGTGTGGACGGACATGCGGCTGCCGTCGGCTTCCAAAACGGCGGCGTATTTAGAAAACACCGCCATGCCCGGTCCGATGACCGCTTGCGCGAGATCCACCGGCGCGACGGGAGATACGCCTTGGGTGCCCCCGATCATTACCTCGACCGCCTCTGTCATTTCTTCTTTGAGTTCGCGCAAGAATTCACGCCGCGATGCCGTGGGAGCGTCGCTGTCTCGCTTCTGGCACACCAGCACAATGCTGGACGCCAGCGCGTTCGCGCCGCGGCCGACCATCCGGCTCAACATCTCCGTGCGCATCGGCCACGTTCCGCAGATCGAAAAGCCCGCTTTAAGGACGGCTTCAAGGAAGGTCTCCCAACCCGTGTTGCCTGTCCCAATATCCGTGGTGTCGGACTGCTTAAAGGCGTAATAGATCGTGGTGGGGAAAGCGGGGTGCGCATTCTCGGCGAGCCGACGCATGGCTTCTGTCATGCCCTCCAAGAAAAACTTCTCTGCCGCGTCCTTCCCGCCGTGGCGGAATGAGGTGGCCACCAACTCCTCCGCCTTCGGGACGGAAATGGTCGAGAACAGGTCAGGGTGAACGGAGCGAAGCGACCGACGAAGCCACGAATAAAAGAAGTCTGAGAGGTCGGCGTAATAAATGTTGTCGTAGTAAGGCGGGTCCGTCGAAACCACCTTGTTGCGCGAGATCTGTTGCTGTTGAGCGTCCGCCATCTCAGCGACCCCAACGCCCTTCGCGTAAAGGTTGCGCACCGCGGGCTCAACCCACGCGAAAGCGCTGTTGAAGCCACCGCCCGAGTCGCTGAACGGATTGGCCTCCCCGAAGTCCCACACCATCGGTATGGCCTGGCGTGCAAACAAATTCCTCAAAGACGCCGTGCGCGCTGAACCACCCGTGGACGCCTTGGTTCCTGCCGGACCCGCATCCCACGAGCACAAGGCGTTGTTGCGGTCGGCGAAACGGCTGATCGCGAGGCCGATGAACGTCGCAATCGCATCCGCATAGATGGCCGCCGCCGCTTCGTCAAACCGACCGCTTTTCAGGGCATCAGTCTTGACGCGTTCGCGCGCCTCGCCAACCAAGTCGGAGAGAGTTGAAAGAGCAACCAACTGCCGCGGAGTGAAAAGGTCGCCCCATTGTTTGAGGCCATACGGGACGCATGTGCCGCCTGTCAGGCGCGCAGGAACATCCCCCGGAGGGCGCCATTGCGGATCCGCGGTCGTCGCAATTTCCTCCATCCGCGCAGTGGGAGAGACATAAAGACGGCCATGAGGGCCCTCGGCGACGATTGCCATCAAACGCGCGCCTAGACGGCCCGCCTGCCCTTCTGCTTTGATGTAATCGCCGGAGATTGGGGTGTTCGACAGCAAGCATATGAAATTCGCTCCCCGCCCCGGCGCCTTGGTTCCTTCCTGCGCCTCCGCCGGAGGAGTTCCAGACTCCACAGCAAAGCGATACTCGCCGTTTTCGATGATCGGGCGCACGTAAGCCTCTTTGCCCGTTTTATTGGCCAACACGAACGTAGAGGCTAATGGAACGTGTTTGTCGCCGAAAGCCGGGTTCGGACTGCGGACAGTGCGCGCCCAAATCCAAGCGATCACGGTCGCCGTGCCACCGCCGTTTTCGATCGGCAAGTCGACCTCAGGGTAAAGGTGGCCGATCCGAGAAAACGCCTCGGCTCGAACCCAAGCGCCGTAACGATGAACATCTTCGGCGAGCCCTTTTGCGCCGCTCCAATCCTCCACCATTTCTGATTGCGGATCTCCAAGGTCAGCGGGGCCCACGGGCTTATGGCCTGCGCATCGCGGCGCGATCTGAATCATCGCCTTGTTGATGAGGACGGCAACCGGATTGAGGTCGGATGCATAGCTTTCTAGGCCGAGTCTTTGCGCCTCCAACGGAATCGCGCCACCGCCTGCGAAAGGATCGTGCGCCGCCGGCAAGCGGTCGGGGTTGAAGAGCTCCTCCGCCTGCGGGTGGTTGCGATTGAGCGCGCAGGTCTCCCGCCAACTTTTCCATATTTCCTCGCGCGCCTCGCTCAACACGGTTTCGTTCGAGGAGTTTTCCCATTTAACCAGGCGGCGGATTATGTCGAACAGCCGATCACGTTCTTGTTGCGCCTTTTCCTTGTTCACACCCCGCTGCATTGAGCGCTCGAAACCCGGATCATTGACCATTTGCGCAAAAAGGACCGCGCGCGCAGCCGCCAAAGGTCGCCTGGCCCACCATAAGTGAAGTGTCGACGGGTGGCCGTGGCGAATTGACTTCTCGCGCGCGGCTGCGATGTTTATGTCGTCCAAGGGTAGAGCGACTTCGATCAGCTTTTTGGGTCTTTTAATCTGTGTGGTCATCGGATTCTTTAATGCGGTTCGTAGAGGGTATCGTCGCTGACAAGCCGTCCGCTTATCGCGCTCAACACCCCTTGAGCCAGGGCCTCGAATATCGGGCTTGAATAACCGTCCGCCCACCGTTCAGCACGCAACAGCGTGTGGACGTGGTGTCGCAATTCAAAAAATGTCCACGAATCCACCGCGTCTTCAGGCCGCTCTGCGCTGTCTATGGTCGGGCCACCAGGGGCGAAGTCTGTGCATACAAACCCGCACGCGTAAGCCCCTTCCACAAACAACCGATACTCAGGCAGCGCAGTGAACTCCTTGTGCCTTTCGGTGTGCAATCGCTCGCGGCCGGGAACCCCGAAGTGTCGCAGGGCGGCGCTTTCGAGTGTCTCCGTCAGCAGCGCAAGCGTCCGAGCTTGAAACTCGTTCACGGCGGACCGTTTGCTCGCAGGCTTCCTGCGTATTTGCTGCTGCGAGAGAGTTTTGTGCGGAGATCGCGTCTCGTCAATCAACTCCAACGAGTCTTCTTCACGATCGTTGCTCATGCTTCGCCTTGGGTGTTTTCAAGCAGTTTGGCAATGTCATAGTTCACGCTTGTTGACCCCCAGTCGGGTTCGCGCTGAAAAGGTCTTTGAATGTAAAGCGGCGGCGCTGCCCGATCGCCGTCGACCATCACCACGGCAAGGAAAAACTTGTCGCCTTGATTGAGACCTTCGATGATTTCGTTTCGCGTGACCGTAATGGTTGTTTGGCCCTTCGCCCTTCCCTTAACCTCGATGTGGCGTGGCTCTGGAAGGACTTCATCGACCGCTGGCGGCTGCGAGGTTATATCCCAACCGATCTTTTGCGCTGAAACATCGACTGCGGCGTGGCCGAGCGCGTGCTCTGCGTCAAAGACGGCCTGCATTGCGATGCGCTCAATCCGGCTGCGCGCCGCGGCGTCCACGGCCCATGTGGCCGCCTGAGCGCTCGGCCTGCGCTCAGCCCAAAGGCCAGCAGGGATAACCAAAGCGCCCCCAACGACCACCGGAGTCGCGGAGACGACCTGCCGCATCGCGCGAAGCTCCCGCTCGCGGCTTTCGCGCCGAGCGGTCAACTCGTCGATGGTTCGCCGCACGTTTTCGAGCGTCAACCTGACGTCCTTGCCGGCGGCAAGGTCGGCCTTCAATTTGCTGTGGCGTTCAGACCAATAGTCGATCTCTTTGACCAACCGTTCGTGAACTGCGGCGAGCGTCTTGTCCACCTGCCGCTCGCGTCGTTGCCGCACCTCGGAGAGATGCTCCGGCACCAGTTGGGCTGACGCGTGGGACACTGCTGAGCTTTCCAGGTCGCGGTGGATCCATTGCGATGCGAGAACGTCCGCGACAGAAGCGCGGTCAGCGTGCTCGACGGGAATCAGATCCAAGTGTGGCGCCCAACCGGCATTGGCCACTTGACCGTTTGCATCGATCGCCACGAAGTGCATGCGGCGAGAAATGACCCGCTCGTCCCCACCCGCTTCTTTCACTGAATGGTCGATGATGAACAGAACTTTCGGTGTTGTGCCCGGGTCGTTCGGATCTACAAAAATGGCGCCTTGTTTGAGCTCCGCGCGATGATCGGTTAGGACAAGATCGACTAGCGCCCGCATGAGCGGATGACCCGGATGGATGAGCGACGCCATGGGAGCTTCTGGCCGCTCAGCGAGCCGAACGCCCTCTTTCTCGAAGCATACGCGCTCATAGCTGCGAAGCACCGGATCGCTGACCCGGGCGCTTTTCTGCGCGAGAAGTCGTCCGTGCTCTCGGATCGAGGCCGGAACGAATCGAATTTCGGAACGACCCGCCTCCCGCGCTTTCAACTCGCCACCATACTGCTCAAAAGCTTGCGAGAAAAAAGACCGGATGAAATAAGGTTGGAGCTTCCGAGCCTCGGCCTTCTCCATTTCTTCCTTCACCGCAAAGAGCCGCTGCCTGTCCATGATTTCTTCGGCAAGGGCGTTGCGACTGATGATGTTCTGCAAATGTTCGGTGTCGAGGGCGCCCTCCACCTTTTTTTGAAGACGTGCGCGCACCGCGGGGTCCTCGCCATAGCGAATTGCTTCGATCAGCAAATCCCTCAGGCTTCGCTCGTCGAACACTTCGCCGAGGATATCGAAAACACGCCCGCCCAAGGCATCCCGCTCCACTTCCAGTTTCGCAAGCAATCGCTGAAAGACCTCGCCCTCTCGGGTTTCCGCAGCCACCATGTTCCAAAGGTGGCAGACCTCCGTCTGACCGATCCGGTGGATCCGGCCAAAGCGCTGTTCGAGCCGATTTGGGTTCCAGGGAAGGTCGTAGTTGACCATGAGGTTTGCGTTCTGCAAGTTGACGCCCTCGCCCGCGGCGTCGGTTGCGAGCATCACGAGCGTGTCCGCGTCATTGCGGAAAAGCCCCTGCACGCGCAGCCGATCCTCCCGCTTGACCCCCCCATGAATCTGCACAACCGCTTCGTCGCTCCCGAGCAGTCCGCCGATTTTTGCCGCCAAGTAATTGAGGGTGTCCCTGTGCTCGGTGAAAATAATTAGCTTGCGCCTCCGCCCGGCGGCAGTGTGCATCGCCGGATTGTTTTGAAGAAGCCTCGAAAGCTCTTCCCACTTCCGATCGCGCTCCGACTGGGCGAGCGCACGCGCCTGCTCTTCGAGGTGGCCAAGCGTGAAGATTTCGGTTTCGAGCTGTTGGATCGTCTGCGCGGCCGTGGCCTGGTCGACAACCTCTTCCTCGAAATTTTCGTAGCTGTCCGGGTCAAGATCTTCCGCGCTGTCCCAGATGTCGCCCGCGACAACGACGCCGTGTGTTTGACGCAGGCCTCCTCCGCGTTGGGCGATTTTTTCGTCTTCAACGCGCTTCAACAGCTTCTCGCGTCGGCGCTTCAAAGAGTGATAGATCGCCGCCGGGCTGGACGCCAGCCTCCGTTGCAAGGCGGTCAACGCGAAGCCCACCGTGCCCTTGCGATTTCCGTCGGTCAGTTCGTCGGCGCGGTTCATTTCCTCTTTCACGTATGCGCTGACGTCGTGATACAGCGCGGCCTCTTGCTGCGAGAGGCCGTAATTGACCGTGTAGGCACGCCGCTCAGGAAACAGGGGGGTGTTGTCAAATTTAACCAAATCCTCTTTCACCATCCGCCGCATGAGGTCGGACACATCCACCTTCATCGCCCCATCGCGGAATTTGCCGTAGAACCGATCGGAGTCGAGCAGCGACATAAAGAGCTGAAAATCCTCTTCCTTGCCGTTGTGCGGAGTGGCAGTCATCAAGAGGAAGTGGCGTGAGACCTGCCCTAAGAGTTTGCCCAGCTTGAATCTGCGAGTCTCATTGACCTTGCTGCCATACCAGGTGGCCGACAGTTTGTGCGCTTCGTCGACAACAACGAGGTCCCATTGGGTGAGCGCGAGTTTTTCCTGCAAATCATCGCTCCGCGCCAACATGTCGAGCCGAGCCACCATCAACTCGGCTTCCTCGAACGGGTTGGGCCCGCGGCTGGCTTGCTCAAACTCTCGCGAGAAAATGGAAAACTGAAGGCCAAATTTTTCGTCGAGTTCGTCGCGCCATTGCTCAACGAGGCTGCCTGGCGAGACGATCAAAACCCGTCGTGCATCAGCTCGCATGAGCAGTTCGCGAATCAATAGCCCGGCCATAATCGTCTTGCCGGCGCCAGGATCGTCGGCGAGCACGAAGCGAAGTGGCTGGCGAGGCAACATCGATTCATACACCGCGGTGATTTGATGCGGCAACGGCTCGACGTTGGAGGTGTGAACCGCCATCATCGGGTCGAACAAATGGGCAAGGCTAATGCGGCTCGCCTCAGCGGCAAGCTTGAAGTCCGCCCCTGACGCGTCGAAAGCCCAAGGCCGCCCCTCCTGCGCCACGGCCAAGGAGCCTTCTTCTTCTCGGAGCACCATCCGCTCCCCGAGCCGCCCGTCCTGAGTCTTGTAGACCACCGCGATGGCGTCCGCGCCCGCTGGCTCTGCGCTGATGATCCGCGCATTCTGGTCCGGCGCAATACCGACCAAAACAGCGTTTTTGACGACTTCTTCTAGTTTGAGCATCGACGGCCTGGTGCTGTCTCGAAATAGCGTGAGTGGGCGGCAATCGGCAAAAATGGCATTGCAGTCGCCTTCCGGGAAAAATCGCGTAATTATCGCGCACTTTTTTGGCGGCGCCCCCCAACGGCACCGGTAAAACGACGTTTATGTCGCATCCCGCGCCGTGCGTGCTGCCGCAGCGGCTCAAGGCCGGCGCCCCCCTTAGCGACGACCAGCAGCATCGCGTCGGCATTCAAGACCAATGATCGCCGGTTGCGCCCGCGTCGCCGCGGCTGGCCAAAAAAAACGGCCGGCAGGTTGCCCCCGCCGACCGCCGAACACACGCCGAAGATCGAGATCTTCAGCCGCACAGGCGCGTCAGCGCCCGATTCTTCACGCCGCCCTCGCTACCTCGTCGCCGGGCCGCCTTGAACGGCCGCAGGGCGCCGATCGGGCGCGAAGGGCGAGGACTCAGTTCTGGACGCAGTAGTTGCCGTCGGAGTGATAGCCCGAAGGGCAGGACCCGTTCTTGGGCACGACGTTTTTCGGGGTCGCGCTGTTGGCAAGGCAATAGTTGCCGTCGCTGTGCCAACCCGACGGGCACGACCCATTTTTCGGAATGGCCGGTTTGGCGTTGGCGTTCGGGACGCACATGTTGCCGTCCGAACGGTAGCCGGATGGGCAAGAGCCGTTCTTCGGGATCGGCATGGCCTGCATCGTCATTGATTGTTCCCTTCCTTGTTCGGCGTTGAGAGCGACGCCGTGGCGCCGTCCTGCATGGATGGTTTACGGCTTCTCACTCCCTATTCCTTAGGGCGTTTTGCCGGAGCCGTTTCTCGGGTGGTCTCCGCGCGACGTCAGACGTGCGAGGTGTTCGAAGCTTACCGTCCGGGAGCAGGCTGGCGCCATCCCGTTTGGCGTCGGCGCGACACGCGATGTCGCGCAAACGACCCATGTGGCCGTGGCGAGAGACCCTCTTCTTGCGCTGATCGCGCCAGCGCGCGACATCGTCTGTCGCGCGGCCATGGCACACTGCCCTCATCCGTTGGGAGAGGGCCATCGATCGGGGCGGCCCTTGACCCAATACGCATACGAGCGCCGAAACGCGATTCAAGAAAAAGACCAAATGAACCAACACAAAACCGAAGCGGCGCCCCCGAGAGACGGCGACCGCTTGGACGAAGACCGAGCGGCCTTCGCCGCGATGGCCCAAGCCGTCATGGCGGCTGCGGGAGGCCCGAAGAGGCCCTCGGCGTGGTCGCCCGCGTTCTGCGCCGCGCCTTGCCCAGACCAATGGGTCGGGACCGTCCGGTTTGCCAACTCGCGCTTGCGCTACGCGCCGAACGGCGCCGAACACTCGAACGACTTCTCGTGTCGCCGGCCGACGAGCGATTTGAACGCGAAGAGCCCTCGCCGGCTCTTGATGATTTTGGAAAGCCCGCACGTTCGCGAATTCGGCGCGCCCGCCCGGGCCGCGAAGCGGGGCGAGCTCAGCGCCATCGCCTCGGGCAACCTCCGCCCCATCGGGCCCGCGGCGGGCGCGACTGGGAAAAACATTCGAGCGCTCTTGGGCGAGATCGCTTGGATTGGAGCCGAACAGCTGATCGCGTCCCCGGAGGGCGAAGACCTTGACCTGGTCCTGATCAACGCGATTCAGCATCAAACGTCCTTGGGCCACACCACGAGCCACTTTCGCGACAAGGTGTTCAAGACCGCATGGGTCTCGGAACGGCTTGGCCGCAACAACTTCCAGGCCCGACTGGACAAACTGTGGCGCGCCGAGCCGCGAGACATTGTGGTCAATTGCTGCACCGTCGGAAAGAGTCCGAAAGGGTCCTTGAAGCATCTCGTATACGACGCGCTGCGAGAGATGGCGGACCAAAATCCCCTGCGGCCGCCGCTCGTCGTCGGATGCGCCCATCCGAGTTCGTGGCGACGAAACAAAAACAATCGCGTGGCGCGGGTCGTTGCGCTCACGCCGAGCGTGAGCTTGCCGATGGGAGGCGCGCATGTCTGACGCGCTGCTGAGGCAATGGAACGTCCTGCGTATGATCCCTCGGGGCGGCAAGATCACGGCGACCGAAATCCACGCCAAGCTGCGGGCCGCAGGATACGACGTGTCGAAGCGAACGGTGGAGCGCGATCTTTCGGCGCTGTCCGTGGCGTTCGCCATCGAGTCCGACGAGCGCAACACGCCCTATGGCTGGCGATGGAAAGGCGACATGCCGCCCTTGGACTTTCGCGGGTTGACCACGCCCGAGGCGCTCGCCTTCCGTTTGCTCGACGAGCATTCGCGCCATTTGCTGCCTTCGGGGTATCGCCAAGAGTTGGAGCCGTATTTCAAGGCGGCAAGGCAGCGCCTCGAATCCGAGGCGGGCGAAAAAGGCGCCGCCGCCTGGACGCGAGCCGTGCGCGTCGTCGAGCCCAATCAGCCGCTGTTGGCCCCGCCCATCGACGAATCCGTTCGCGCCGCGATCAGCGACGCGTTGATGCTCAGCCGCCAGCTCGAAATCGTCTACCAGGCTCTCGACCGGCCGGCCTCGACGGCGAAGGCGCTCAGTCCTCTGGGTCTGGTCGGCGTCGGCGGGATCATGTATCTGGTCGTTGTGTTCGACGGCTTCGACGACGTTCGAACGCTCGCCCTGCACCGGATTCGCCAGGCCAAGCTGTTGCCCGAACCGGCGGCAAAGCCCGAGGGCTTCGACCTGGATGCGGCGATCGCCGACGGCCTCTTTGGGTTCGGCGAGCTCGGGCGGCGCAGCCCGATCCGCCTCCTCTTTCGCGAGCACGCCGGCACGCATCTGCTCGAAAGCCCTCTGTCCGAGGATCAAGTCGCAACGCCCCACGGCGCCGGAGAGGTGGTGATCGAAGCCTCCGTGCCGCTGACGCGCCGATTGACGTGGTGGCTGTCCAATTTCGGACCCGACGTGGAAGTGCTCGGCCCGCCCGAGCTGCGCGAGGAAATGGCCGCGCGGATGCGCAAAGCGGCGCAGCGATACGGCGAGCCAACGCAATGAGCGCCCCAACCCTATCAATGGCGGCGAACGCGGACGCCCTGGCCACACCGACCGCTGGCGCGGCCCACCAGGACACATCCTCGGCGACCGACGGCGGTCGCCCGTTCATCGTTCACATCGTCGACCCGCTCGGCCTTTGGGAGGCCTGCGGCGATCCGCCCGACTTCGGTGGCCGGGTCGCCTGGCGGGTGAGCGCCGACGCGGACGCGACACCGGACCCGACGCCCGATTTCGTGATCCGGCTGGCGACCGACCTCGCGCCTCTCGCCGGCCGTCGACCGCAGCGCGCCGGGGTCTCGGTGCTTGTCGACTCGGTCGTTCCGATCGGCGCGCGGGGCTGCGGACCGATCCTCGCGTGCTCACGCGACGCGGTTCCAAGCGCGGTCGAGACGCTCGCGCAAGCGATTTTTCGCGTCGCGCTCGCCGACCAGGTCGTCCATTACGAGTGGAGCGAGATCGAAGAGCTGTTGCGCGGGGATTGCCTTCTGATCGTGCGCTCGCTGCCGGCCGGATCGCCCGACGCGTTCGCGGCAGCCGCCATTGGCGCCGTTGCCTATTTCCAAGGCCGAACCCGGATCGAGCCCGAGAGTCTGTTGTTGGGCCTCGCGGCGCCCGGGACTCTGCCCTTGGTCCAGCGGCGCGAGTTCACGCGCCCCCTGCTCGCCCTGGCCGGCCATCACTGCGTCTTTCTCGCGGGGGTTCACACGCAGCGCGGGCAGCCGCCCGAAGCGGCGCTCCTGCTGACGTTTCCGATGCCGCGAATGCCGGGCGAGGACGTGCGGCCCCAACGCGCGAGGCGTCCGTGATCCTTCTGCCGCACAGGGAGCGCAGCGCGAAACGGGCCGATCCGATTACGCGCAGTCCGCGTTGGACCCGCGCACGTCCAAGTAGCGGTCCAGCAGCGCTCGGAGGTTGGCAGCGCCCACGGGATTGGCGCTGTGCACCTCGAACCGGAAGGTGGGCGGAATGAAGGCCCCGTTCGCGTCCAAGTCCAAATCGATCAGCCGCCGGACCACGGCCATTGCCGTGTCGTCGCCGCCCAGATCGTGGTCGAAGGAAATCGCGTCGGGGCAACCGCGTTCGAGCAACAGAGCGATGGCCTCCGCCGAGCTGCGCGCAATCGTCCACGCCGGGTCGACGGGGTCGCGCAAGTCGTCAATGAACAGCCGATAGCTCATGGGAGACTCCTTCGTTGAATCGATGCAAAAGAGGCGGCGCAAAAAGCAAAAGCCAAAGCCCGCATGCGGATCCGAGCCGACCGCGCTGATAGACTAGCCTGGGCCCGCGGCAGCCTGCGTCGCATGCGGCACAAAAATCCGCGGGCGTTAAGAAGCGCGGCGCCCGCCCAAAAACTTTCTCAACTCCATCGCCATGCCCAACACGCAACTGAGAACAAAAGTCGGCGCCGAATTGCGGGCCGCCGCATCTGTGGACCCGGCGGTCATCGAGGCGTTGCCGGAAGAGCGCCGGGAGCACGCTCGGGCAACGCTCGCCAAGCTCCGCGAGAAGCAACACGCGACGCGCAACGACGAGCCCCCGCCGACCATCTTTGCCGCCGCGTCGCTGGCGGACCCGCAACTGCTCAGCGAGCTGGTTCGCCATTTTGATCCACGCCTCGCGGACGCCGACGGCTGGACGCCGTTGATGGCGGCGGCCCGGGCCACCTTTTTGGCGCGCGAGGACGCCCCTGCGGAAGCGTCGTCGACCGTCCAGTGTTTGCAGATCTTGTTGCCGTTGTCGGACCCGATGGCGGAGGCGACAACGGGGCGGACCGCGCTGATGTTCGCCGGATCCGCGCACGCCGTGAACCTCTTGTTGCCCGTCAGCGACCCAAAGGCCCGCGACGAACGCCGCCGAACCGCCTTGATGCACGCGGTCATCGACAATCGGCCGGCCGTCGTGGCGGCCCTCTTAGAGGCCAGCTACGTCGACGCCGAGAGCGAAGAAGGCGCCACCGCGCTGGACTATGCCCTGGGCTTCGGCCACCGCCGCGCACGAGTGAAGCTCGCCGAGCTCTTGGCGCCGTGGACGACGAGCGGAATCGACCAATCGCTTGAGCTCGCGGTTGCGGCCGCAACGTCCAAAACCGCGGAGGACGCTGCGGCTCGCAACGCCTGGCGGCTCGTCGTCGACGAACTGGCCTCGCGCGCGTCCGCGGGCGCCGCGAAAGCGGCTCTGAACGCATTTCGCGCGCTCGACTTCCCGAAAACGTCGTCTTCGGCGAAGCGCTCGGGCGCCTGAGGCGCGAGCGCTGCCGGCGGTCCAGTCGGGCCGGCTCCTTCAAGCGCTCGCCTCCTCGTCGGTCGCCCAACCCGTGAGCGGCACCTCAATACCCCCTGCCGTCGAGCCGGGCTTCCTCGGACTCTCGCCATTCGCCCATTGCGTTACGATGGGCGGCCTCTCACAACGCCCCCATCGCTCGCCATGTCGCTTCTCTCGCACTTGCTCGCCGGCTCCGAACGAGAAGAGGTCTATTCGACCTCTGCCCTCGCCTACCTGCTCGCGCGCAACGCGTTGTGTCGCGCCGCGCTCCTGGACGATTGGCGCAAAGAGTTCGGGCTCGCCCTCTCCGGCGACCTGGCGTTCAAAACCGAAGCGCTCGCCGGCGGAGGGATTTGCGACATAGCGGGCGTGGACGCCGAGGGGCTGACACGCGTGTTGATCGAGGGCAAGTTCTGGGCTTCGCTCACCGACCACCAGCCGGGCAGCTACCTTGACGCCTTGGACCAGGACGGCGGCGGCTTGCTGCTCTTTGTGGCGCCGGGACGCCGCTTCGAGACGCTGTGGCCGGAGCTCCTGCGTCGCGCTTCGGATCGAGGCGTGCGCGTCGAGGAGCAGCCCACGCAAACGCCTCACATGCGCCGCGCCTCGCTCGCGGGATCAGGCAGCGTGTTGGCGCTTACGTCGTGGAACGCGCTGCTGGACGCGCTCCGGGGCCAAGCCGCAAGGCTGAGCGACCCGTCCTTGGCGGCCGACATCGACCAACTCGCCGAGCTGTGCCGGCGGATGGACGAAACCGGCTTTTTGCCGCTCCGATCGAGCGAAATGTCGAGCGAAGTCGGGCTGCGCATCGTTCAGTTGCAGGACGTCTTCGTGGATTTGCTGAACCGGCTCTTTGCGCGGGGCATCGCGAGCAAGCAACCCAAGCTGAAGAATTCCAACGATTGGCGCCCCATTCGCGTGGGAAGGCGCAGGGCGTATCTGCGTTTCTGGTTCGGCGGCTGGGCGACCCATCGCGCCACCCCGTTTTGGCTCGCGTTTCCGCGGACGGGCGACGACTTGCTCGACGCCGAGCAATGGGCGTTGTTGGCGCGGTTGGAGACGCAAACCCCGCCGGGGATCGTCAAAGAAGACTCCCACTGGATGCTCCCGCTGCATCTGCCGTTGGGCGTCGAACGCTCGGACGTGCTCGACGCGCTTTTCGATCAAGTCCGAGCGGGGGTCGACCGCCTGGGCTTGCTCGAAGAAGCGCCCGCAGGCATCGTCCCCACGAATGGAAGCGCCGCCTCGGTCCCGGCCTTGGATGCGGCGGCGGAGGTCGGCGCCGTTGCCGAATCACGCGTCGAGCCCGAGGCCGACTCCTTTGGTTCGCGCGGCGAAGCGTCGATTCCCCGCGACTGAGCATCGCCCGATGTTGGGGCGGGCCGCGCCGGCGAGGTTAGGACGCGAAGGCGCCTAAGGTATGACAGACGGTTCCAAACGATGCGTTGCTGCGCGCCAAAGCCGCGTTGCTCGACCCGCCGCCAACGGCGCGCCGAGCAAACCCTCATTTTTTCCGGGTTTTCAGCTCGAAGTCGGGTTCGTAGAGCTGCACAAGATCGTGGATGAAGGCTTCTGCATGCTCGATCACCGCCTGCGCTTCTTCGACCGAGCAGAACTCGCCTTGATGCGCCACGGCGTTGCGCGTGTCGTTGATCTGCTCGGCGCGCTTGCTCAACGCCTTGATCGTCTTGTGCTTCTTCGGCTCCGCCGCCGTCAAAGGCAGCAGGAGGTTCCGCAGTTTCCCCGACAGCCCGTTCGCCCACCGCAACATCTTGTCGACGAAGGCGGGCTCAAACGTGCTGCGCGCGGCGTATTCAGCTCGGATCGCGAAGTTGGCGGCGAGCTCGGTCGCAGTCGCGGCGCGAACCACGGCCGCAGACCATTCCTCTCGCGAGTGCAGGCCGTGGATTTTGTTCCATTGCGATTGCACCTTTTCCAAGTCGGTGCGCTCTTCGTAGGGTTTTTTGGTTGCCATGATGTTCTTATTGGTGTGCGCTGAGCGCAGAGAAAAAGCGGCGAGCGATTCCGCCGTTCAATCGCACCAAGGTCAATCGATCTCGATCGGGACGATAAAGCTCGGATCGTCCGGGCCGGATGGGTTGACGGCGCGCGTGACAGGATGCCAGACAAACACGTCGGCCGGCGCCGACGAATGAAACGCCAATTCGCTCGCCGCCTCTGGCGAGGTTTCTGGATCGAGCCATTTGAGCGCGTCGGCCGGCTCGAACACGAGCGGACGCCGATCATGCACGTCCACGAGTCCCTCGTCGGCCGCGGCCGTCACGACGACGAATCCGGCGCCTTCTATTGGCTCCTCGTCCCCGCGGACGTTGGTGAGCGCGGCGATGAACATGGGGTTTCCGTCACGCCTGTGGATATAGAACGGCTGCTTTTTGCCGTCGTCCGCCTTCGTCCATTCATACCATCCGTTGGCCGGCAGCAAGACTCGCCCCGACTTCCAGAGCGCGCGGAAATACGGCCCCGTCGCAGCCTTTTCAACGCGGGCGTTGATCGTCTGAGGCAAGCCCTTGTCGGCCGCCCATTTCGGGCGATAACCCCAGTGCACCCGTCGCATCTTGTGGTCGGGGTAAATGATGAGCGGCTTTGTCCCGGGCGGAATGTTGTAGCCGCGCGCGCCCGATGTTCGCGGCTCGGGGAAGGCCACATATCCGAACAACCCCAAGATTTGGGCGTATTCGAAGGGATCCATGTATTGCGTGATGCGTCCACACACGAGGAGTCTCCTTTTGCGAAAGCGGGCCAAACATCCAACGGCGGTCGGCGATCGCCTTGCCCAGGCCGGCGCCGGCGGCCGGGTGGCCTGGACACCCTTGAAGGCCGCCTGAAAGGCATGGTATATAAAAGCGTCGCCCGCAACACCTTCTCTTTCAAGCACCAATGGCTGGAACCAAACGAAAATCGGCTCGATCGAGCGCGCCACGCAAGCATCTGACCAAGGATGCGCTGCTGCCGATGACCACAGCCAATGCCCGCAAACTGTCGTTGACGCACCATTTGGCCCTCGCTGCATGTCGAAGCGATCGCGGCGACAGCCGCCTGGTCAATGAGCTCGCGCGCGCCGTCTACACCACTTATTTCCTGCAACGCGCGGGCTTTGGCGACGCGCCATTCGAGCTCTACGAGCACGCGGAGGCGGCTATCGAACATGCTTTGTCGGTCGCGGCAAAGACGGGCGCGTGGAGGATCGCCGAAGCGGATGCCCCATCCATCGAGAAGCTGCTCGCCCTGCACGACGAGCAGTTGCTCTCCGTGCCGCTGCACCGGGTGAACGCCGCGGAGGCGGAGCTTCGCCGCTTTGTTGCCGGTAAGGCGCCCTCGCCGCTCGTGCGGCCCTCGCAGCAAAACTGACCCTTCACCTCCTCCGCAGAGGTTCGGCGTCTCAGCCATTGAAGCGCGCCCTTGCGGACCCTTCCGCGCGAACGCCGGCCCGCGTCGGCTGGGCGGCCTAAAAACCCCGATTGCCGGTCGAGTCAGATCCGTTCCAAGGCGATAGATTGGCCTGGCCGCTTCGATCGCCCTCATCCCGATGGGCGCAATCGCGAGCCATTTTGCGGCGTCTCCTTGGAACACAACCATGCCTGACGCTCCGCCGGAACTGACCTTGATTGATGAGTTCGTGCAAGCCGCCTGCGATGGGCGCCTGAATGACCTGAAACGCCTGCTCCCATCGGTCGATGTGAATGCCGCTGCCAGCGACCGCTTTGGCCGTTGCACCGCCCTCATCCACGCGGTCGCCAATCAGCGCTCCGATTGCGTGGAGTGGCTCCTGTCGGAGGCCCAGGCCGACCCCAACTGCCGCCTCGCCTACGGGACTAATGCCCTCATGCACGCCGTCGACTATGGCGACCCGACCTGCGTGGCGCTGCTCGCTCCGGTCACGGACCTCTTAGCCCGGTCCGAGCCCGGAAACGATCCGGACCGCAGCGACAAGACGGCGCTGCGTCGCGCGGCGCGATCGATTAAGCGGGAGTCAACGGACAAGGGACGAAACAGGCGAACGCAGGTGGTCGCGATCATCGCCTCGCACATGTCGGCCGAGGCACGGGATGCGCAATTCCGCGAAGCCGTGTCCGACAACTCGTTGGTCGAAGCCGAAGCCTTGGGCGTCCACGCCCGCGATGCCGCAATTGCCGAAACTTGCTCTGCGCTCCTCGCCAAGAACCCCAAATCGAAAGCGCCGCAGAGGATGCCCAAGGCGTTTGCGCGATTCGAGCAAAATGCCTTGGCGTCGGACGCCGGGTTGCAACCCGGCTCGCAATCCACGGAACGGAGCCCAGCACGCGCCGCACGCCTCTGAGCCGAATGAATCGCGCAGCGCGCAGCTCCTGTTCCAATGGAAAACCGCTTACATCACAAAGTCGACCAGCTGCGTGTCGTGCGCAAGGCCCAAGCGCTTCGACTTTTCGGCCACGCCTTCAAACACCACAAACGCCGGAATCCCGCCCGCCAGGCCCAAGAGCTTCACGCCGACAACAGCGCCTTGGGGCTTCCCGAACAGTGGGTGCGCCAGTCGAGCGGTCCGATAAAGGGAATAGTTATGCATCGCGTTGCCACGCGGCGCAGCGACCGCCCTGGCGGCGTCGCTTGTCGCAGGTCGCGCCGAGTCTGAGCGCGCCGGCTCTGCGCGCCCGCGTGCATCGCCAAAGCCGCCATCGAGCGGCTGCCGCTTTACGCTGCTTCGCATCGCACCCCCTCACGCGGGCCGAGGCTCAGAACAAAGTCCGGGTATTCGGCCAATTCGTCGATGGACGCCGCAATGTGCAACGAGGCTTCGATCTTTTGCCCGAAACGAATCAGCTCTCGCGCCGTGGCCTCAAACGCTTCGACGGCTTCGCGCTTGGAGGCGAACGGCTTGGCTTCTTCGAGGGTGTCGCTTTCATAGCGAAGAAAGGTCTTCATAGAGGCTCCGGTGGTGAAGTGAAAAGTGATGCTCTCGGCCGGGAAGCTCTTCGCTCCTCCTCCTAAGGGAGGAGGCGGGGGTGGTGGGGAAAGACACGGGAGAGAAAATGCAAAAAGCCAGCGTTTGCCGGCTTTTTCGGGTGATGCCCATCGTCAGGTCTCTTCGCAAGAAATGAGAGACCTGACGATGGGCATTTGAAAAATCCGCACGTGGCGTTATTCGAGAAGGTGCCGTGTCGCGGGGTGGACTTTCGCTTGGCGCGCGAACAGGCGGCGGGCGTGAAGGACCCCAGCAAAGCGCAGGGGCAGGCGCGGCCGTTGCCTGCGCGGCAGGCTTCGTTTCAGCGCCAAAAAACGCAGTGCGGCGCTCGGTTGCTGGACGCAAAAAGGCGGCGAGCGTGAATGGCCAAAGCGCAGCGCAGGACGGGCGCGATCGTTGACGGCGTCGAGCAAATCCGCCCCGTTTCGTGGTTGAGACGGGGCGTCTGGCGGGCTCGGACGGTCCGAGCCCGAGGTGAAGAGGCGCGCGTTGCGCGAATGGTCGAGTGCCACTCGGCGCTCGTCGCCCGCAGCCTCGGTCGCACTCTCCGCGGTGGTCGCGGTTGCCGCGCTCGCCGCGGAAACGATGTTTGTCCGTCCCGATCGGCGGTCTGGTGCCGCGGATCGGCGGTGGCGACAGCGCCGCCGAAGCGCGCTAGCTTGTCTGGGATCGCTGCAATTCGCGCATCGATGCACGCACGCTCGCCTTATTCCGCATTGGCAAAACGCTATTTGCAACGGATTCCTAATCACAGATCACCCGGGGAAATGCAATGACAAAAACCATGAAACGCGCTTTGATCATCGGTGGCATCGCGCTTTTGCTCGTGTTCGGCAGTAACGCGGTGCGCGGCGGGATGTTTATTTTTGCCACGGCGCTGGGGTTCCTGTTCCTCCTGGCGAAGGCCGCCGGCGGCAGCAAAAACTGATTGCGTGGCGCTAGCCGATAAGGCAATGAGTCGCTGCGCCGCCGAACAATGGTTTCGGGTCGCGTCGATTTTTGATCACAGCGCCCTCCTCCCGAAGCCCGCGCTCGCGAAGCCATTGCTCGCGAACGTGGTCCGCGCATTGCGCCCGCGCCCTCAACAGAAGTCCCGGCTCTCCGCGACAAGCGATCCGAGCAGGTGGCTCAAATCGACGAGACGCTGCGCGACGAGATGGCGCACGCCGCTTTGCGATTGCCAAACGCCATACACGCCCAAGAGGCTGGCGCCCAGCACCTCTTTGCGTTGACGCTCCAACAAGTTGGGCCAAACGATGATGTTGATCGGCCCCGTCTCGTCTTCGAGCGTCATGAAAATCACGCCATTTGCGGTGCCAGGCCGCTGGCGAACCGTGACCAGTCCGCAGGAGAGAGCGAGGCGCCCATCCGGAT